>ENA-OQMY01000193-OQMY01000193.1-human-gut-metagenome-genome-assembly--contig:-NODE-193-length-19364-cov-2.929407_pt1 | contig 19364 bp, 23 predicted proteins | sample MGYA00242623_ERZ504868 | MGnify/ENA primary metagenome ERZ504868 (study PRJEB26092, sample SAMD00036386) | human gut metagenome | host: Homo sapiens | study: EMG produced TPA metagenomics assembly of...
TGACCCGCAAAAAGCCAGAACACACCGGCCGCCAGGAGGGCAGGGAAAACGAGAAGGTGCCAAGCGAGAAAAGATCGCCGAACAGCGACCCCGGCCATACAGCAGCATTCGTAAAAACGCAGGCTCTCTGCTGTCTTTGTGATGCCGGCGTACCGTGTCACGATGCCAAGGCCGATCACAAGCGCGACAAGGCCGCTCGCGATGAAAAAGCCAAGGCTAAGACCGGCTGTGATCAGCAGGATCTCTGGCAGGATTCGCATGAAAAGCCTCCTTTCCTTTACCGGAGCGGTCGTTCTGTTCGAGAATGGTCGTATCGATATCATCCTCGTAGACCCGCATTTCCACCTCGAGCGGCGTCGGGTCCTGCGTGAATTTCCGCCGTCCGAAATGGTTGAAATAGAGCACGACGCCAAGGCCGATGCCGATGGAATATGAAATTTCCAGCACCGAAAATCCGGGCGTCATCTGCGGGAGAAAACGGGTGTAAACATCCAAAAACAGCTCGCGGATGCCGATGTCGGTGTGGAAGGTCATAATGGAAAACGCAGTTCCGATAAACGTAAGGATGCCGACCAGAATCGTTTTGCACCAGCTGATCCAGGTGTTTTTCTGACGCGGATCCTCGTACGTTAAAATAAAATTCGGCTCGCCGATGTGGGTGACATCGACGTGCTCCTCGGCCTCCGTGACGAGGCGGACGAGGGTGGAGGCGGAGCAGACGTAGCGTCCGTATCCGTCATCGGGAAGATGCGCCACGCGGCGGACCTGATTGCGGGCAAGGACAGCGCCGTCTGAACAGGAAAGCTGCGCCACATCGCCGAGCGTCACGACGGGACTGGTGATTTTGATATTCCGCTCCGTCTGAAGATACAGCATTTCACTCATGAAAAACATTCCTCTAAAAGTTTCTGAAACAGGATTTTTGTGCTACAGCGTACAGAGTTCCCTAAAACAGGAAAATCATGCGTAAGAATGGAAAAAACGGAAATACTGAAGGTCAGAAATGGTAAGACGCAAAATAAGAAAACGGAGGAATTTGCCGATGAGACAGATGACAGGAAAGCAGAGCATCTCGTTTGCCAAAGCCGTCTATATCGAGGGCAGCGCGGCGATTGTAGGAGAAAAGGAAAAGGATGGACCGCTGGGCGAATACTTTTCGCACACGCTTTCGGACCCGATGTGCGGGCAGGAGAGCTGGGAGGAGGGCGAGAGTGAACTGCAGCTTGCCACCGCGAAGCTGGCAATGCAGAAAGCCAATGTGAGGCCAGAGCAGATCCGCATGATTTTTGCGGGCGATCTTCTGGCACAGTCAATCGCATCATCGTTCGGCCTGGTGGATCTGAACTGCCCGCTCTACGGCCTGTTCGGTGCCTGCTCGACGATGGGAGAGGCGCTTTCGCTTGGCGCGATGGCAGTCGCAGGAGGATACGGTGACCGGGTGCTGGCGGTGACATCGAGCCATTTTGGAACGGCGGAGAAGGAGTTCCGTTTTCCGCTCGCCTACGGAAACCAGCGCCCGCCGTCCGCGAGCTGGACGGTGACGGGAAGCGGCGCGTGTGTGCTTGGGAAAACGAAGAGCAGAGTGAAAATCACGGGCGCTACGACGGGAAAAATCATTGATTACGGGCTGAAAGACAACCAGAACATGGGCGCCTGCATGGCCCCCGCTGCGTGCGATACGATTGCACAGAACCTCGTCGATTTCAACCGGGAACCGGCCGATTACGACCGCATTGTGACGGGAGATCTCGGCGTTGTGGGGCGGGAAATTCTGCTGGAGCTGCTGAAGAAAAAAGGATACGATATCTCGGAACAGCACAGTGACTGCGGCATGCTGATCTTCGATCCGGCAAAACAGGACACCGGTGCGGGCGGAAGCGGCTGCGGCTGTGCGGCATCGGTGCTGGCGGAGTATCTGCTGCCGAAGCTGGAAAACGGAGAGTGGAAGAGGATTCTGTTTGTACCGACTGGTGCGCTGATGTCGAAGGTCAGCTTTCAGGAGGGCAGCAGCGTGCCTGGTATTGCACAGGCGGTTGTAATCGAGAGGGAGGAGGATGTGTAAAATGGGAACGTTCATGGAATATTTCAATGCCTTCTGGGTCGGCGGCCTCATTTGTGCCCTGTGCCAGATTCTGCTCGACCGCACGAAAATGCTGCCGGGAAGAATTATGGTAACGCTTGTGTGCACGGGCGCGGTGTTGAGCTTTCTGGGACTCTACGATCCATTTGCAGAATACGCCGGGGCAGGCGCGTCGGTGCCGCTGCTCGGGTTCGGGCATCTTTTGTTTCAGGGAGTAAAAGATGCCGTAAAAGAAAGCGGATTTTTAGGAGTGTTCCAGGGCGGATTAAAGGCGGGGGCTGTCGGAACATCAGCGGCGTTGATTTTCGCGTATCTTGCAAGCTGGATTTTCCAGCCGAAGATGAAAAAATAGCAGGTGAAAAATTGCGCAGAAGCAGGCGGACTGATATAATAAAGAAAAATGCCGCAGAAAAAAGCAGAATCGCAGCGGCAGGACGAATACAGAAAAAAGCGGGTGTTTTGCGGAAAAAACATCAAAACACCCGCGACAGGAAGAAAGGAAGTCTGCAATGAAGACAAGAGAAGAAGCGCTATCCTATGGCCTTTCCTTCCCGGACACATATCAGGAAGCACCGTTCCACGATGACAACTGGCAGCTCATCCGCGTGAAAGGAAGCAAAAAGGCATTTCTGTGGGTCTATGAAAAGGACGGAATCATTCAGCTGAATGTAAAAGCAAACCCGGAATGGCGGGACTACTGGCGCGATGCATTCGCGTCAGTTATCCCGGGATATCATCAGAACAAAGAACATTGGAACACGATTCTCCTCGACGGAACCGTACCCGATGACGCTGTGCGTACCATGATCGCCGAGAGCTACGACATCATCACGGACAGCCCGACCAAAAGAATCTATGAGGCGGTAAAGCAGATTCCGCGCGGAAAAGTGGCGACATACGGCCAGATAGCAGCGCTTGCAGGCGAGCCGAAGATGGCGCGTGCCGTGGGAAACGCCTTACATAAAAACACAGATCCGGAGCACATTCCATGCTACCGTGTGGTAAACTCCAAAGGCGAACTGGCCGCGGAATTTGTCTTCGGCGGCGCCGGGAAACAGGCGGATATGCTGGAGGCAGACGGCATTGTGCTGGAAAACGGCCGCGTCAATTTAAAGAAGTACGGCATCAACGTGGAAGAGATGCTGGCACAGCGGGAGCTGGAGCAAAACTGAAAAAACAGGATGCACAAAACAGCGAAAGACCGGAACGGCAGAGGAAAATGTCCGTTTCGGTCTTTCATTATGTTTGGCTTATAAAATTAGAAAATACAATTATTTCGCATTGAATACATACTTATCCATACGGTCAAATGCCTCTTTCACAAGCACATGCGGCAGTGCCAGATTCAGGCGGATCGCATACGGTCTGTGGAACGGCCGTCCGTCCTGCCAGATCACGCCGACAGCAACACCGGCTTTCAGCAGTGTATCCATATCGGTATCATGCTCCTTGCACCACTCCTCGCAGTCGAGGTACAGCATGTACGTTCCTTCTGGTTTGGAAAGCTTCACGCCCTTGAAATGCTCGAGAATGTAGTTGTACGCATAATCCGCATTCGATTTCAGCACTTCGCGCAGTTCATCCACCCACTGGTATCCCTCCGGACGGTAAGCGCCGATCAGCGCATGAACAGAGAGTACGTTCGGAGAATTGTAGTGAGAAAGGGACGAAGCCTTCTCCACACGGTCGCGCAGCATGCGGTTGTAGATGATGTGGTAGGAGCCTACAAGGCCAGCCAGGTTAAAGGTCTTGGACGGTGCATAAAGTGCGATGGTGCGCTCGCGTGCATCCTTCGAAACGGACTGCGTTGGGATATGTTTGAAGCCCGGCAGTGTCAGGTCAGACCAGATCTCATCGGAGATGACAACGCATTCATTTGCTTTGTAAATTTCCATCGCCTTTTCAATTTCCTCGCGCTCCCAGACACGGCCTGTCGGGTTGTGCGGAGAGCAGAAAATCGCGAAATGAATGTTGTGTTCTTTTAACTTGCGGTCCATATCGGCGTAGTCCATACGCCATACGCCGTTCTCATCCTGAACAAGATCGGAGAGAACGATATTGCGTCCGCAGTTCTCAAGAACACCGGTAAAACCGATGTATGTCGGGGAATGCAGAAGAATGGATTCGCCCGGGGATGTAAAAGCGGCAGCAGCCGAAGCAACACAGCCGAGCACGCCGTTCTCATAGCCGATCGCCTCACGCGGCAGATCTTCCACACCGTTGCGCTCTTTCTGCCAGCGGATGATGCTGTCAAAATATGCATCCGGCAGATTAAAGTAGCCAAAATGCGGTTCGTTGACTCTCGCGTGAATTGCTTCCTGAATGGTCGGAAGAGACGGGAAGTTCATGTCGGCCACCCACATCGGGATGCGGGAGAAGCCCTCTTTGACTTCCGCACCCGGAATCGGGATCTGATCGACAGCGATCGAATCGTGGCCGCTGCGGTTCATCAGAGATGTAAAATCGTATTTCATTGGTAAAAACCCTCCTTTGTGTTTGCTGTGCTCTCGAAGTAAAACCAAAGCACATGGAAAACCGGATGCAGCTTCCTTTCCTCGCTGAAAGAAAAACCTGCAGCCGGCTGAATACAAATATTATAACACGGAGGGGAATTTTCGTAAACAAAGAATGCTTTATTCGGCACCATTTATTCCGCGCCGATCCAGTTATCGCGGTTGATTGCTTCCGTGTGGCTGGTGCTTTCGTTCATGATTTTCTGCAGATCCGGCCGGTCATAGTTGACAATGACCCTTTCCGACGATATTTCATGGCTGCCGCGCCGGAAGACGCTGACGACATCGCCTTTCTTAAAATCGCCTTCGACTGCCACGATGCCTTTGGGAAGCAGGCTCTTTGCCTGAACAGCAAGTGCTTCTGCGGCACCCTCATCGACGTAGAGGTTGCCCGCACTCGGCGCATAGAATGCCATCCACTGCAGACGCGTTTTCATGTTGTGGCCGCTGGCGGTAAAGTACGTTCCTTTTGCGGTTCCTTTCACCGCACGCACAATGTTGGTTTTCCTCCGCCGAGGAGCAGATCAGAACCGGCACACCGGCTCTTGTGGCAAGCGAAGCGGCGGAGAGCTTCGTTGTCATGCCTCCCGTTCCGTTGCCCGATCCCGCACCGCCTGCCGCAGCAGTGAGCTCCGGCGTGATCTCATTTACCACGTCGATATGGCGCGCATTCGGGTCACTCTTTGGATTGGCAGTGTAGAGCCCGTCGATATCGGTCAGCAGAATCAGAAGCGATGCATGCAGCATCGCAGCCACCTGGGCGGAGAGCGTGTCGTTGTCGCCGACCTTCAGCTCCTCAATCGCGATCGTATCGTTCTCATTGATGATCGGAATCGCACCGCGCCCGAGCAGGACGGAGAGGGAGCCGAAGATGTTTTTATAGCGGCGGCGGTCCTCAAAGTCACTGCGGTTCAAAAGAATCTGCGCACACGGAATCTGGTACGCCATCAGATTTTTCGTGTATTCCTCCATCAGAAGGCCCTGGCCGACAGCAGCGGCAGCCTGTTTATCGGCAATTTTCGTCGGCCGTTTTTTAAAGCCGAGACGGGAAAAGCCTGCGGCGATCGCACCGGAGGAAACGAGAATCACATGGTGGCCTGCCGTCTGCAGCGCGGCAAGCTGGGTCGTAATGTTCCGTATTTTTTCAGCATCCATGGTTCCGTCTGAGAGTGTCAGGGAGCTGGTGCCGACTTTCACAACTATCGTCTGTTTTTCCATCATGAAAACCTCAAATGTAAGAAATGATAAGAAACGTTGTTACGGGTGACAAAACATCAATTACAGACACTTTAACACAGTACTGTGTGAGAGTCAAGAAGATGCGGAATGGTCGTTACATTTTTCGTGAAAGATCTGCAAAAAGATAGAAATTTGTTGCTGGAATTCTGAAAAAGTATGGTAGAATAGAAAACGAGAAAAAGGTGTGTGCAGAAATACATTTTTCCTGAAAAACAAAAGAAGCGGAAAGAAGTCCGGCACACGACGGAGGGAGTCAAAGATGGAGGAAAAAACAGAAGAAAGAGGCAGAGGCTGCATGACAACGCTGTGCTACATCGAAAAGGATGACAGCTATCTGATGATGCACCGCACGGTGAAAAAGAACGATGTCAACAAGGACAAGTGGATCGGCGTCGGCGGCCATGCGGAACTTGGCGAAAGCCCGGAGGAATGCCTGCTGCGTGAAGTAAAAGAGGAAACCGGCTACACGCTGACGAGCTGGCGTTTCCGCGGTCTCGTTACCTTTGTGACAGAGGCAGAAAACAGCAAAACGGTGGAGTACATGGAGTATATGTGTCTCTACACGGCAGACGGATTTACGGGAGAACCGATTGCATGTGATGAGGGCGAACTCGCCTGGGTGAAAAAAGAGGACGTCCTGCACCTGAATCTGTGGGAGGGAGACAAAATCTTTTTCCGCCTTCTGAATGAAGACGAGCCGTTTTTCTCCCTGAAGCTGCGGTATGTGGGCGACACGCTCGCAGAAGCGGTGCTGAACGGAAAACAGATGGAACTTTTTGAGGAGCGCTCAGGCGACGGCACGCCGACCGGAACCATCGTAGAACGCGGCGTGGCGCACAGTGAGGGACGGTGTCACGGAACGGCACATATCTGGATTGCACGGGCGAATGAGAAGAGCGGCTGTGAGGTACTGCTGCAGAAAAGGAGTGCCTGGAAAGATTCGAATCCGGGCTGCTACGATATTTCAAGCGCCGGCCATCTTTCGGCGGGCGATACATATTTGGAAGGGGCTCTGCGGGAAATCGGCGAGGAGCTCGGCATCCACGCAGAGGCAGAGGAGCTGAGGGATCTTGGCCTGCTGGAAAAAGTATCACACGGTGTTTTTTACGGAAAACCGTTCCACGATCATGAGGTCAGCGCCGTGTATCTTTACACGAAGCCGGTCGAGGCGGAAAAACTGCATCTACAGGAGTCGGAAGTAGAAGCAGTCCGCTGGATGGATCTCAAAGAGTGCCAGAAGGCGGTAAGAGAAGGAAGCATTCCCAACTGTATTGATATCCGGGAACTGGAAATGATTGAAAAAGCGTGGTTCGCCGGAGAAAAACAAAGATGAGGAGTAAGAGAAGATGAAAGAAAATGGATTCATCAACGAGAAGCTGACCCCGAAGCACGAGGAAGAAGAGGCAGCAGCCACCGCTGAAAAATAAAAGAAATGCATGAAAAAAGTCACCGGTTCGAAATAGAACATGGTGACTTTTTTGGATATCGCGTAAATGAAATTTATTTTTTAATTTCGCTGCTGCCTTTACCTGGCTAAACAGTCCGGATTTCTGAAGAGCCGGACGCAGTGCCATGTAGATGACAACGGAAGCGATGGTGGAAAGTACGGCGTTGATGGAAGTTGCCGCTACGTTCCAGCTTAAGGTAACCTCTGCTGCCGGTTTTCCAAGAAGAACCAGTTTGTAGAAGTAACCGATGAGCGGATCGAAGATCACATTGAACAGAAGTCCGCCGATGGCTGCAAGCAGTGCCCATTTGAAGATCTGTTTCTGATCGGTCTGCTCGTTGATTTTACCGATTTTGTGTGCGATCAGTCCTGCGATGAGGCCGATGCAGAATTTTAAGATGAAGGTCTTTGGTGCGTATACCACATAGACCGGATCGAGAAGATCTCCGATGGTCATGCCGATCGCACCGCCGATTCCGCCGTAAACACCGCCGAGAATTAGCGCACCGAGCACACAGACAGCGTTTCCGAAATGGATTGAGGTGGCATCTCCGCCTGGCAGCCAGATTTTGAACTGCAGGAAGGTGAAGACAACGTAGGAAAGGGCTGCAAAGACACCTGTCATTGCGATTTTCCAGACTTTTTCATTTTTCATAACAACGCACTCCTTTGGTATCTGGAACTTTCGTTCCTTGATTGCACCCTATTATAGGGAGTGGTGGCATGAAGAAAAAGTTCCAATTCCGGATTTTTTGACCAGACCAGTTATTTCCGGTACGATTTCATTTTTTCGTGTTCTTCTTTTAATTCTCTGTAGAGCTGCAGCGAATTCCACGCCTGGTTCTGCGTTGTGACGATGGCTTTGAGGGCGATCGGCGGCACTTTTTTCCGGCGCATTTCGGTGAGAAAAAGATCGAGTTTCCGCTCGGAAAAGCCGGCCATGACCATCATTGGTTCATCAAATCCGGCGCCGTCATAGGCTTCGGGGGATTCTGCAAATGCTTTATTTCCGGCAAGAAATCCGATCGACTGGAGATACTGTTCCGGTTCCACAATGCGCACGCGGATACCGAGCTTTAAGAGAACCGGCTTTAAAAGCACAGCTGTTTTCGTTCCTTTGATCTGATATAAGAGTACGGTTTCCATGAGAAAAATCCTTTCCACGGGCAGATTTCCGGATCAAATGCGCGGATGCCCAGAACTATGATATAAGAAATGTTTTGGAAAAACAATACTTTTATGGTATCATAGGAACGTACAATTCAGAACACGATAAATTTTGAGATAAAAGAGAAAGGAAACCAATAAAATGTGGATAGCAGATGGATGGAAAGATTATGAAGTGCTGGATACGTCCGGCGGAGAAAAACTGGAGCGGTGGGGAGATTACCTTCTGGTAAGACCAGACCCGCAGGTCATCTGGAACACGAAAAAAGAAAATCCGGGCTGGAAAAAGAAAAACGGTCATTATCACAGAAGCAGCAAGGGCGGCGGAGAATGGGAGTTTTTCCATCTGCCGGAGCAGTGGGAGATCAACTATAAAGACCTGACCTTCCGCCTGAAACCGTTCAGCTTCAAACACACCGGCCTTTTCCCGGAGCAGGCAACGAACTGGGACTGGTTCGGCGATCTGATCCGCCGTGCCAACCGCCCGATTAAAGTGCTGAACCTGTTCGCCTACACGGGAGGCGCAACGCTCGCAGCGGCCGCAGCAGGCGCAAGCGTCACACATGTCGATGCATCCAAAGGCATGGTCAACTGGGCAAAAGAGAACGCTGCCGTGTCCGGCCTTTCGGACAAGCCGATCCGCTGGCTTGTGGATGACTGCACCAAATTTGTCGAGCGCGAGATCCGCAGAGGCAACCACTACGACGCGATCATCATGGACCCGCCGTCCTACGGAAGAGGACCAAAGGGCGAGATCTGGAAAATCGAGGAGTCGATTCATCCGTTCATCAAGCTCTGCACGCAGCTCTTAAGCGATGACCCGCTGTTCTTCCTTGTGAATTCTTACACGACAGGACTTGCACCGGCTGTCCTGACGTACATGATTTCCCTGGAATTAAAACAGTACAAAGGCCACGTAGAAGCACAGGAAATCGGCCTTCCGGTCAAGTCGACCGGCCTTGTTCTGCCGTGCGGTGCATCGGGAAGATGGCAGTCTGACAACGTTTAAAACATCTTTTGGCAGCGGACGTATGTCCGTCATACGAAAAACATTTGGCTGAAATTGCAGGAAATGAAGTATAAAACTGCAAAAAGTGGGATAAAATGCTGAAAAGTGTATAAAACATGCAAGTTCTCCTTGACAGAAACTCATGATCTGGTAAAATGGTCTTTAGTTGAGCAAGAAACCTGAAAAACGGGTAAGGAAAGTACAAGGGAGGACGTTTCATGAAACCGTATATCGAATGGACCAAAGAAGAATTAGTTGCCGAGAAAGCCAGACTGGAGCAGGAATTTGCAGAGGTAAAAGCAAAAGGCCTCAATCTGAATATTTCCAGAGGAAAACCTGCAGCAGCCCAGTTAGATCTCACGGAAGGAATGCTTACCGTTCTCTCGAAAAATGAAGACACCTTCGCAGAAGATGGAACCGACTGCCGGAACTACGGCGTGCTGACCGGTATTCCGGAAGCAAGAAAACTGATCGGAGATATCTGTGAGGTTCCGGCGGAAAACGTCATCGTTTACGGAAACGCCAGCCTTACCATTATGTTTGATACCGTAGCACGTTCGTTCCTGAAGGGCGTTGCAGGCTGCACTCCGTGGAACAAGCTGGACAAAGTAAAATTCCTCTGTCCGGTACCGGGCTATGACCGTCACTTCGGTGTAACCGAGTACTTCGGCGTTGAGATGATCAATGTTCCGATGACGCCGGAAGGACCGGACATGGACATGGTAGAAAAACTCGTTGCAGAAGATGACGCCATCAAGGGAATCTGGTGTGTACCGAAATACTCCAACCCGCAGGGCTACACCTACTCCGATGAGACCGTCAGAAGATTTGCAAACCTGAAACCGGCAGCCAAAGACTTCCGTATTTTCTGGGATAATGCATATATCATCCATCACCTGTATGATGACAGACAGGATCACCTGCTGAACATCATCGAGGAGTGCGAGAAAGCCGGAAATCCGGATATGGTCTATGAGTTCGTATCCACTTCGAAAGTAAGCTATCCGGGAGCCGGAATTGCAGCTCTCATTTCTTCTGAGGCAAACCTCAAAGAGGCACAGGAGTACATGAACTTCCAGATCATCGGTCATGATAAACTGAATCAGCTGCGCCATGTAAAATTCTTCCAGAACCTGGACGGCGTGATGAATCAGATGAAAAAAGCATGCTGAGATCTTAGGACCGAAATTCGAGGCAATTCTGCAGGTAATGGATCAGGAGCTGAGCGGCCTTGGCATCGCTTCCTGGACAAAACCGAACGGTGGATACTTCATCTCCTTCGATGCGATGGAGGGATGCGCAAAGAAGATCGTTGCAAAGGCAAAAGAGGCCGGTCTTACCATGACAGGCGCGGGCGCAACGTATCCATATCACAACGATCCGCAGGATTCCAACATCCGTATTGCACCGTCCTTCCCGACACCGGAAGAGCTGGAAATCGCAGGTCAGGTATTCGTGCTGAGTGTCAAACTGGTCAGCGTGGATAAGATTCTGGAAAGCAAATAACAGATAAGTAAAAATACAAAAGCCGGATTCTCCCGGGGGACACAGTTTTTGTGAACTCTGGTGTGGGAGTTCCGGCTTTTTTCTATCAGAAAGTTAAAAAGAAATTTTCTATGGGACAGAAAGGAAAAACATGAAAAAGAAAGTAATAGGAATTGCCGCAGGAATCATACTCCTTGCGGCCGCAGGCGGTTACGCGGGCGTGGGGCATTACTATGCATCCCACTTTTTCCCGAAAACCGCGATCAACGGACTGAACTGCGCAGGGCTGACCGCAGAGCAGGTCAAAGAGGAAATTCAGAAGCACATTGTGGATTATACACTCAGCATTACCGAGCGCGGTGGAAAAACAGAGACATTAAGCGGCACGGAGATCGGCCTCACGTATGTGGACGACCACGCGGTGGAAAAACTGCTGGAGTCCCAGAATACTCTTGCATGGCCTGCATTCTATTGGAAAGAGAAAGAAAACCAGGTGGCGGCGGACTCTGTCTATGACAAAGAAATGGTGCAGGAAAAACTGCAGACGATGGAAGGGTTTCAGGAAGAACAGCAGGAAGCGCCGACGGATGCGTATCTGACGGATGACGGAACCTCGTACGTCATTGTGCCGGAAACAGAGGGCGAGCAGGTGGACTATGAGAAGGCGGAGCAGGCTGTCATCGAGGCGCTGGATGCCGGAGCGGCGAGCGTGGATCTGGAAGAAAAAGATGTTTACCGGAAACCGGACATTACGCAGGATGATGAAGCACTGAATGGGAAAATGGCGGAACTGAACCACCTGACAGCGGCGCGGATCACGTATGCAATCGGTGAAAACAGCTATGCCATAGACCGGGCGACCTTACAGAGCTGGCTCGTACAGGGGGAGGATGGAACCTACACGATTTCGCAGGACGAAGCGGCAGCTTTTGTGCGCCATATGGCGTATGAGACGGACACCTTCGGGCTGGCGCATACCTTCAAAACGAGTCTTGGCGCGACCATTAACCTGAATGCGGGCGGCGATTACGGCTGGTGCATCGACAAGGAGGAGACGACGCAGGCACTTCTGCAGGCGATCGAGGACGAAACACAGGGAAATCTCGACCCGGTTTACCTCTATACGGCCAATGACCGCTCGGCCAATGATATCGGAAATACATACGTCGAGGTGTGCATTTCCCAGCAGAAAATGTGGTGCTACAAGGATGGCGTTCTGGTGACGGAAACACCGGTCACAACGGGCAATCATGCGACGGGCTATGACACTCCGGCAGGCAGTGTCTGGGCGGTGGATGCGAAAAAAAGTGACTGTGATTTCAAGCTCTATCCGAGCCATGTCATGTTCTGGCTTCCGTTTAACGGCGACGTCGGAATCCACGATGCGAGCTGGCGTACCGAGTACGGCGGGGACATCTATCTGACGAACGGATCCCACGGATGTGTGAATACCCCATACACAGAAGCAGAAAAAGTGTTCAATGCTATTGAAATTGGTGACCCGGTTATCGTATACTATAGCCTGGATGATGTAACCGGGCCGCAGCCTACACAGAAAAACAGCCTGTAGGAAAAACGCTTAAGCATCACAGCAGAAGCACATCAAATAAAGGAGATTTTGATAGATGAAAATAGTAGTATTAGCTGGAGGAACCAGCACGGAACGTTCGGTATCCATTACATCGGGAACTATGGTCTGCAAGGCACTCCGCGAGAAAAACCATCAGGCAGTTCTGGTAGACGTTTTCTGCGGTATCGATGTGAAGGGGAACCTGGAAGATGTATTTGCAGAGGAGGCGTACGATATAGACAAAGCAGCAGAATATATGCACAGCTTTGATGCAGGATTAAACGAAATGATCGAATCCCGCCGCAGAGTTTTTCGGACCGAACGTACTGGAACTCTGCGAGGCAGCGGATGTTGTTTTCCTTGCCCTGCATGGCGCAAACGGAGAGGACGGAAAGGTACAGGCTACGTTCGATCTGCTCGGCATTCCGTATACCGGAACGGGCTATTTAAGCAGCGCCCTCGCAATGGACAAATCCATCACAAAACAGTTCTTCCGTGCACACCATGTGCCGACCCCGAACGGCGTGACCCTGAAAAAAGGCCAGGAGAGCGAGCCTTTGTCCGGCTTTGGCCTGGAGCTTCCGGTTGTCGTAAAACCGTGCTGCGGCGGTTCCAGTGTCGGTGTCTATATTGCACACACGAACGAAGAATACTGGCAGGCTATGAAGGATGCTTTCTCCTACGAACCGGAGGTTGTCGTTGAGGAGTATATCGAGGGAAGAGAGTTCTCCGTTGGCGTGGTAGACGGAAAGGCTTACCCGATCATCGAGATTGCACCGATCGAAGGCTTCTATGATTACACGAACAAATACAAAGCCGGAGCTACTGTTGATACCTGCCCGGCCGTACTGACGGAGGAGCAGACGAAAGAAATGCAGAAGCACGCAGAGGACGGCGCTGCCGCTCTCGGTATCGAAAACTACTGCCGTCTCGACTTTATGATGCGCAAGGACGGAAGAATGTACTGCCTCGAGGCAAACACCCTTCCGGGCATGACCCCGACCAGCCTTCTGCCGCAGGAGGCACAGGTACTCGGCATTTCCTATCCGGAACTCTGCGAGCTGCTGATCCAGCTTTCTCTCAGAAAAAGAGGTAACAACGCATGAAAAATATGACACTTGCGCACATCACAGAGGTGTGCGGCGGAATCTACTTCGGATCGGAAGAAAAGAAAACAGCGGAAGTCACGGATATCGTGACGGACAGCCGGAAAGCGGGAGAGGGAAGCCTCTTCGTTGCAATTCCGGGTGAGCGTGTGGACGGCCATAAATTTATCCCGAACGTGGCTTCCCAGGGCGCACTTGCTGTCATTTCCGAGCAGAAACTTGAAACACCGCCATGCCCGTATATCCTCGTGAAGGATTCCATGGAGGCCATTAAAGCAATGGCAGAATACTATATGCAGCAGCTCAATATTCCGGTTGTCGGCATTACGGGAAGCGTTGGAAAGACCAGTACGAAAGAGACGATCGCGTCGGTGCTGGCGCAGAAATACCGTGTGCTGAAAACGGATGCGAACTTCAACAATGAGCTGGGCTTGTCGCTCACTGTTTTCCGTCTGCGTGAGGAAGATGAGATGGCGGTTCTCGAGATGGGAATCGACGATTTCGGCCAGATGCACCGTCTGGCGAAGATCGCACGCCCGGAGACCGCAGTCATTACGAATATCGGCTGGTGCCATCTGGAAAATCTGAAGACGCGAGACGGTATTTTACAGGCAAAAACCGAGATCTTTGATCATCTGCGTGAGAACGGGCACATTATCATCAATGGGGACGATGATAAGCTGTCTACTGTTGGAACGGTTCACGGCATCAAGCCGGTTCATTTCGGATTGGATGAAAAAACGAATATTATGCCGATGAGATCGAGAGCCAGGGCTTCCGCGGCATTTCCTGCCGGATTCATACCCCGCATGGGAGCTTTTCTGCACTGATTCCGATTCCGGGACGCCATATGGTTTACAATGCGCTGGCCGGAACCGCAGTCGGATGCATGTACGGGCTGACGCTGGAGCAGATCAAACAGGGAATCGAGACACTGCAGTCGGTGAGCGGAAGATTCCACATCATCGAGACAGGAAAATACACCGTTGTCGATGACTGCTACAACGCAAACCCGGTTTCGATGAAGGCATCTCTCGATGTTCTGAAAGAGGCGAAGGGAAGAAAAGTGGCTGTACTCGGCGATATGGGCGAGCTTGGAACCGATGAGGCAGCACTTCACGCCGAAGTCGGCACACACGCCGGAACCTGCGGCATTGACGCCCTCTACTGTGCGGGACCGCTCTGCGAGCATCTTGCAAAAGCGGCAAAAGAGGCTGATTCGAAGCTTGAGGTACGCCACTTTGCAGACCGCGAGAGCCTGATGGCAGAACTGCCGAAGCTCTTACAGGACGGCGATCAGATTCTGGTAAAGGCATCGCATTTTATGGAATATGGAAAGATTGTGGAGATGCTTGAAACAGCACAGAAATTATGATAAAATTTTAAACTGGAAAGTACCCATGACAGGGTGGTAGCCTCCCGAGCTAATGAATACATAGGAAGGGAGGTGGCGTAAATGACAGCATACGAAATTATTATGGTTTTTCTGGGAATCTTAGCTTTACTGATTTCCTTCGGAGGCTTCATCATTGCGTTGCTTACCTTTCTCGATAAGAGAAATAAGCGAAAATAAAAATGCCTACCCGTCGGCAAACGGGATAGGCGGTGTTCGTAAGAACATTTAACCCTTTTCTCGAGAGCATCCACTTTGGAGTGGGTGCTTTCTTTTTATATATTTATTATATCGCAGGGGTCTGGCATTTTCAAGCATTTTCTTTCAATTGTTCTAATAGAATGTTTTTCGTATAATTTCCAATCTCTTTTTTCTCTTCCTTCGTAAGCTCGCCCGGAATGATCGGCTTGCCGTACGTTACGGTAACGTGGGTACCGCGGATCTTCGGGAAATGTGCTTCCAGAATTTCTCTGGATCCGGAAATCGAAAGCGGAATGATCGGGCAGCCGGTTTTCGTTGCCATCTTGAATGAACCGTTGTGGAACTCGCCGAGCTCCAGCTCGCTCTCCGTCTTGCCGCGGGTACCCTCCGGGAAGATACAGATGGAAGTGCCGCTCTTGATCTCCTCACATCCGGAGAGAATCATCTGCAGACCCTGCTTGATGTCGGAACGGTCGAGAAACAGGCAGTGGATGAGTTCCATCCAGTTCTTTAACAGCGGAATGCGTGAAAGTTCTTTTTTTGGCGACAAATCCGCAGGAACCCGGAACCGTTGTATAGGTTACAAGGATATCGAAATAGCTGCGGTGATTGCCGATGTATAGAACAGCCCGGTCCTTCGGAATATTTTCCTGACCTTTTACGGTGATCTTCGTGCCGGAAAAAAACAGAATTACGCGAAAAATCCAGCGGATCAGGGAGCGGCTTACCTTGTCACAGACCTCCGGCTTTTTCTTCCGGATCAGAAGCAGAACAAGAAGCACCGGGATCGACAGAATCAGATACAGAAAAGCGGTCAGAATGACCAGAATAAAACGAATCATGAATCTTTTTCTCCTCTTGGTAAAAATAGTGATATTCAATTATTGCGTACTTTTCAGTATACGTCATATATGGGGCGGGTTGCAATAACTTTCGTCTTTTTCGGAAAAAGATTTTGCGTCATAGAAGACTGTGGCCCGTCATACAATGGATAGAAAGAGCGGGAAGCGGCGTTTGGAATGATGAAGAAAAAGAGACGGGGAAGAGTTCTTCTGGCGGCGGTGATCCTGATGCTCCTAGCATCGTGCCGGATCACAGATGTGAGCGAGGGCGAGCGGAAAGAACTGTCGTATGCGATTGTAAAGCCGGGCGATTTTCCGCCGGAAATCGATCAGATTTTGCGTAAGAAAAAAGAATCCGCGTTCCAGATGGCGTACGAGAGCGGGGACGATCTCTACATACTGCGCGGCTACGGAAAGCAGAAAAGCGGAGGCTTTTCCATACAGATCGAAGAAGTATCGAAATCGGAAAACGCCGTTTTCGTGCGGACAAAACTCGTCGGACCTGCCGCAAAGGAGGAGCAGAAAGGCGCCGCCTCCTGCCCTTACGTCGTGCTGAAAACGAAAGCGGCGGCGGGAATCTCAGTCGTATTTGAGGATTAGAGTGGGAGGAGCCTTATGGATTTTGTAAAAAAGATTCTGCATCAGATCAGCAGAAAAAGCGAAGCGGTGTCACAGATTACGTTTGACGAGGACTACAATGTGCCGGACGCAAGGCCCGATGTGGGGCGGATGATTCAGAAAAAGGCGAGGTGACGATCGGGGATGTGCAGATTTCGGAAGGAAAAGCGCGTGTATTCGGCGGCCTCACCTTTCATCTGCTGTACGTCTCCGACGGCGAACGGCGCCGGATCTGCCAGCTCTCCGGCGAGCTTCCGATCGACGAGACGATCCATCTCGATGGTCTGACAGGGGGCGACAAGGTCTGCATCACCTGGGAAGTGGAAGATCTGAACCTGCATCTCATCAACTCGCGGAAGCTGGGCGTGCGCGCGATCGTCACGCTGCACGCGTGGATCGAGGAACTGTGCGACCTTGCCGTGCCGATGGAAATCCGCGGGGAGAGCGACGTCGCGGTAAAAAGGCAGGAATACCGCGTGGTTGAGCTTGCAGTGCAGAAAAAAAGATGTGCTGCGTGTCAAAAAGGAGCTTACGATTCCGTCCGGCAAGCCGGAATTGCACGAGATTCTCTGGCAGGATCTGGAAGTGCGCGGTCTCGATCTCCGCTCTGAGGAGGGGCGGGTCAGTGCGCAGGGAGAACTCTTTGTCTTCTGTCTGTACAGCGACGGCGAGGAGGATCACCCGCTGCAGTGGGTGGAGCAGGCGCTCCCGTTCCAGGCAGAAGTGGAATGCCAGGGCTGCATCTCCGAGATGATCCCGCGGATCGAAAGCACACTCGGCCAGACCACACTCGAAATCCAGCCCGATTCCGACGGCGAGGAGCGGGTCCTGCAGGCGGAGGCCGTACTCGAACTTGACATCTGTCTGTATCAGGAAGAAACCGTATCACTTCTGCAGGACGTTTACCATCCGCACCGAGAATGCATTCCAAAAGTGCAGGAGGAGACCTTGGAGAGCCTTCTGATCCGCAATTCCTCCAAATGCCGCCTGACCGACAAACTGCAGATGCGCGTGCCGAAAAATAAAATTCTGCAGATCTGCCACAGCGACGGCAAAATCAAGATCGACGAGGAAAGAATCGTAGAAAACGGCATCGAAGTAACCGGCGTGGTGGAACTCAGGGCGCTCTATGTCGTGAGCGACGATGAAATGCCGTTCTACGCCGCCGAAACCGCCATACCCTTCCGCCACACCATCGAAGTCCCGGGAATCGGACCGGACTGCCGCTACGAACTCCAGTCCTCCATTGACCAGCTCTCCACAACCATGCCGGACAGCAGCGACATCGAAGCCAAAGTCGTGCTGAACCTGAACGCCCTCGTCTTCCGCCGCAGAAAAGAAAGGGTAATGCAGTACGTCGAAGAAAAAGACCGCGATCCCGAAGAACTCCAGAAGCTACCAGGCATCACCTGCTACTTTGTCAAGCCGGGGGATACCCTGTGGGATATCGCGAAGAAATTCTATACGACGACAGATAAGATCAGGGAATTAAATGAACTGAAAACCGAAACACTCACACCGATGCAGCAGTTATTAGTGGAGCGGGTATAGCGGAAAAGACAGCCTACTGCCTTAAGAATGGAGTTAATCCATCAGGCAGCAGGCTGTCTTTTTGCGAGTTCCATGCCGATCTGCATTGCAGAAAGAACAGGTACACTTTTGTGACGGGAAGAAAAGCAGGAATTACAACCTTGCTTCTCAAAGAAATCAACAATAACGGAAAAACACCGTCCTTTGTTTATGATGCTGTGGGAAATATTACTACGATTTCCGAAAATGGTGTTCAAAAAGTAAAATATACGTATAATGCGCTGAGTGAACTGACCCGTGTGGATTCTGCATGGGAAAATAAAAGTATTACGTATACCTACGATGCCGGAATGAATATGACATCGAGAAAAGAGTATTCCTATACAACGGGAACACTTGGCACTGCGGTAAAGACAGATGTGTTTACCTACCGCACTTCAGGGTGGAAAGATCAACTTATTTCCTATAATGGCAGCAGCATTTCCTATGATGCGGTCGGCAACATTACAGCTTATCAGGGAAAAACGCTGACCTGGTACAGAGGAAGTCTGCTGCAGAGTCTGACTTTAAACGGAAAGAAAACAGTGTACCATTACGACAGCGAAGGACACAGAGTCCAGTGGAAAGACCTGAACGGAATCAGCCATAAGAACTACTGGTGCGGAAATAAACTGATGGGAACCAAATATGGAGATGTACTGGTTCAGTTTGTTTACGGTGCAGATAAATCCCCGCTGATGCTGAAAAAAGGAGAAAAAGAGTATTATTACTTGTACAACAGCCAGAATGATGTCATCGGACTGATTGACAGCGATGGAAAACAGGTAGTAAACTATTCTTACGATGCATGGGGAAAGCAGACCGGTCTGACCGATACCAGCGGAGAAAATATCGGAAAGCTCAATCCATTCCGCTATCGTGCTTACTGCTATGATGACGACACCAGACTCTATGTCACTGCCAGCCGCTATTACGATCCGGAACTGTGCAGATTCCTTTGCGCAGACAACTTTGATGTTGTAAAAGCGCAAATGTTCAGCATGAACGGAAAGAACCTTTATGTGTATTGCTGCAACAATCCGGTGAATGCGGTAGATGAGGACGGCAGCTTAGCAGAAACTTTGCAGGGAGTTATAGCGGTACTGAAAGAAGTAGCAAAAGGAG
>ENA-OQMY01000194-OQMY01000194.1-human-gut-metagenome-genome-assembly--contig:-NODE-194-length-19337-cov-2.797970_pt1 | contig 19337 bp, 26 predicted proteins | sample MGYA00242623_ERZ504868 | MGnify/ENA primary metagenome ERZ504868 (study PRJEB26092, sample SAMD00036386) | human gut metagenome | host: Homo sapiens | study: EMG produced TPA metagenomics assembly of...
CAAGCTGGCGGTGGCCTCGTCCAGCAGAATGATGGGCGCATCCTTCAGGAAGGCGCGGGCGATGGAAATGCGCTGACGCTCACCGCCGGAAAGAGCGCAGCCGTTCTCACCGATGTTGGTGTTCCATTTGTCCGGCAGCTTTTCGGCAAATTCGTCGCAGTTTGCCAGCTTTGCCGCCGCAAGAACCTCCTCGTCGGTGGCACCCTTGCGCCCCAGACGGATGTTTTCGAGGATCGTGTTGTCAAACAGGGTCACATCCTGAAAGACGATGGAATACAGGCTCATGAGCTTTTCCGGGTCGATTCGGGAGACATCCATGCCGCCCACGGTGATGCGGCCCTTCTGGTAGTCCCAGAACCGTGCCGCCAGCCGGGAAACGGTAGTTTTTCCGCCGCCGGAGGGGCCTACCAGCGCCGTGACCTCCCCCTGCTTTGCGGTAAAGGAAACGTCCCGCAGCACCGTCTCGCCGGAGTTATAGGCAAAGCCCACATGGTCGAACACGATATCGCAGCCCTGATTGGTCAGCTGCTCGCTGCCGGTCTAGCAAGGGAGCGTCCAAGATCTCATTCATGCGTCCTACATTGGTGCGCATGGCAATGACCGCCGCCAGATTCTGCAAGGCACCCTGCATGGGGTCGTACATCCGGGATGCCGCCATCAGGAACAGAAACAGGGTCAGCACGTCGATGCTGCCCTGCACCAGCAGCACCGAACCGGTGAGCGCCACCGACGCAATACCCAGCTTGAGCACCATGCTGGCGGAGCACACAAGCAGCGCTGTTTCCAGCTCTGCCACAATAGACTGCTTTTCCACTGCCCAGATTTTGTCGGAAAGGCCGGACAGATACCGCTGCTCCGCATTGCTGGCTTTCAGGTCCCGGAGGGTCTCGATGTACTCCTGAATGCCGTCCGCACAGGCCATTTTCGCGGCCATGGTCCTGGCCTGCACCTTGTCCTGTACCCGATAGCTGCCCACCACGATGGCAGCGGATACCGGAATGACCCACAGCGCCGCCAGTGCCATCCGCCACTCAAAGGCAAACAGGCTCAGGGCAATGAGCACGGTGGAGATGAGGGAGCCGAACAGACCGGGGATGTAGTGGGAGCAGTCCTTTTCCAGTACCTCGCAGTCCGCCATGATGGTGCTGGTCAGGTCGGCAAGGTCTCGCTTGCCGAAAAAGGACAGGGGCAGCTTCCGCAGCCGCTCCGCAAGGGTCAGGCGGCGGGTGCCGCTCTCTTTATAGGTGGTAAAATAGGTGTCGTTGTATTGGAACCATGTGGTCAGTAAAATCAGTGCAAAGCAGGCAGCGCATCCCAGCAGATAAAAGGTACTTCTCCCGCTCGTAGAGCCTGCCAGCAGGTCTTTTACCAAGAGATACAGCAGCCCGGTGGGCAGCATGAACGCCATGTTCTGGAACGCACAGGCCAGAACGCCCTTTACAAGCCCCTTTGCGCCCTCCGGTGAGCTGGCTATGGCGTGTTGAATTTTTCCGATCATTCCTTACCCCTCCTTTGCGACCTTCCACTGCACCGACGCCTGATACTCCTGCCACATCCGGGCAAACAGACCGTTCTGCGCACACAGCTCGTCCTTTGTGCCGGATTCTGCAATCTGCCCATCCCGCACCACATAGATGCAGTCGGTGTTGGCGACGGTGGACAGGCGGTGTGCGATCATCAGCACTGTTTTGCCCTTGGCAAGCTGGGCAAAGGCCGCCTGTACTTTTGCTTCATTGTCCGGGTCGGCAAAGGCGGTGGCCTCGTCCAGGATCAGGATGGGCGCATTTTTCAGCATGGCACGGGCAATGGCAATGCGCTGCTGCTCGCCGCCGGACAGATACACACCCTTGGTGCCGATGACCGTGTGGATGCCCGCGGGAACTTCTCCACGATATCCATGCACTGTGCGGCTTTCAGCACCGCCAGCACCTCGGCTTCGGTGGCCTGCGGCCTACCCAGACGGACGTTGTCCAGAATGCTGCCCTTGAGCAGGCGGCTGTTCTGGAAGACAAAGGAGATGGTATCCATCAGCTCTTCCTTCGGGGATATCCCGCACATCCGCTCCGCCCACCCGGACGCTGCCACTCTGCACATCAAAGAACCGGCAGACAAGGTTTGCCAGCGTGGATTTGCCGCCGCCGGAGGGGCCTACAAAAGCCACCGTCTGCCCCGGCTGAATCGCCAGCGAAACGCCCTTGATGACCTCGATTTTTCCGTCGTAACTGAAATGCACATCCCGCAGCGTGACAGAGGCATCCTGCGGGTGCTGCGGAACAGCCTGCACCTGCATGGGCGCCGCCTCCAGCACCGAGTCGATGCGTGCCAGCGCATCCGCCACCACCATCTTGTTCTCACTCATGTACATTATACGGGTCAAAGTCAGGGAGATCACCGGCGTGATGATGATATAGAACAGCAGGTTCAGCAGAAACTCCGGGGTGACGCCGTGGGTCGTGAACAGCAGCCCGCCCGCGATCAAAAAGGCGAATACGCCGTTGACGGCGGCGGTGTAGAACATCATGGGCAGGCGCAGCTCTTTGGTGTAGGAGACGACCCACTTTTCGTACTCATCAATGGTGGCCTTGAACTTTTTGAAGGAAAATACCGATTGCCCGAAGGTCTTGACCACCGGGATACCCCGGACGTACTCCACGGCCTCATTGGACATAGCCTCCAAGGCATTGCCGTACTGCCGCATTCTTTCAGCCATCTGCTTGCCAGTCATGGTCATCATAATGAGGAAGGCCAGCACCACCGGCGCAAGGCTCAGCAGCCCCAGCCGCCAGTCGAACGCCAGCAGCAAAACCAGCAGCCCCACCGGGGTGGCGACGGCGTTGTACTTGTCGGGCAACTGGTGGGCCAGATAGGTCTCGGTGGCTCCGGTGCTCTCGTGGATGATTTTACGCAGCTTGCCGCTGCCGAAAGTCTCGGTAAAGCCCAGCGGCAGCACCGCCAGATGCTCCGACGCCGCCAGCCGCAGATTGGTCGCCACCCGGAACGCCGACAGGTGGGAGCACATCAGCGCCGCAATGTAAATGAGGTAAGACAGCACCGCGAATAACACTGCCATCCAGCCGTAACGAGGGATGTTCACCGCCTGCGCATAGTTTGGCGCGGAGTTCAGCACATCCCGCAGGATCTTCCAGATGTACACAAAAGGCACCAGCGCCACCAGCGCACTGACCGCGGACAGCACCCACGAAGCGTAGGTGAAATATCGGTAGTTCCCGGCGTAACCCATCAGCCGGGAAAGATCGGACTGTTTTTTCACGTAAAAAACCTCCTTCAAATAAGTTTTTATGCAAAAATGTGCCGTGGCGTTTTTGCTCCACATCACATTCTGCGTATTAACCTGCTAGATTTTCAGTACAGAACAGCTCAATGCAGTTGTCGATCATCGTCTGGTCGCAATCCGTAGAAATGCCGGATGCCAGCCAGTAAGCATAATCGCCTGCATCATACTGACCCAGAGCATCTGCATCCGAACCATAGCGAAACTCAATGTGGTAGGTTTCCGCACTGGTGTCTGGCGCGAGGAAAAAGTAGGTGAACTCGCCGGAATCGGCATCATCACTTTCAAACTCATACAGTCCACGCACAGGCTCCATGCCAATGTAGTGATAGGGATGGGAGAACAGCTCATTGCCATCCTTATCGGTGCCAGAAATGGTGGAAGCTTCGCCATCAAAGGTCAGGGTCGCAAGGTCATTGGTAAAGCCGCAGAAATAGGCTCCGCCGCCGTTGGCATACGCTTTGACTGCATCTTCGCCGTAAACATCACCTGTCACCATAGAGGACAGCTTCTCAAAAGCAGCTTCGGCATTGTCCTCGCCCACGAGAGCGGTACAATCATCCAGCCATGTCTGCTTATATTCGTCCGCCAGAATCACCGGCCACAGTTCCTGATAGCTGCCTGTTAGGTCGTTCAGCAGCTGTGCAGCGGCAGCTGCGTTTTCATCCGCCGCTGCGGATGTCGCTTCGGAAACAACAGAGCTTGTAGTGCTCTCTGCCGCAGTGCTTGCAGCAGAAGACACCGGGGATGCCGCCGTGCTGCCGCAACCGGCCAGCAGAGAGACAGACAGAGCCAGTACGGTCACCATACCCAGAACTTTTTTCATCATACGCATGGAAAATCCCCTCCAGAAAAATCGTTTGATTTTGTAATTAGCGTTAACTAACTACAAACAGATTTTACTGGAACAGGCCGTTTTTTACAAGAACCAAACAGACAAAATCTATCCAATCGGACGCATCTTCCGATATTGCGTCGGGGTCATGCCAAGAGACTGGCGAAACGCGGAAGAAAACTTGTTTGGATTTTCGTAGCCGATCTGGTGTGCAATTTCTGCAATGGTGCTGTCCGTTTCGGTCAGCAGCTTCTGTGCCAGCTGCAAGCGGTATTCCTTCTGATATGCATAGACCGAGCTTCCGTAAATGCCTTTGAAACAGCTTTTTAATGCCGTAGGCGAAAGGCCGACCTCCTGTGCAAGCTGTTCAATGGTTTGATGGACGGTCAGTTTCTGTGTGAGAAGTTTTGCCGCGCGTCTGGTACATTCCACCTGATGCTGATTGAAGTAGTCTGTCTGCTGCACATCATCCCGGTCTTTCAGGCGGCTCAGAATGTGCAGCAGCTCCAGTACTTTCAACCTCAGATAGCCGGTGTCCGGCACAGCGTGAGCTGTATACAACTCGGAAAAAACATGTGCAACCACAGGCGCAGACCGAAGGATGCAGCAGCGGTTCTCTGTGCAGATATACTGCCGGATAGCGTTCAGATTCACGCCATACCATTCCATCTGGCTCCGCATTTCCGGCGAGACCGCATCCGGATCCAGAAGAATGGTAATGCCGTGATAGTGCCGCAACGGGAAGCAGGAGGAGGATTTCTTGCGCGCTGCTGCACACACCGCAAAATCCCCTGCTGCCAGGTAGCAGCAGCTATTTTCCCCAAAACTGCACTCGTAACGCCCCACGCGGCAGTGGTTGATCTCGATCACATTCCGCGCTAGTACGGAGCCTCGTCAAAGGAAACAAGATGCATATCGTTGTAGTACAGCTCTGCCCCCGGAAACAGTGGACAGATGGTCATGCTCCCGCTCCCCGTTTCGTTGGAGAACACGACGGTGCGGGGCATCGCCGTGGAATCAGTCTGCTCCGGGGAAAGATCAAAAAGTGATTCATACATGGCCATTCTCTTTTCCTGAAGATTCGCTTTTTCTTCCTGATTCGCAGACGTGAACTGTCAAATTCCATTTCTCTGGAAAAATGTTTCCATCAAATCAAGATACCGTTCCGCCTGAACGATAAAGCCTACATGACCGCCCGGAACCGTGCGGATCTCTGCTCCGATACGCGGCCCCAGATAGCCGGCAAACCACGCCATGGCTGCCCCCCATGTATGGATCGTCAGAGTAATAGTGAAAGCCCCCGACCGCGCCAGGAATGGACCAGCGGATAACTGTTTCGTTTCTTCTTTCTTCGTTTTCTTCGCTTCCTGTGCCTCTATTTTATGGTTTTCATGCAAAAATCGCAGCGGTCATTGCCGCGTCCCAGCGTCATGCTTCTCTCCCAGATCAGCTTCGGATGCAGCCCGGTATAGCTGATGTCGTCGCTGTCGCAAAAGCAGCGGCACAGCTCCGGGCAGCCGTATTCTGTGCAGGTGTCGTGATAGGGACACTCCATCATATCCACCCGCCAGACGCCGTTGCCGGTCTGCAGCTCTTTTAGGGCAAAGCCCGCCGCCGGGCCAAAAACGCTCCGGGTGGATTTGACAAAAACGCCGGGAACAAGGCGGTAAAGCCCCGGTATGTGCAGCAGGGCGGCAAGCTGTTTGTGGCTCGTTCTCGCCAGCCGCTCCACATAGCCGTGAACGGTTTGCAGCGCTTCTTCTTTCGGCATGACCCGCTGCAAGGTCTCGTAGGCCGCAATGCCCGGCAATATCTGCCGCTTGAGGTGGTATTGCTTTTCCTTGCCTGCACCCGCATTTTCAGCCAGAAGCGCATTCAACCGCGCATCAAAAGCGGCGTTCAGTTCCTTTGCCCGCGCGGGAAAGCGCTGTGCCGCAGTCTCCCGGAAATCACGGGAAAGATAGGTTTCCTTCATCGTCTGCTCTCCACCTCTTTTAACTCTCCGTTTTTTTTGTCATCTCTCGCAGGAGAACCAGGCCGACCGCCAGAACCAGCAGGTGCCCACAGCACAGACAAGAACCAGCAAAGCCCCCAGCCCAAGACCTTCCAGAACCACCTGTAAAAGCATTACTTATTCCTCCTGTATCCCTTTTCATCCCGGTATTCAGGATGTTCCTTTACATACGGATCCTTATCGCCGCAGATGGTATAGTCGCATCGGCAGCCGTCCACGCAGGTGGTCGTCCGCACGAGCCTGGCATGGAGCAGTTCCATGGAGGCATAGTCCACATTGCACAGGGCGGGCATAATGTCCGCAAATCCGAACCGCTTGGCAAATTCCACCGCCGGACACGCCGTAAATTCATAATAGATGGGCTTGCTGTTTTCGTAAGGCGTAACATCCATCTCGTAATCATGCCATGTGTCACAGTGCTTTTTGGCAGTGCTGAACGCCCGATACATCAGCTTTTTACCAGAACGGCTTGTTGATGTCAACGAAGCGCAGCTTCCGGAAGGACGGCAGGACCAGATTTTCTCTATCTCTTCCATTTCGCGGAATGTGACCACATCCCGGCACACATCGTAAAAGCACATGATGGCGATGCAGTCATAGGTGCCGCCTACGCCGTTGTGAAAATTCTTTTTACCGCCGAGGTCGGTGCGCCACTTCGGAAAGAAGCTCTGCGTATCTCAGCTGCACCTGCTCCCAGACCGCCTCGCGCTCCACCTCCGGATAGTGCAGAGTGATTTTCGCCTAGAAGTTTCCTTTTTGCACGGGTTTGGAATATAGCACATGGCAGCTACGGTCAATTTCGTAATTCGCTGTCCCTCATCTTCCCACGCCGTTTCAGTAAAAACCGCTCTTTGCAGTTTTCTTCGGTGTCGTCCGATTTCGTCGTAGGCATCATAGGGTGCCGATGGGTCATGTACTCGTTTTTTGAATGGTGAACAGTGCTTGTCTTTGTGGGCAAACGCAAAGGCAAAATTGTCCGTCCATCCCGTGTGACCGGTGATGAAATATGGATGCAGCCCACGTGCGCGCAGTTTCCGCTCCAGCTCCGCCAGTGACTGCACAGCCAGCTTATTGTCCTCCGCCAGCGAGGAAATGAAGCTGTAGCCGCCGTCCGCGCCAAACCACAGCGTGTCGCCGGTAAAAAGGTACTTATCGTCAATGAGGTAGACCATATGTCCCCATGTATGACCAGGAACCAGAAAACACTCGATCCTGACGCTGTCAATATCAAAGACCTCTCCATCGTGAAGCAGCTGCTTTTCGTTGTAGATGGTCACTTGCGGCAGCTTATAGAGATGATAAATAACCTTGCGGCGTGTTTCTCCGATCAGATACCGGTTCTCGATCTCGCCGATGTACAGATTCGCATTCCGGAACAGCCCCGGACTGTCTGCTTCCACCGCACCCACATGGTCGGTGTCCTGATGGGTGATAAGGATATGGTGTATCGACTTCGGATCAATCCCAAGCCAGCTCATTTTTTCGGCAAGGCGGTCGTAGTTATATCCCGCATCGACCATAATGGTCGTATCGCCTTTGTGGTAGAAGAAGATGTTCGCCACCCATTCGCGCACGCAGGCAACATTCTCGTCGATCCAGCCGGTGTTCAAAGGCTTGAAGATTTCCTTGCCCCGGTACATCCAGCTCATTGCTTTTCTTTGAAATTCCGTTGCCTTTTCGACATGATCGCACCTCATTTCTGTGCTGTGACACACAGCCAGCCCTTTTTATTTTGTGACTCTGAACCCTGCCAAAGCCTGCTTGCTCCAGATACACTTTCAGATCAGCATCCGTATAGATGGTCATACCGTTAATGATTTGCGTCCATTTGTCGTCTTTTGCTGTTTCACCGTTTGCTTCGTTACAGATGAAAAAAGTCCCGCCGGGCTTCAGCACCCGATAGACCTCTCTGAAATTCTGCGCAAGTTCCGGCCAGAAATAGACCGTTTCAAATGCGGTCACTACATCAAACTGCTCCGCTTCAAACGGCAACTCTGCTACACTTGCCTGCTGCACAGTACACTGCCCTGCTGCAATGGCACCTGCATTGACCTTTCGCGCTTTTTCTACACTGACTGCTGAATAGTCGATGCCCTGCACCTTGCCCTTGGGACACAGCTTCAGCAGCGTTTTGATGTTCGCTCCACCGCCGCAGCCGCAGTCCAGCACCATGGCATCCGGGGCAGGCTGCAAAAAATGCAATCCCCACGCTGCCATTGCGCTGTGCCCAAAGTTCATCATAGCAACCATGATCTTTCCGCTAAAGCCTACGGGCTTGCGGGTGTTTTCAAAGAAGGACATATCACACCTCCGATTTCACACATTCCGTATAGGTCAGCGGAAAAGAGGCCTTTAGAACAACACTTTTTCGCACTGTCCAATCATTCTGTTGCAGAAATTTTAGGTATTCTTCACTCGTCCACTTGCTGTGGAGAGGAAAGCCTGCCAGATTCATGAAAAAGGCTTTGACCTTGCCGGGAAATGAGTTTTCTGCGTGCGTAAAGGTAGGCGCGATCAGCACACCGTCATCCTTCAGCACCCGTTTGATCTCTCGCAATGATTTTTCTGGCTGAGGCACAATGTGCAGTGCGTTTGATACGATTACCACATCGAATGATTTGCTCGCGTATGGCAGAGAAAACATATCCTGCACGGAAAAACGCAGCTTCGCAGAGTAATTCCCCCGTTTGGCCTCTGTAATCATTTCCGGAGAGGCATCCGTCGCCTCGATGTGTGCCGCTGCTTTTACGATGTGCTTGGCGATCAGTCCCGTTCCGGTAGCCACCTCCAGCACTGTTTTGTCTTTCACGACCGGACGGATCAGCTCATACATTTTCTCGTATACTGCCCTGTCTTTTCGCATAAAGCAGTCATACAGACCTGCATTTCTGTCCCAGAAATTCTTGTGTTCTCGCATTGCTGTCTCTCCTTTTATAGTTAGATTTATCTAATCAGCACGTGCACGCTGATACGTTAGGTTCGGCTAACTCACGTATTTAGGAAAAGCCGCATTTCTGCGGCCTTTCGGCTTATACAAATAGCTTGCTGCAAGCATCTCACATCTGTATTTTCAGCCACTGAGGATAACGCCTCTCGATCTACTCCTTATGGAAACAGCCAAAATCTATTTTCACACCATTGCGGTGACTTTTGCTTTCTTATCCATATTATATCATGCTCACTTCTTTTTTGCAAGGACGGTCATGCCAAGATCCACGATGATTTTTCCAATCGTTTTGCTTTGCATTGGGGTTGACCTCCTATCCTTTATTGGTTCCTTATCGAATGAAATTTGTCATTTCCCACGGTTCTTCCGGGGGCAGAGGCACCAGCTTGCTGCCTACCTCTTTGCACTTGAGATAATAAGCCATATTATGACCCAGTGTTCGAAGAGTCGCAAGGCCCTCACGGTCCTGCATTACTTCCTGCGGTGTTGTTCCATGCATCATGTTCCAATAACGAGACGTAATAATAGGCATCTGCATCAGACCAAAATACTTGTTCAGCTGATCCCATGTAGCCGTCGTTCCGGCTCGTCTAGCCGACATAATCGCCGCTACAGGTTTCAAATAGAATCGTCTGCCGCCTCCGTTTAAATCGGCATAAAAACGCACGGTCCAGAAAAGAAGTGATTGCACCGGCAGCTCCTGCCCAGTGGACCGGCGTTCCAAATACAAAGCCATCATAATCCTCTGCCAATGACAAAAAATCGTTTACCGTATCCTCAAACACGCAGCGATTGCGGTCATTGCACTTGTGACAGGCGATACAGCCGGAAATCGGCTTATTGCCAATCCAGAACGTATCGGTATCAATCCCGTTCTGATTGAGTGCCTCCGACACCGCACACAGTGCTGTATAGGTGCAGCCTTCCCGGTGAGGGCTGCCATTTACAAGCAATACCTTCATGATTCATTCTCCTCCTTGGTGTGAGACAAGACCCAGTTTAAAACATCATATTCCCCAAAAACCACATTGCCGCCGCCATGATAATTGCTGGTAACGCCCCGCTGAGCGAACCATTCGTCATTTGGTGTCTGGATCTGAAGAACATTGCTGATCTGCTCCTCGCTCCATCCAGCTTCCTCATAGGCATCATGGAGACTGTTGTAAGCACTCCATGCCCGCTGGGAACCATAATACTCATCATGTTCTGCCATAAAAATATAGACAGCCGTGCCATTTTCCGCAATGGGCGCATAGTCCCCATCCCACTGAGATGCTCCGTGGAGATAGGCTGCATAGAGGTCCGGGCGCATAGATACTGCCTGGGACATGGTTTCCCCGCCAGCGGAATAGCCCGCAGCATACACCCGAGACACATCCACAGAAAAGTTAGCAAGGAAATATTCCGTCAGCTCAATGGCCTGCCGAGCCGACGTATCATGCCAATCCGTCAGCTGAGCAGACACAACGATCATATCCTCCTGAAGCTGCGTCCAGCATAGGAACCCATCCCCGTCCAGGTTCGAACCGGAAGATAATATCTGTAATGGATCGTCCCCGTTTCGCCCTCCAGAATCTGTTCTGCAATAATCCCTGTTTTCATGGACGATTTTTCCTCGCCAGAGGAGATGGCACTGGCTGCATCAGTCTCCGGTTTTATTGTTTCCGATGGCTCAGAGGATACTGTTTCTTCCAGATGCACTTCAGCTGAAGGGAAAGCCGTACATCCGGTACTGTCTAAATTTCAGCCAAATCTGCCTTTATGTACTCCGCCATCTGGTGTGCGATTTCTCTGGTATTCCCATTGGAGACAGAGTAGTAAACAACCAGTATCCTGCTCATTGGGCTTTCCCCCTTTATACGATTCGCGTTTTGCCCATATTGGTGAGCATTTCCACTGTGGAAGGATCGTAATGGTCAAAGAACAGACTCTTTCCTTCATCCAGAGTGCGGATGGCCTCCATATCTGCTTCACTCAGGGAGAAGTCAAATACATCCAGGTTCTGTTCCATCCGCTCTTTGTGAGTGGATTTTGGGATCACGACTACATCGGACTGGATCAGAAACCGCAGGGCAGTCTGTGCAGCCGTTTTTCCGTACTTTTCGCCAATTTCAACTAGTACAGGGTTGGTAAAACAGTTTTTCTTCCCTTCGGCAAAGGGGCCCCATGCCTCGTGCTGCACACCGTACTTTTTCATGTATTCGTGCGCAGTTCGCTGTTGCTGAAACACATGGGTTTCCACCTGATTGACCATGGGTGCAATTTCTGCGAACTGACACAGATCGATCAGTCGGTCCGGGTAGAAGTTGGACACGCCAATAGCCCGCAGCTTTCCCTCTTTGTATGCTTCCTCCATGGCTCGGTATGCGCCGTAATAATCTCCAAAAGGCTGATGGATCAGCATCAGGTCAAGGTAGTCGGTTTTCAGCTTGTGCAGGGATTTGTCGATGGATGCCTTTGCCTTTTCATAACTGGCGTTGGACATCCAGATCTTGCTGGTGAGGAACAATTCCTCTCTGGGTACGCCACATTTTCTGGATAGCATTGCCTACCGCTTCCTCGTTTCCGTAGGACTGAGCGGTATCAATCGCGCGATACCCAACTGAGATTGCATCCAGTACACAGCGCTCGCATTCTTCGTTCGAGACTTGGAAAACGCCGTATCCCAGTTTTGGCATTTTAACGTTGTTATTCAATAATACATATTCCATCATAGATAACTTCCTTTCTGTGGTTTCACAACACCTCTCCAGGCATTGCCTGGATAATCTTTTGTTTCTGATTCTATTGTAAAGGTTTCTGTAAGATTACAGAAGTCTCGATTCGTTATAAAGTATTAACCTTTAGCTTTCCACTAATACGTAAAACAAGGTACCTGTTGAAACAGATACCCTGCCTTGTAAAATCATTCTATTGATTAGACGAATATGCCCGTTTATGGCCGGGTGTAGCGCACCCATAACACATTCGGTACAACTGTCTGCACCTCTTTAAGATGAAATGCAGTCGGTTGCCAGGATGGCAGAAAATCAACTTGGGTAAAGGAACTGACACCGTTGCCGCCGTCGGCTACCGGGGCAATGACTAGACTCAACTCGTCCACCAAATTTTCAGCCAAAAACGATCCATTGACGATCCCGCCGCCCGCCAGCATCAGTTTGTTGATGCCAAACAGTCGATGCAGTTTCTCCAAAAGCAGAGTGCAGTTCAGTCGTTTCTCGCCGGCAAACAGATAGGAAACCCCTTGATTCTGTAAATAAGACAGGTATTCTGGAGCCACCTGCTCCGTCAGCGCCTCGATCACATGGGCGGCCCTTTTTTTCGATGGACAATCCGGAATAGGCCAGCTGACCCTGTGGGTCCACTGCAACAATGAAATTGCCCATGGCCTTGCCTGTCGGGTTTACCCAATCCGCTCGGGGCGGAGTGGACATCACAGTGGGTAGCTGCCCCACCTTTCCCTCGGCATATCCCCCCAGCATGGTAGTTGTGCCGTATAAGGTGGCCTGACATCCGTAAAAACTTCGCAGTTCCCCATAGGCTTTTATCGCCGGAACTGTTTCAGGCACACCGAAAAACGTACCGTCAATCTTTCCGTCCAGAGAAGTGAGCATATGGCACACAACAAAAGGGTGTTCCATCTTATTCCTTTCCATAGACATTTTTTGCCATCCGCAGAGCCGCCCACGCCTTGGGCCAGCCAGCATAGAAAGCAAGCTGGGTCAATGCCTCGCTCATCTCGGTGGCGGTTACACCGTTGGCCTTGGCCCGCTCAATATGATGAAGAAGGGATGTATCCAGAATTCCGCTGGCCATCAAGGCGGAGACGGTAATCAGGCTACGGTCACGGGGCGAGAGCTTATCCTCTCGCGACCAAACCTCTCCAAAGAGGACATCATCGTTTAATTCCGCAAATTTAGGGGCAAATTTGCTCATGGCATCTCTGCCTGCTGTTACTTTATCCATGATAATCCCATCCTTTCTATCGGATTTATTTTAATTTAGTATATTCTGCTTCATCTACCGGCTCCAGCCACTCGGCTTTGGAACCTGGAACGGAAATCGCTATATGGGCAAACCAACTGTCAGGAGCCGCCCCATGCCAGTGCTTTACCTCGGGCGGAATGTTAACCACATCTCCAGGGTTCAATTCCTGAGCGGATTTGCCCCACTCCTGATAATAACCCCGACCCGCCGTACAAAGAAGGATCTGACCGCCGTTATGGTGGATGTGCCAGTTGTTCCGGCAACTGGGCTCAAAGGTCACGTTGGAAACAGACACGCCCATATCACTCAGGGGGCACAGATAACTGGCCCCGCTGAAATACTGCCCGGCCACCGTGTTGGGACTGCCCTGCGGGAACAGATTGTGAAATTCCTTATTCATATCATTCGCCCCCTTATTTCAACTTGCCGCCATCGCTGAACGCATTGCCCACACGCTCACCCAGCACATGGTACCCATTGTTGGCTGGCTCAAAAGAGATGGGCTGGAATTTGCTCATATCCAGCTTCCCATCGCTGTCCAATACGCTTTCGTCAATGCTCACATTCACAATCTGACCGATGATGTTGCCGTCCTCGCTCACTTTCAGGAGTTTGCACTCCAGAGCTACCGGCAGCTCATCGATGAGGGGCGCATCCACCGATTCGCTCTTGGTGCAATGGAAGCCAGACTTCTCCATCTTTTTCGGCTCATTATTTGCGGACACCATGCCAACATAGTCCGCAGAAACCGCATGGGCAGCGTCAGCAAAACTGACGGTAAACGCTCCCTTTGCCTGGATATTCTTGGTGGTCTTATGATCAGCGCTCAGACACAGTACTACCTTGTCTGCATCGTACAGGCCGCCCCATGCGGCATTCATGGCATCAGGATTGCCGTTTTCATCATAGGTGCCGATCACAAGCACCGGCAGCGGATAAAACCAGGATTTTGTTCCAAAATTCTTACGCATTGCGAATCCCTCCTTATTTCTGCTCGTCTACAGGCGGAACCATTTCCGCATACTTCTTCAGCATTTCCGGTGTACTGGTGTAATATCGCTTCTGCTTGTCCAAAGCAGTGATTTTAGCCATTTCATCATCTGTCAACGCAAAGTCAAACAGGTTGAAATTGTCTTTGATATGGGCCGGGTTCTTGGAGCCAGGGATCACGATATTGCCGGCCTGAATGTGCCAGCGCAGGATGATCTGGGCATTGCTCTTGCCATACTTTTTGCCAAATTCCGTGAACAACGGTTCCTGGATCAGCGCCTTGTCTCCATGCCCCAGAGGATACCATGCCTGGATGACGATGCCTTCTTTATCCAGAAATGCCTTCAGTTCTTTCTCCTGCGAGTAGGGGTGCACCTCTGTTTGGAGCACGGCAGGCTTTACCTCGCAGATGTCCAGAATCTCCTGCACCTGCTCCGGGGTAAAGTTGGAAAGGCCAATGGCGCGCACCTTGCCCTCTTTGTAGGCTTTCTCCATAAGCCGGTAACCTGCGACATAGTTGCCTGCGGGCTGGTGGATCAGCAGCAGGTCAATGTAGTCGGTTCCCAGGCGCTGGAGCGTTTTTTCTACCGCATCTTCCTGCTCATAAAAACTGGGCCACAGTTTGGTTTCCAGAAAAATCTCATCTCTCGGAATCCCAGATTTCCTCATAGCCCGGCCAACGGCTTTTTCGTTCACATAGGCATTGGCCGTGTCAATCAGGCGGTATCCGCACTGAAGAGCGGAGAGGACGGATGTCTCCGCTTCATCCGGGGTAAGCAAAAAGGTGCCAATGCCTGCCATGGCATTTGATTCCGTGTTCAAAGTTGCGTATTCCATAATAAATCCTCCTAAAAAGTGATTGCTTATTTGTACCGATACAAACAGTGTTTACCAAAATTTGTGGCTGGCGGTTCAATACACCAATGCCGTAAGGAAAAAGTGACCAACTTCCACCGTTTTTCATCCTGGGTGTACACTTCCGTCACCATAAAGTGGTGAGTGGTTTCCTTCCCGTCCAGCAGTAGGCTGTAATCGCAGTCAGTAAGCACCACTCCGGTATCTCCAAACAACTCAGCCTTCTGACTGTGGAAGGTAATATTCGTAGGTTGAAAGGCCCCACTGGTGTAAAATTCGATTTCCTTGTCCAGTTTGCAGGTGATGCCAATATGGACAAAGTTGCAGTCAGGATGAGCACAGGCTCGCATCCCCACTTCGTCGGCGTGTTCCATAGCTTCCCAAAACTGCCGAGATATATCAAGTAGCGTTTCGTTCATGAGCATACTCCTTCCGTTTATTTTAAAGGCGTTCCACCGAATACCGCAGACATATCCATATGATCCAGTGCGTCGTCCAGAGCGCGCACCTCACTGGGCGTCAAAAAAACAGATGCGGCCCCAGCATTTTCTTTCATGCGATCTTCCTTGCGAGTGCCAGGGATGGGTACAATCCACGGGTGCTTACACAACATCCAGGCCATGGAGATTTGGGCCGAGGTTGCTCCTTTTTCCGCAGCCATATCTGCGAGCAGTTTCAAAAGTGCGGCATTTTGGTCCACAGCTTTGTCAGTGAACTGGGGCATAGCAGCACGGTAGTCGGTGGCGGCATCAAAGCGCTGCCCCTTGTCATATTGCCCGGTGAGGAAACCATTGGCCATAGGGGAAAAACGCCACCAGGCCCACGTCCAATTCTTCCAAAATGGGGAATAACGGTTCATAATGCCGTGCCATCATAGAGTATCGGTTCTGTACCGCCGTCACCGGGCACACGGCATGAGCCCTCCGCAGGTAGTCTTCATTTGCCTCCGAGATGCCCCAGTGAGTAATTTTGCCTTCCTGGATCAGATCAGCCATCACCTCCGCCACAGTTTCCGGCTCTACGTTGGGGTCGATTCTGTGCTGGAAATACAGGTCAATGTGATCGGTTCCGAGCCGTTTCAAAGATCCTTCCACAGATTTGCGGATGGTCTCCGGGCGGGAATCCGCCACCAGAGGCAATGGAACCTTTCCGCTCTCCTGGTCAAACCGCAGGCCAAATTTCGTGGCGATTACCGTATGATTCTTTACATCTGCCAGTGCCTTGCCCACCAGCGTTTCATTTACATGGGGGGCGTCGGCGGTACCGTACACCTCAGCGGTATCAAAAAAACGTATAGCCCAAGTCAAAGGCGCGACGGATTAGACGGACAGCCTCTGCTTCCTCCGTAGGCGCACCGTAGGCATGAGAAAAGCCCATGCACCCCAGGCCTACAGCAGATACGTTCAAATCAGTGCCAAGTGTTCTCATCTGCATCATCTTTCTCTCCTTTGTGATTCTATTGTAATCCATTGCGAAAAAAACCAGAAGTCTCCATTGGTTATGGAGTGATAAGTCAAAGGTTTTAGCTTCTTCGGATTCCGGTATATTTCCTTGAGATTTTCAGAAAAGAGCAGGCTCTCCCCGGAAAGCGGAAGAACCTCCTGCTATACGGATAGTCATGAGGCAACCCGTGTTGTTAGTTATCATCTACATCTTCCGGCATAGTGAAATAGGCGATCAGAATATTGCTATCTGAGTTGGGACTGACTGTTTCCTGCTTCATGGTATTGGAAGAGGACTGTGTTGCATCCGAATCTGTTTCCGGGGGCTGGACTGTGGAAGATTCTGTACTTGAAACCTGGTCAGGCCCCGAAGTCTCGCTGCTGCAAGCGGAAAAGCTTAAAAGAAGTATTCCTGCAAGAAAAAAGGGAAAAATACGCTTCATAGGGGTCCTCCTTCCTGATTGTTATGACAGGCTCAGGCTATCCAGCCATTCCTGCATATCGCCCTCACTAACGCTGGAACGGAAACGCATTCCTTCCTGCCAGTCTCCGGTTCCGGCCAGTTCTGCCAGCAGTTGTCCGCTTTCACCCAAACCGGAGCTTGCCGAAGTGGCAAATGGAATCACTGTTTTGCCGGTAAAGTCATTCGCTTCCACAAACGTATCTACCGGCCATGCAGCAATTCCCCACCAGATGGGATAACCGATAAACACAGTATCATAGCTGTCCCAGTTCTCCACCGTGTCGCTCACCAGTTCCACATCCCGCAAAGACTCATCCGCATATTCCTGAGAAACCCGGCTGTCCTCATTGTTGTAGTTCAAATCTTCGTCCGTATAAGGATCAGCAGGTTCCAATTCAAACAGGTCGCCGCCGGTAATATCTGCAATGTAAGTAGCTGCCTGTTCGGTATTGCCAGTAGCAGAGAAGTAGACTACCAGTGTGTTACCAGCCTCCACTTCGGTTTCCCCCTGGAAAGCCGGTTCCTGACTGGCGGCGGTGGACGATGTGTCGCTTGCTTCACCGGATGCAGGGGGAACGGAAGATTCCGGCGTACTGGATTCATTTGTGGAAGATGTGGTGTTTCCACAAGCAGCGAGACTCAACGCCATTGCAAAGCACAAGAAAATTGCAGTCAGTTTTTTCATAATGAGCATTCCTTTCCTGTATTAATCGGGGCTCTTATTCATAGCATTCATGGAAAATTTCCAGAATCTCTTCATGGGTCATAGGCTTATAACTGCCCTGGGAAATACCACAGGAATCAGCGATTTCTTTTAGTTGCCCCTTTTGTGCGCCCAGCTCCTTGAGGGTAGTTGGCAAGCCAATCTCTTGAATGAAGCTGGAAAGGGCATCGATACCGGCCAGAGCCAACGCTTCATCGGATTTTCCATCACGCTCAATTCCCCATACATTTTCGGCAAAACGGACAAACTTGCTTAAGCCTTCCTTATACACATGACGGTAATACACCGGATGGATCACCGCCAGACCACAGCCGTGGTTGCAGTTGGTATAAGCGCCCAGCTGGTGCTCCATGTTGTGACATTCAAAGTCGCACTTTTTTCCCATCTTGATGAGTCGGTTTTCCGCCATGGTGGAATCCCACATCAGATTGGACCGAGCCGTGTAATCCTCCGGGCTGTCCATGGCAACACGCAGATTTCGGATCACACTACGCATCAGTGCCTCCATGATGTCATCGGAAACATTGTCCTCATTGGGCTGGCTGAAATAGGTCTCCATGATGTGGCTGAGGATGTCAAAGCTACCAGATGCCATCTGTTTTTTGGGTACAGAAAAGGTATAGGTGGGGTCCATCAGAGCAAATCGGGGATTGAGAGCCGGATAATCCCGCCCTGTTTTTATCTTTCTCTCTTCATTGGTGATTACCGCGCCGCCGTTGCACTCGCTGCCAGTACCAGCCACAGTAACTACTACACCCAGAGGCAGCGGATCAAAGTCGATGACGCCGGGGTGAGCCCAGAAATCCTCCCAGATGTCCCCGTCATACCGGGCAGCCAGAGAGACAGCTTTGCAGCAGTCCATGGTGCTGCCTCCGCCTACGGCCAGAATCATATCCGCTTGATTGTCCCGTGCCAGCCTCGCACCCTCCTGCACTTTGTCGTAGGTGGGGTTGGACATAATGCCGGAGAACTCCACGATGGTCTTTCCAGCGCCTTTCAGAATGCCTGTGATTTCATCGTAGACACCATTGCGCTTGATGCTGCCGCCGCCATAGGCCAGCAGGATGGTCTGCGCATTTTTTTGTCAGACAGGTCAGATATTCCTTCACACAGCCCTTGCCGAAATAGACCTTCGTGCTGTTTTGAAAAATAAAGTTGTTCATATCCATACTTCCTTTCTTAAAATTTCATGAATCATCGGTTACATTTGAGCTTTCCAAAAAGCAACAGCCTCATCAAGCCATCCTTCCGCCACAGTACTGGTTCCCAATCCGAATCCGTGGGGCAGTCCTGGATAATGATGAAACTCCGTTGGAATACCAAGGGTACTCATGGCGGTTAGGCGACGTTCCATGGTTCGCCAGTTTGCAATGCCATCGCTTTCTCCCACACAGGCGAAAGTTGGTGGATCGTTTTCCATATAATCACTGTGGCCCGTGTACTGCATAATTACTGCACTCGGCTGTAGAAGATCATCCCCTCCAAATGCCGCCGGGCCATAGGACCCAAGCCACGCTGCCATACGGGCTCCGGCTGAACCGCCCCAGAGAGAGTATCCTTTCGTATCAACTTCCAGTAAATGGCTCTGTCATTTGATCCTTAGGCGCAAAGCCGGCTGATTCCTGCTGAAAATCTGCATCATCCAAAGATGCGGTGCTCTCTGCCGAGTGAGATTCACCGGAAGAAGTTGTCTCTGTTTGTCCAGGAACCGCACATCCTGTGAAGCACAGCAACAGACAAACCGTAGCTACCAGAATTCCTTGCACCTTCATTTTGTCACCTGCCTCT
>ENA-OQMY01000198-OQMY01000198.1-human-gut-metagenome-genome-assembly--contig:-NODE-198-length-18782-cov-4.650764_pt1 | contig 18782 bp, 16 predicted proteins | sample MGYA00242623_ERZ504868 | MGnify/ENA primary metagenome ERZ504868 (study PRJEB26092, sample SAMD00036386) | human gut metagenome | host: Homo sapiens | study: EMG produced TPA metagenomics assembly of...
AAACCTTTCATTATTCTAACACCTCTAATCATCATTGTTATTACTTCGTCTATAGTTTACCTTTTCTAATCGCCATTTGAGGATAAGTTTCAGCATAATATTGTTTTGATTAGTTAAACAACTATATCCATAGCTTATGGTGACGGACAGGAATATCTGTTGGAATACACAAGATTCTGGGTCAATACATACAAAGACTAAAAAAGGGAAGGAAATCGTACTGGACGTGATCAGCAAATAAGATTCGCCAGACCGATAAATAAATATAATTATGGTTTTCAGTTCAATGGTATTTCTGTGTGTATTTCTTCCGGCTGCTTTTTGTCTGCATCTCCTTTTACCTGGGATGCGGGCCAAAAAGTTTTTTGCTTGTAGTGGCAAGTCTGGTCTTTTATGCATACGGAGAACCGATTTATGTAATATTACTGGTTGCTTCATCGGCGGGCAACTATATTTTAGCGCGCCTGACAGGGGAATGTCCGAAGATCCGTAAGCTCACAATGACATTGGCTGTGGTGATAAATCTCGGTCTTCTTGTGATCTTTAAATATTCCGGATTTCTGGTGGATACATTTAATTCTGTTACCGGTGCCGGAATTCCGGTTCCGCAGGTCCGGATGCCGATCGGAATATCGTTTTTTACTTTTCAGGCACTTTCCTACGTGATCGATGTTTATCGGGGAGATGCTTCGGTTCAGAAGAATTTCGGAAAGGTGCTTCTGTATATCTCATTTTTCCCACAGCTGATCGCGGGACCTATCGTCAAGTATCATGATGTGGAGGCGGAGATCAATAATCGTAAGCAGACGCCGGAGGAAATCGGAAAAGGAATCCGGCGTTTCATTGCAGGTTTGAGCAAAAAGGTTCTTATCGCCAATACAATGGGACTTGTGGCGGATAATCTCTTTGGTGCGGCAGCAACCGGAATCACCGGTCCGGGTGCTTGGCTGGGCGCAGTTTCCTATATGCTGCAGATCTATTTTGATTTCAGCGGCTACAGTGATATGGCGTTGGGACTCGGAATGATGTTTGGATTTCATTTCCATGAGAATTTTGATTATCCTTATATTTCTGCCAGTATCCGTGAATTCTGGAGAAGATGGCATATGTCTCTTTCAGGATGGTTTAAGGAATATCTGTATAGTTCCGTTAGGGGGAAACCGCAGAGGGAAATTCCGTACAGTGGTCAATAAAATGATCGTTTTGTGTGTACAGGTATCTGGCATGGTGCCTCCTTTAATTTTCTGTTCTGGGGAATTTATCATGGCTTTTTCCTGATGCTGGAAGAGTATATCCCATTTATCGGGAAAAAGGGCGGAAAACTCAAGAGCTTTTTTCAGCATGTCTATGCACTTCTGGTAGTTTGTGTTGGCTTTGTGTTTTTCCGTGCGGACACTATGAAGCAGGGATGCTTCTGGATCAGAGAAATGTTTACGGATTTTGGATGGAAGGCTTCCGCAATGAGCCTTACACTGCAGCAGCTGACACCGGTATATCTTGTAACTCTGGCAGCGGCACTGGTCGCAGCAGTTCCGGTAAACAGCATGCTGAAAAAGTATAAATGGTATGAAGGCTTTACCTATGTATTAAGTCTGGCTGGTTTTGCGCTTTGTGTATTGAGCCTTGCCGGCGGAACCTATAATCCGTTCATCTATTTTCGATTTTAAGAGGAGGCAGAAAACATGAAAAAATTGCAGGTGCTTTATATTACTGCATTTTTTGCAGCTTGTCTTGTGCCATCTCTGGGGATGGCGGTGACAAAGCAGGAAGCATCGTCTGAAAACCGAAGACTGGCTGAGTTTCCTGAACTGAAAAAAGAAAACGAGATCAATACCCGTTGGCTGCCGGAAGCAGGCGAATATTTTCAGGAACATTTTGCGTTTCGAAATGAGCTGGTAACGGCAAATGCCCTTCTGAACGGGAAGATTTTCGGAGTATCTACTGCAGATGGTGTGATCCAGGGAACCGATAACTGGCTTTATTATAAGGATTCGCTGGAGGATTATCTTGGAGAGGAGCTTCTTTCCGAGAGAAGCCTTTTTAATATTGCACATACACTGGCCATGATGCAGGAGACATTGAATGAAAAAGGCGTGCAGTTTCTTTTTACTGTGGCACCTAATAAAAACTCACTCTATGGAGAGAACATGCCGTACTATGACAGCCTGAAGGTATCATCGGATAAAAACCTTGTTAATCTTCAGAAATATCTCAGGCAGGAGCAGGTATCTTACGGAGATCTGTATGAGACTCTTTCAGAAGAGAAAGAAGTTCTTTATCACAAAAGAGATTCACACTGGAACAACAAGGGTGCTGCAGTTGCGGCGGATACATTGCTGTCTTCTCTGAAAAAGGAGCATGTTTCCTATAAGGAGGAACCCTATACTATAAAAACAGATTTCACAGGAGATCTGGATGAGATGCTGTATCCTCTTGCAACGACACCGGAAGAGGAAGTTTATTATGACAGACAGACAACATTTGCCTATGTGGGAGAAGTGGTAAGTAATTTTGATCCGAAGATCACAACGGTAAATCCTGTGAAGGAAGGAAGTCTGGTCATGTTCCGTGATTCTTTTGGTAATGCACTGCTTCCGTTTATGGCAGATGCTTATTCCAGTGCGTATTTTTCCAGAGGAGTACCTTACCAGATGAGTGAAGTGGATGAGAAGAATGCAGATACTGTGATCGTGGAACGGGCAGAGCGTTTTCTCCCGGAAATGGCACAGTCACCGCCGATCATGGAAGGATCGGAGTGTCAGGTGAATGTTACGGAAGAAGATACGGTTCCTGCCGGTGCCGGAGCAGTTCAGTGCGAGATCCAGGGAAATCTGGAAAAGATCACAGGTTGTATTGAAGAAAAATATCTGGATATAGACAGCAGGATTTATATAAGATTGAACCATGATAAGATTTATGAAGCATTTCCGATGGATGTTTCCACAGAAGATGGAAAAACGGACAGCAGCGGTTTTTGCTTATATCTGGACCGTTCACTTCTTGCAGCAGACGGAAATCAGATCGAAATTCTTACAGGCAACAAAGATTCAGCCCGTATAATAGGCGGACTGACACTATAAAGGAGGATATAAGAAATGAGAAAAAAAACAGTACAGGTGCTTTTAGGGGCAGCATTGATCGCAGCGATGTGTCTGGGGGCACCGACAGCTGCTTTTGCAGACGAGACAACGACAAAGGAGGAAACCGCAGAGAAAACTGGCGATAAAGATTCCGCAGAAGAAAAAGAGACCGCAGAGGATTTTCAGATCGGAGAGCTTACAGTAAAAAATCAGAGCGGACTTGAGGTGAAATCCGCAGAGCTTCAGGATGCAAAAGAGGATGACAGCAAAAAGAAAGACTCCAAGGATGCGGCAGGTCAGGATCTAGTGATCACCATGAAAGATGGTACAGAGCATACCTTCCGGAATGTGACACCGGATGACTGGAAAGAACCTGTTTTTTATAATGAGTATGAGATCCTTTATATTTCCTACACGGATGAAAAAGGAAAATCTCAGGAAGCGCTGGAAGATGCGAAGGAGACTGAGCTGGAAGAAGCTGCCACTACCTATGCAAAATCCAATGTAAATATCCGTGAAAAAGCGGATACAAAATCAAAATCCCTGAAAGTAACATCTCTTGGAACCGAGTTCAAGGTAACCGGTGTATGCCCTGGATGGCTGAAGGTTGAAGGAGATGGTGTTAAGGGATATGCGGCACATACATACTTCACTTCCAATAAAGATGAGATCGACAAGCTGGTAGCAGAGCAGAAAGCAGCTGAAGAGAAAAAACGCGGCAGAGGCAAAAGCGGCAGCAGAGGCACAGGCGGCAGCAGACGCGCAGGCAGCGGCGGACGCACAGGCAGCGGCAGATGCGCAGGCAGCAGCGGACGCACAGGCAGCGGCAGACGCACAAGCAGCGGCAGACGCACAGGCAGCGGCAGAGGCACAGGCAGCAGCAGAGGCAGCAGCATCAGAACCTACCGAGGTTAGCCGTCAGGCCTATGATGACTGTGACGGAAGTGGCCATGGCTACTATGAGATCACCTATTCTGACGGAAGTGTGAGATACGAAGAGTATTGATTAGAATGAACGATAAGGAAAGATACGTATGAAAAGATTAAAATTGTTTTTTAATGGCGATGGTCATGCTTTTTGCGGTGCAGATCTGCACGGTTTCCGTAACCTGTGAGACGCAGGCAGCAACTACTACGGCAACTGTAAAGAAGAAAACCGGTCTCTACAGAGAAAAAGGAAAATATTACTACTACACCAAGGGCAGAAAGATCAGAAACCAATGGAAGACCGTAAAGGGAAAACGGTATTATTTCGGGCCTAAATATTATGCGTTAACTTACCATAACAAGATCGGTTCCAGGATCTATGTGTTTGATACTGCAGGACGCCTTTTGAACGGAAAGACGTCACGTATCGTAAATGTAGGAAAATATTCCTATTACGTAAATAAATATGGAAATCCTTCAAAGGGTTGGCTGTGCCTTCCGGATAGAAATCTTTACTATGCGGATTCCTGGGGACGTTTTTACAAAAACCGTACTCTGGAGGGAATCCGGTTCAACGGAAAGGGGCAGGCTGTAAAAAATGATATGCGCAGCCTGAAGCTGCATTGTATAGGCGTGGTCCAAAATATTACAAGAAGTGGGATGTCCAAAAGCCAGAAGCTGCAGGCGTGCTGGAGTTATGTGATAAATAATACCTATTATTCATCTGCCTATTATCCGAATTTAAATCAGAATGACTGGTGGAGAATGACTGCGTGGAGAACGCTTGCTACAGGAAAGGGAAACTGTTATGGCTATGCCTGTGCATTTGCTGCACTGGCAAGAGAGATCGGATATGATCCATATGTGGTATGTGGTCGTGTTCCGGGAACCAGAGATGGAGCCGGAGATGGCTTTACAAGACATAGCTGGGTGATCATAAACGGACTTCATTATGACCCGGAAGGACAGGCTAAGGGCTGGCATACCGGAGTTTATGGAAGCTACAGCTACGGAATGGACAATCAGATCCAGAAAACAGTTAATTTCCGTACAGGAAGAGGAAACTAAATAAAATATACAGCAAAGATCCCGGGGATTCAGATGTAAGATCCCGGGGTCTTTTTATATAAAACGAGTAGCGGGAAAGATGTCCGCAGAATAAGCTAAAGAAAGGTCAGCTGTCCGACGGGAGAGCTTTGGAAAGGTATAAAAGGATGTATACAGGAAAAGGGATAGGCGTGGCGGTTCTGGATACCGGTATTTTTCCTCATATAGATTTTGGCAGCCGTATTTCCGTGTTTCGTGATTTTACAGGAGTCAGACGCAGCCCATATGATGATAACGGACATGGGACTCATGTCAGCGGGATCCTTGCAGGGGACGGAACTGCATCAGGTGGAAAATATAAAGGGGCTGCACCTGGCTGCAGTATCGCTGCTCTGAAGGTTCTGGATCGTTTCGGGAACGGAAGCAGGGAGGATGTGATGCGGGCATTTCGGTGGATCATGGAGTTTGGAAGCATTTATCATATCCGTATCGTTAATATTTCAGTGGGAACAACATCCCGGGATCATAAGGAACAGACAGATCTTCTTGAAGGAGTGGAAAAACTTTGGGATCTGGGATTTGTGGTGGTAGCTGCAGCAGGAAATCAGGGACCGGGGGCCGGCACGGTAACAGCACCGGGAAGCAGCCGGAAGATCATTACCGTAGGCTCCAGTGATATGCTGAATGGCAGAAAGGCAGTTTCCGGAAGAGGCCCTACTTTTGACTGTGTGTGCAAACCGGATCTGGTAGCGCCGGGAAGCCAGGTCATTGCCTGTGCACCGGGACTGCCGTACTCATATGGGCTCAAAAGCGGAACCTCCATGTCGACGCCTCTGGTGTCAGGAGGGATCGCCTGCCTTCTGGAAAAAGATCCCCGGCTTTCTAATGTAGAGGTAAAGATGTTGTTAAGAGAAAATGCAGAAGATATGGGACTTCCCAGAAATCAGCAGGGATGGGGGAAATTTAACTGTGAAAAACTGTTGGCAGGCTGAATTATTATACAATTCTTATAAACATAGTGTGGTAAAGCACAAAAGCGTTGACGGAACCGGAAAATATGAGTACAATGTACAGTAAAAGTGCTGAAGAAAGATTCTAAAGGAAAGAGTACCTGGAATCCGAACAGGAGAATAAACCTCAAAAGGAGAAAATAATATGGAAAAAATCAAAATGCAGACACCTTTAGTTGAGATGGATGGAGACGAGATGACACGTATCCTGTGGCAGATCATCAAGGATGAACTTCTCACACCGTATCTGGAACTGAATACAGAATATTATGATCTTGGTCTTGAGCACAGAAATGAGACAGATGATCAGGTTACCATTGATGCAGCAGAAGCAACCAAGAAATACGGAGTAGCCGTAAAATGTGCCACGATCACGCCAAACGCAGCCAGAATGGAAGAGTATGACCTGAAAAAAATGTACAAGAGTCCAAACGGAACGATCCGTGCTATTCTTGATGGAACTGTATTCCGTGCGCCGATCGTTGTAAAGGGAATCGAGCCATGTGTAAAGAATTGGGTGAAACCGATCACACTTGCACGTCATGCATATGGAGATATCTATAAGAATACAGAATTTTATATTGACAAGCCGGGAGATGCATATCTTGTATTTGAGGGCGAAGACGGAGAAGAGCGTAAGGAGCTGATCCAGCATTTTGATGGAGCAGGTGTTCTCCGTGGCATGCATAATCTTGATGATTCCGTAAAGAGCTTTGCGAGAAGCTGCTTTAATTATGCACTGGACACAAAGCAGGATGTATGGTTCGGAAGCAAGGATACCATTTCCAAAACATACGATGGAAGATTTAAAGAGATTTTCCAGCAGATCTTTGATGCAGAGTTTAAGGATAAATTTGAGGAAGCCGGCCTGACCTATTTTTACAGTCTGATCGATGATATCGTAGCCCGTGTTATGAAGGCAGAAGGCGGTTTTATCTGGGCATGCAAGAACTATGACGGAGATGTTATGAGCGACATGGTATCTTCCGCATTTGGCTCTCTTGCCATGATGACCTCTGTACTGGTATCCCCGAAGGGATATTTTGAGTATGAGGCTGCCCACGGAACAGTTCAGAGACACTATTATCGTCATCTTGAGGGAAAAGAAACATCCACAAACTCTGTTGCAACGATCTTTGCATGGACAGGAGCTCTCCGCAAGAGAGGCGAGCTGGACGGAAATGAAGCACTTGCTGATTTTGCAGGAAAACTGGAAAAAGCAACACTGGATACCATTGAAAGCGGAAAGATGACCAAGGATCTTGCACTGATCACTTCCCTGAAAGAGGTACAGGTATTGAACAGCAAAGAGTTTATCCTTGCTGTAAAGACAAAACTGGATGAACTGATGGCATAAATAATAGGAATTTCAGAATTTCAAGTAATTTCATAAAAATAAAAAATTGCACCGGAAGATCCAGGGATGGATCACGGTGCAGGTTTTTTTATGAGGGATATATATGGATCATCTGATCTCTGTCAGACCGAAACGTTCATGGCCTGCTGTACATGTTCCACAAGGATCTGCCGGACCTGGGGATATTCTCCAAGTCCCCTCAGTACAGGGGTGACTTCATATCCTTCGGAAGAAAGACGGTTCATCCAGGAGTCCGGATCTGCACCGGCCAGATCGTTCTGTGCATGGTCGCCGGCTACGATCATGAAAGGCGCTAGCACGATCTTTTTCGGATGAAAGCTGTCGGCAGCCCGGAGAAGGGAGTCCAGGGCCGGATAGGCTTCTACAGTTCCAAGAAAAATATTTTTATGTCCGGTATCTTTAAAACGGTAATCCAAAGCAGCATAAACCGTGTTTGCGTAGTGTTCTGTTCCATGTCCCATCAGTACAAGTGCAGTGTCCGGATCCATGTCCCGGAATTCATCTGCAACTACCCGGACGATCGCCTGGTTATCTTCTTCTGTTGTGAGAAGAGGATTTCCGAAAACAATACTGGAAAAACGGTCACGAAAAGAAAGCGCATCGGCTTTCATCTGATCATTTTCGATACCGTTGATCACATGAGTCGGCTGTACGATCACATCGGTGATACCATCCAGAAGCATCTGTTCCAGAGCCTCCTTTACCGTGTGGATCGTAAGACCGTCCCGCTTTTTCAGTTTGGCAATGATCATTTTGCTTGTCCATGCACGGTAGGTGGGACAGGCCGGGAATGCATCGGCAATATCGTGTTCGATGGCCTCGATGGTAAGCTTACGGGTGTTTTCATAGCTTGTGCCGAAACTTACTACTAGGATCGCTTTTTTTGAAGTTGAGTTCATACGGGGATTTCCTCCATCCTGATAATTATGGTGATTATGATAAACTCTTTATATTTCTCCGCTGGAATATAAAGATGATCCGCAATTTCTACCATAAGATATTATAAAAGGGAGGGCTGACATTGTCAATCGTAGTTGACTTTCCTTACGGAAATGTTTATCATAATAAAAGATTGTGGAAACAAAGGAGAAACGTAGGACATGAGTATATTCATGATTGGAATCGATCATAATATGGCACCTGTAGATGTCAGAGCGCAGTTTGCTTTTACCCGTAAAAATACCGGAGAGGCGCTGCGCAGGCTGAAAGAAGAAGCTGGGATCTGCGGGTGTATTATTCTGTCGACCTGTAACCGGCTGGAACTGTGGGTAAGTACTGCAGATGAGGAGAAGCCGGACCTGTATCAGTGGCTCTGCTCGTTGAAAGGTGTGCAGGGAGAACAATACCAGAAGTATTTTACCAGCAGAGAAAACGAAGAGGCGGTGGAGCACCTTTTTTATCTTACCAGCGGACTGAAATCCCAGATCCTGGGGGAAGATCAGATTCTGACCCAGGTAAAAGATGCGTTGAGTATGTCAAGGGATGAGTTTACCACAGACAGTGTTCTGGAGGTGCTTTTCCGTATGGCGGTAACTGCAGGCAAGAAGATCAAAACGGAAGTGCCGTTTTCCCATGGAAATCCTTCTGTGATCCATCAGGCCATCCGTTTTCTGGAAGAGGGCGGTTATCATGTTCGCAATAAAGTCTGTATGGTGATCGGAAACGGTGAGATGGGGAAGATGGCTGCCCAGACACTGCGTGAAGCAGGAGCGGATGTGACGGTTACGATCCGTCAGTACAGAAGTGGTGTTGTGAGCATTCCTGTTGGATGCAGCAGGATCAATTATGGTGAGAGAATGGATTATCTGCCGGAGTGTGACCTGGTGGTCAGCGCAACAGCAAGCCCCAATTATACACTTACTGAAGAATTGTTTGAGGATGTACGTGTGGAACGACCTATGATCCTTATCGATCTGGCAGTTCCAAGAGATATTGATCCGGAGATCCGAAAAAAAGATAACATCACACTTTATGATATGGACAGCTTCCGAACCGGCGAGACACCGAAGGAACTTGCAGATAACCTGGAAGCAGCAGGAGCCATTGTGAAGGCCCAGATGAACGAATTTTTCCAGTGGCTGGAAGGTCGTGATATCATCCCGCGCATCCAGGAGATCAAAGCGGATGCTGTGGAAGATCTGAACCTGAGGATCGAAAAAATCTTCCGGAAAACTCCTATGGAGGATTCAGACAGAGAAAAACTGAAAAAAGCAGTGGATACTGCAGCCGGAAAGGTTGTGAACAAGCTGATCTTCGGGCTTCGGGACAGCCTGAACCAGGATGCTTTTCTGGAATGTGTGGAAGGACTGGAGAAACTTTATGAAGAATAAACCTTATTTCCCCATGTTTATAGACCTGTCCGATAAAAATATCGTTGTGGCAGGTGGTGGTAATATTGCTACCAGAAGAATAAAGACTCTTCTGAAATTTACAAGAAATATCACGGTAGTGGCTACAAAAGTGACCCAGGAGCTTATGGATCTTGGAAAAGCAGGAACTGTAACTTTATATATCCGTCCCGTGAAACGTTCAGACTTTGCCAACGCATATATGGTGATCGCAGCCACCAATGACTGGAAGCTGAATGATGAGATCCACCGTGTCTGTAAGGAGGAGGGCATTTATGTTAATGTAGCCTCCGACCGGGAAGCCTGTGATTTTTATTTTCCGGGCGTATATATGCGGGATGAAATGGTAGTTGGAGTTACAGCCAGCGGACTGGATCACAAAAAAGCAAAGCGTGTAAGGGAAGAGATTCAGAATGCGCTGGAAAAAGTATTGGGAGAGCAGGATGAAGATGAAGAGAGATAAGATCGTGATCGGCAGCAGAGAGAGTAAGCTTGCAGTGCTGCAGAGCGAAATGGTCCGTGACTACATAAAAGGAAAAAATCCGGATCTGGAAGTGGAAATCCTCACTATGAAAACTACCGGGGATATCATTCTGGACCGTACACTGGATAAGGTTGGCGGAAAAGGGCTTTTTGTAAAGGAGCTGGATAAAGCACTGATAGATGGAAGAAGTATTCTTTCTGTACACAGCCTGAAAGATATGCCTATGGAGGTTCCGGAGGAGCTGCCGCTTCTGGCTTTTTCCAAAAGAGAAGATCCGAGAGACGTACTGGTTCTTCCTGAGGGAGCTTCTGAACTTGATAAAAGCAAGCCCCTTGGATGCTCCAGCTTAAGGAGAACCTTACAGCTTAAAAAACTGTATCCGGATATGGATGTCAGAAGTATCCGCGGAAATCTTCAGACAAGACTCCGGAAGCTGGATGAAGGACAGTACAGTGCATTGATCCTGGCTGCTGCCGGCCTTAAGAGACTCGGACTGGGATCCAGGATCAACCGGTATTTTACAGCAGATGAGATCATTCCGGCTGCTGGTCAGGGAATCCTTGCTGTACAGGGAAGAAAAGGGGAAGCTTATGATTTCCTGGAGGGCTACTGTGATAAGGATGCCTGGACCGCGGGAAGTGCGGAGCGTGCTTTTGTAAAGCTCCTGGATGGAGGATGCTCTTCTCCGGTGGCTGCCCATGCGGAAATTCTCGGGGATGAGATCTATCTCAGAGGGCTTTATTATAATGAAAAAGACGGTTCCTATGTAACAGGAACACTGCGTGGCAATAAGGCAGATGCGGAAAGCTTAGGCAGGGAACTGGCAGAAACTCTTCGGAAAAAAGGAGAAAACAGATGAAAACAGGAAAAGTATGGCTGGTAGGAGCGGGTCCTGGCGATATCGGCCTTTTTACATTAAAAGGCCTCAAAGTGCTGGAACAGGCAGATGTGGTCGTCTATGACAGTCTGGTAGGTCAGGGAGTTCTGTCAAGAATCCCGGAAAATGCCAGGCTGATCAATGTAGGCAAACGTGCCAGTCACCATATCATGCGTCAGGAAAATATCAATCAGGTACTTCTTGAGGAGGCACAGCGGGGTCTTCGTGTGGTGCGCCTGAAAGGCGGAGATCCATTCCTCTTTGGAAGAGGAGGAGAGGAGCTGGAGCTTCTTCGGGAGAATGGGATCCCTTATGAGGTTGTTCCGGGTGTTACTTCCTCCATTGCAGTACCGGCATATAACGGGGTTCCGGTAACACACAGGGATTTCTGTTCTTCAGTCCACATCATTACAGGACATAAGAGGGCCGGAGAAGAATATGATATAGACTTCCGGGCACTTGTTGATACAAAGGGAACGCTTGTATTTCTGATGGGCGTGTCCGCACTTCCGGATATCTGCGAGGGTCTGATAGGTGCAGGAATGGAAAAGGACATGCCTGCGGCGATCCTGCAGAAGGGAACTACAGCAGGTCAGAAACGGATCGTAGCAACAGTTTCTACCCTGGAAGAAGAGGTGAAACGCCAGGGGATTGAGACACCGGCGATCATTGTGGTGGGTAAGGTATGTACACTGGCAGAGAAGTTTGGCTGGTATGAAGAACTGCCGCTTTCAGGATGGAAGGTCCTTGTCACAAGACCGAAGGAGCTTGTTTCCAGAACTGCGGACATGCTTCGTGAAAAAGGCGCGGAGGTTCTGGAGCTTCCGGCGATCCGTACTGTCCCCATGGAAGACCAGAGCCGTCTCTATAAAGCGCTGGATCACCTGGAGGAATATCAGTGGCTTGTATTTACCAGCCCTACAGGTGTAAGGGTATTTTTTGAAGAACTGATTCGTCATGGAAAAGATATTCGTGCCATGGGAAATACCCGTCTGGCCGTGATCGGGGAGGGAACAAAAAAGGCCCTGCAGGAAAGAGGATTGCTGGCAGATTTTGTGCCGTCGGTATATGACGGGGATACTCTTGGAAAGGAACTTTCAGAGCTTCTTTCCGGTGGAGAAAAGATACTTATCCCGCGGGCAGAAAAGGGTAATGAAAAGCTCACCGCATTTCTTGCACAGGCAGGCGCTGTGATTGAGGATGTTCCGACCTATCAGACTCTTTACGAAAAGAGCCAGCTCATCGATGAGAAGAAGGAATTTGAAACAGGACAGATCAGCTGTGCGGTGTTTACAAGTGCCTCCACTGTGAAGGGATTTGTAGAAGGAACAAAAGGACTGGATTATTCAAAGGTTAAGGCGGCCTGCATCGGCAGACAGACGAAAGCGGCTGCTGAGAGCTTTGGAATGAAAGCATATATGTCAGAAAAAGCCACCATTGACAGTCTTGTCAAACTGGTGGAGGATATGAAAAGGAGCGAATGATCATGGAACTGACAAAAAGACCAAGAAGATTAAGAGGTAGCGAAAACCTTCGTAAGATGGTACGTGAGACAAGAATGGATAAATCTTCTCTTATGTATCCTATGTTCGTAATGGAAGGAGAAAATAAGGAAGAAGAAATTCCGTCCATGACCGGGCAGTACCGTTACAGTCTGGACCGTCTTCCGTATAAACTGGAGCAGCTTTCCAAAGCCGGTGTAGGAAGTGTGATGTTTTTTGGTATTCCTGACCATAAGGATGAAGTGGGCAGCGGTGCCTATGATCCGGAGGGAATCGTTCAGAGAGCTCTTCGCATTGCAAAAGAGAAATTTCCGGAGCTTTATTATGTAACAGATGTATGCATGTGTGAGTACACTTCCCATGGCCATTGCGGCGTTCTCTGCGGTCATGATGTGGACAATGACAAGACGCTGGAGCTTCTTGCAAAAACAGCACTTTCCCACGTGGAGGCAGGTGCAGATATGGTTGCTCCGTCTGATATGATGGATGGTCGTGTTGCAGCGATCCGTCAGTGTCTGGACAAGGCCGGACATTATACAACACCGATCATGTCCTATGCAGTAAAATATGCTTCTGCATTTTATGGCCCGTTCCGTGAGGCAGCAGATTCTGCTCCGTCTTTTGGGGACAGAAAAAGCTACCAGATGGATCCGCACAACAGCAGAGAAGGGCTGAAAGAGGCGCTTGCAGATGTGGAAGAGGGTGCAGATATCATCATGGTAAAACCGGCTCTTGCATACCAGGACATGATCTGGCAGGTAAAGGAGATCACAAACGTTCCGGTTGCCGCATACAGTGTCAGTGGTGAGTATGCAATGGTAAAAGCAGCAGCTGCAAACGGCTGGATCGACGAAGAAAGGATCGTGGGTGAGATGGCTACAGGAGCATTCCGTTCCGGTGCGCAGATCTATCTTACCTATTATGCGGAGCTTCTGGCAAGACTTATGGATGAAGGGAGAATCGGCTGATGACAAGATCAGAACAGTTATTTGAGCGTGCGGTAAAAAGAATCCCGGGAGGTGTAAACAGCCCGGTAAGATCTTACGGAGCCATCGGTGAGGCACCTCGTTTTATTGAAAAAGCAGATAAATGTTACATCTATGATGTAGATGGAAACCGTTATGTGGATTACATTGATTCCTGGGGCCCGATGATCCTGGGACATAATTTCCCGGAGATCCGCGAGAGTGTGATCAAGGCCTGCGAAAATGGCTTGAGCTTTGGCTGTGCTACAGGAATCGAAGTAGAGATCGCAGAATTTATCTGTGAACATATTCCACATGTAGATATGATCCGTATGGTAAACTCAGGAACAGAAGCTGTTATGAGTGCCATCCGTGCAGCAAGAGGTTTTACCGGAAAAGATAAGATCATCAAATTTGCAGGCTGCTATCACGGACACAGTGACTGCCTTCTGGTAAGTGCCGGTTCCGGTGTCATGGCAAGCGGTATTCCGGACAGCGCCGGTGTTCCGAAGGGCTGTACACAGGATACCATGACGGCTACCTACAATGATGCCGCCAGTGTGGAAGCACTTCTCAAACAGGAAGAGGGAAATGTGGCAGCCGTGATCGTGGAGGCAGTAGGAGCAAACATGGGTGTGGTTCCTCCGAAACCAGGCTTCTTAAAGCGGCTTCGTGAGCTTTGCGATGAGCACAATTGTCTGCTGATCTTTGATGAAGTGATCACAGGCTTCCGACTTGCCTTTGGCGGAGCAGCAGAGTATTTTGGTATCCGTCCGGATCTTGTCACCTACGGGAAAATAATCGGCGCAGGAATGCCGGTAGGCGCTTATGGCGGACGTAAGGAGATCATGGATCTGATCTCACCGTGTGGTCCTGTATACCAGGCAGGTACCTTAAGCGGAAATCCGGTTGCCATGGCTGCAGGTTTCACACAGCTGAAATATCTCTATGAGCATCAGGAAATCTACAAAGATCTGGCTGCTAAAGGTGAGAAGCTTTACGGCGGCTTGAAGAAGATCGTGGAGGAAAAAGGTCTTCCATATCAGGTAAACTATGATTCTTCTCTGGCAAGTATTTTCTTTACAGACCAGGAGGTAAAAGACTATGTTTCTGCAAAAACATCCAACCTGGAGCTTTTTGCAAAATATTTCAAGGGAATGCTGAAACGAGGCATTCATCTTGCACCTTCCCAGTTTGAGGCGATGTTCCTTTCCATAGCGCATACAGATGAAGTAATTGATGAAACTCTGGAAGCAATGAGAGGCGCTTTGGGAGATCTGTAAAGAGGCGTAATGGATGCGCAGGAGCCGATCCATTTGCGTGGATCATGTGTGAACGCCATAGTGAACGGCAGCTTTGCATAAAAAATTGCACAAAAGATAACAGGATGGTAACTTGTTCTTGCAGAAGCTTTGTGATAAAATAAACACAAAAATACGTAACCAATGTAAAAAGCAGGAGGCCAGAACTTATGGGAAAAAAGAAGTACGTGGCTTACGTGGGAACATATACCCATGGAACCAGTAAGGGAATTCAGGTATACGATGTAGATGTAGAAAAAGGAACACTCACAGAACGAAGCGAAGTGGAAGTTAGCAATGCTTCTCATCTGGCAGTATCAAAAAACGGTAAATATCTGTATTCCATTGAGGATGAGGGTGTAGCTGTATTTGAAAGAGACAAGAACGGTGATCTTACCCGCCTCAACAGTGTGGATATCAACGGAATGCGAGGCTGCTATCTTGCAACAGATGTGGACGGAAGATATCTTTATGTGGCAGGGTACCATGATGGTAAGGTAACGGTTGTACATACACATAAAGACGGCCGTCTGGGAAGTGTTATGGACGGCGTTTTCCACAAGGGACTTGGAAGCGTGGCAGAGCGTAACTTCCGTCCGCATGTTAATTGTGTACGTCCGACACCGGATAATAAGTATCTCTGTGCGGTAGATAATGGTATCGATCAGGTTAAGATCTATCGTATCAATAAGAAGAAAGACAAACTGGAGCTGGTTGACATTCTTCGCTGCCCGAGAGAGAGCGGCCCTCGTATCATCCGTTTCAGTGATGACGGAAGATTTGCATATCTTCTTTTTGAGCTCAGCAATGAGGTGAAGGTATACAGCTATGACGGAAGCGGTAAGAATCCGGAATTTCAGCTGCTTCAGAGCATTACCACTCTTGGAAAAGAGGATTCCAATGATGCGCTCCATAACGCAGCTTCCGGTATGTCTCTTTCTGCGGACGGTAAATATCTTTTCTGTACAACAGCAGGGGAAAATACTGTGACTATGTATGCAGTAGACCAGGAAACAGGCCTTCTGACCAAGAAATTTACACTTCCGATCAGTGGTGATTACCCGAAGGATCTTATGATCTTCCCGGATAACAAGCATATTGCTGTTGCCAATCATGCCAGCAACAGTATTACCGTTTTCACTGTGGATTATGAAAAGAATATCATCATGATGAATGAAAAACCAAGAAAGATCGAGACACCGAACTGTATCCATATCTGGCCGGTACCGGATACATGGGAGCAGTTGGATTAAGAACAGGATTGATCAAAGTAAGTCTTGTACAGGCAGACAAAAACAGACTCAGGGACGAGTAGGAACTTTCCCTGAGTCTGTTTTTTTGCGCATTTATATTTTTTTATCTGACAGGTCAAAATGTGAAATTACCGCTGATAAAATTCGTGGATACGATCCATCCGTGCACTCATATTGTTAAAAAGTGCATCTGTAATGGTAAGTGCTGCCATAGCTTCCACAACGACTACTGCACGCGGTACGATCACCGGATCATGCCGGCCCTTGATCTCAAGCTCCAGGTTTTCTCCGGTGTTGGTCACAGTAGACTGAGACTGACTGATGGAAGGAGTAGGTTTGATATGTGCACGGAGAATGATATCGCTGCCGTCACTCATACCGCCCATAATACCACCTGCGTGGTTGGAAGTTTTGGAAATAATGCCGTCTTTTTGTACAAAACCGTCGTTGTCTTCGGAACCGGTAAGACGTGTCACATTGATGCCGTCACCGATCTCAACAGCTTTTACAGCACCAATGGACATGATCGCATGAGCGAGGGTAGCATCCAGCTTGTCAAAAACCGTATCGCCCAGACCGGCAGGAACGTTTTTGATGCGGCATTCGATCACACCGCCGGCACTGTCCTGACTGTTCAGACATTGTTCGAGATAGGCAGATGCCTTTGCGGCTGCGTCGGCATCTGGCATGCAGAGTGTATTATTTCGGATCTCTTCTTCTGAGAAGGACCGGATCTCTACAGGACCGATGGATCTTGCGTAGGTAGTAAATGTAATGCCAAGTTCGTTTAACAGCTTGATGGCAATGGCACCGGCTGCCACACGTCCGGCGGTTTCTCTTCCGGAGGAGCGTCCACCTCCACGGTAATCACGGAATCCGTATTTCTGGTCAAAGGTAAAGTCTGCGTGACCGGGACGATAGGAGTATGCGATATTTCCGTAATCTCTGGAACGCTGATCTGTATTGCGGATCAGAAGAGAAATTGGAGTACCGGTAGTCTTTCCTTCAAAAACTCCGGAAAGGATTTCCACCAGATCTCCTTCCTTACGGGCAGTTGTATAACGGCTCTGACCGGGCTTTCTCCGGTCAAGAAAAACCTGGATATCTTCTTCGCAGAGAGAAAGACCTGCGGGACAGCCGTCGAGAACGGCACCGATAGCCTTGCCGTGAGATTCTCCCCAGGTGGTAACCACGAATTTTTTTCCGAATGATGACTGACTCATTTGTATAACTTCCTTTCGTTGGAATTCTGGAATCATTATATAGGAAGCCGGAAAAAATGTAAAGAACGTGGAAGGCAGAATGAATTTTTATGTAAAGATCATGTGAAATTATTTAAAAGCTCTTTTAAAAAGAAAAGGTATGAATTGACAAAGCTATTTTGACTATTTATAATAAAAAAGAATTTTGCCCTGGCAAAAGAAAAGCAAGAGAAGGGAAGTGGGAATCGTGGTAAGGATTTACAAGACAATAGACGGAGCCATCCACCAGATACAGGAACCGGAGGAAGGCTGCTGGATTGCGCTGACGAATCCGACGGCAACAGAGATTTTTGAATTTTCCGAGAAGTTTGATATAGAGGTTGACGATTTACGATCCCCTTTGGATGAGGAAGAACGGTCACGTATCGAAGTTGAGGATAATTATACACTGATCCTGGTTGATGTTCCTATGATCGAGGAACGTAATGACAAGGATTGGTATGGGACAATACCACTTGGCATTATTGTGACGGGGTCTATGATCTTTACCATCTGTCTGGAGGACACACCGGTTCTTACCAGATTTATGGAGGGAAGAGTCCGGAGCTTTTTTACCTATATGAAGACCCGTTTTATCTTTCAGATCCTTTACAGAAATGCGAGCATGTACCTGCGTTATCTGCGTATCATTGACAAAAAAAGTGAGCAGGTGGAAGAAAAACTGCATCTTTCCACAAGAAATGAAGAGCTGATCGAGCTTCTGGAGCTGCAGAAATCCCTGACTTATTTTATCACATCACTCCGGTCCAATGAGGTTGTGCTGGAGAAGCTTCTGAAGATAGACAGCATCAAGAAATATCCGGAGGACACCGATCTTCTGGAGGATGTCATCACTGAGAATAAGCAGGCGATCGAAATGGCCAATGTGTACAGCGGTATCCTGAACGGAACTATGGATGCTTTTGCATCGATCATCTCCAATAATATGAATATCGTTATGAAGGTACTGGCGATCATTACTATTGTCATGAGTATTCCGACTATTGTGTTCAGTGCTTACGGAATGAATGTGGCTGGTTCCGGTATGCCCTTATCAAGGAGTCCATTGGGATTTCTGATCATTATCCTGATTTCTGTGGCAATCAGTGTTGTGGCAGCGATCATTCTTTCCAAGAAGCGATTTTTCTGATTTTCAAAAGTTTTCTGAAAGGAGATTTTAATGAAATTTATCGACAAACTGGAACGTAAATTCGGAAGATTCGGGATTCCGAATCTGACTGTTTACATCATCGGATGTTATGTGCTGGGGTATTTTCTGGCTATGTTTGCTCCGGGAGTTTTGAATATGCTGAGTCTTGATATGTCCATGGTCATGAAGGGACAGATCTGGAGACTGGTGACATGGGTG
>ENA-OQMY01000201-OQMY01000201.1-human-gut-metagenome-genome-assembly--contig:-NODE-201-length-18476-cov-4.885879_pt1 | contig 18476 bp, 21 predicted proteins | sample MGYA00242623_ERZ504868 | MGnify/ENA primary metagenome ERZ504868 (study PRJEB26092, sample SAMD00036386) | human gut metagenome | host: Homo sapiens | study: EMG produced TPA metagenomics assembly of...
GGAGTTCGGGGGAAGCCCCAGAGATTCCGAGGACTGCATAACGTCTTCCAGCGTGCCGCCGGATTCCACCTGAATGATGGCGAGCAGCACATTTAAGTATTCCTCTATGCGATATTCCCTTGCATACTTTTCCAGCATAGGCTTATGGGCGAGGACTTCCTGTGATACGCTCACGCCCCCATAGATAAGGTTTCCGCCGCTTCCGCCGTCTTCCTCATCCGAGAAGACAATTACCACCAAAAGGAGCAGGGAGAACATCATCACGAACACGCCGGAACAGGCAAAGAAAAGGTGTCTTAACTTCATGGCTTCTCCCCTTTCTTCTGTTTGGACGCCGCTGTTACTGTTTTTGTCCACTCCTTTCTGGCGGTGGTACGCCGGATGGTAAAGTTGGATTCTTTTACCGCAGGGGCAGCCCGTTTTCTTTCCGGTATCACAGGAGCCGTATCATTCTGGACAGGTCTTGTCGGAGGGGGAGCAGCAGGTGTAGTAGTTGTCTTTTGTCTTTCATCTGGTTTGTCTGGGGAAGCCGGAGGGTCTATCTGGCGTTCTGTCCTTACAGGCGGCGTCTGTTCATGGTGGATGGAAGCCGCTTTTACCACCGGAACCGAAGACCGTTCTGCCACAGTTCCCCCATAAGAAACCTGTCCCCGTTCCCTGATGGATGGGGAAGTTGGCTGTATAGCTGGCTTTCCTGTATGAGAGGTATCTGCATGATGTCGGAAATCTTCCGGCTGCTTTGCAGTAACAGGGCGTTCATGGACAGGAGCCGCCCCTTTGGGTACTTCGGAAGCTGTCTTTTGCGGCTGTTTTGCCTGTTCCAGTTCCGCCATGCGTTCTGCAATGGTCTGTCTGCGGCTTTCTGCCTGTGCGTTCCGCTGTTCGGTTCTGGCAGTTCGGGTCTGGGTCACGCTGGAAGTAAAATCCCGTACTCCCTCTGATACCTGTGTTTTCCTGTGGTAAAGAGCGTACTTTGCATTGACAGGCAAATCCTTTGCCTGCTCCCGAAGCTGTCCGGCAGTATCGGCTATCTTATCTTTGGTATCTGCCACCGCACCTACCGCAGAGCCAGCCCGTTTCCATGCGGATTCCTTTTCCGGTGCTGCCTGTCCGTCTGGTCTGCTGTGGTCTGCCTGCGTCCGTTTGGAAGAGCCGGAGCTGGAAGCAGTTCTCTGGTCTGAGCCAGCCTGTTTTCCTGCATGGTAGGCAGCCGTACCACCCCCAAGAGCCGCCACAGAAACGTCCTAACTTATGCTGTAAACGGTGCATATGGGCGTGCATGAGCATACGGGGTCTTCGCATGATACGGCTCCCCATGCTTTGGGAATCCCCACTCTGTAAGGAGAACATCCCCATCAAATCCCCCAGCTTGAAATAAATTCCGGCAAAGGTCACTATCTGCAAGTAACGCCGTCAGGAAGAACGGGTATTCCCCAGACAGGTTGTAGAGCATGGTGGAAATGCTGAACGCTACCGTGATAATCAGGGTGATTCCGGCTCTGGTAAGGATGGTATTGAACAGCTTTGTAATGGCACGTTTTGACATCCCCTCAAAAGAGGGAACCATGCTAAGGAGGAAGCTCACAGGCAGGAACATGGCGTAGATAATAAAAAGTACCTGTGAGAAAATCATTATCCCCGTGAGCAGGAATACAAAAATGGAGATACCGATATTGAACATGAACAGGAAGAAGACGGTTCCCAAGCGGTTGATGGTCTTTGTGATGGTAAGGTTGGTGTTTTCCCTGTCTTCGATTTCCTCCACTACGATTTCTTCCCTGTCCTGCCCGTTGTTTTCGTCTGGACTGGTTGAGAGCAGGCGTTCCACGCGGTCAGCCCCAAGGTTTTCCACATCCGAGTTGCCGTATTGCAGCAGGAGCCACGGCTGCTTGACCTGTATGGAAAACAGGCTGTCCCGTATCAAATCTACGCTGTCTTTTCCTTGACTTTCCGAGTTCGGCAGCACAATCTTTGTGCCAAGGGTCAGGCTGGCATTGCTGATGTCTGCGGAAAATTCATTGATTTTCCCGATATAATCAGGAGCATAAGCGATAAAGGCAGCGGACAGCACGAACACCACCACGAAATTCACAACGGCATGGATGGCTTTTGTGGTTTCCCGTTTGATAAGCCCTGTGTAGGCAACGTAAATCCCCACCACCAGAATGAGAATCAGCAGGAACCCGATATAAAATCCCTCCGAGGACAAGCCGCCTGTGGTAACGCCTGCAAGGGTCTGCATATTTTTCCCAATGGAATCCGCCGTAGAGGAAATGAAGTCCAGCGAGTAGGCTTCCTGAATCAGATACCCCGTGGCGTTGGAAAGGTACAGGCTGATTGTCCAGATAAAATTTGTGATGGCATACAGCCCGTACATCACCTGTTTTCCGATACCGTCCAGCCAGTTCCACGGGAGCCAGTCCCATCCGCTGTCCACATAAAAATCAAGCTGGTAGTTGTCCAGAGGATATTTGCTGTATTCGTTGGCAGCGTCCACCGTATCATCCACCAGTCCGGCAGCATGGGCGGCTGTGCCGAAGACTGCCAGCAGCAGGAGGATGAGCAGGAGTGCCAGAAGCACCCTGCCAATCACTTTTCCTGCCATCTTCCAAGACAATCTCTTTTTTGCGTGATGGGGAACAGGGAGTTGCTGCCCGTTGGAAGTTCTATGTATCACCATCATTCCACCTCTTTTCTCACGGGCGGTCTGGTATCAAAGGCATGGAACAGGTCTTCAAAGATAGGATGGAACTGTATCACTCCTACACGCCCGTACAAATCACTGATAAGGCACTGTCCGTTTTCCAAGTCACGGAGCCGCTTCTGGTTGTTTTCATCTTCGGAATCTACCCCGAAAAAGGCGAGGGTCTTCTTGATTTCGTTGATGTCCGTGGAACGGAACGCAAACTTCAAGCCCAGATTGTTTTTCAGCTTTTCATCCAGCAAATCGTCCGTGTTCTGGGTGACAAAGTAAACGCCTGCGTTCATGGCACGTCCGGCACGAACCAGCTTCATAGAGAGGGTCTTGCCCTGTGCTACCTGTAAGAAGCTCCATGCTTCGTCCAAATCCACAATCTTAAACACGCTGCGGTCGGTGTGGATGAAGTCGAGGGCAAAGGTGCTGATTACAATGAGCATTGCCACGGAAAGCAGCTCCATTGTGGTGTATTCTTCAAATGAGGTTTCCTTATCCGGCAGCACCAAATCCGCTACCTGAATGATATTGAGCTGCTTTTCAAGGCTGATGGACTGTGTGACATCCCCATCCGAAAAGAGCAGGTGTGCAAAGTCATAGTCCGTAAAGGATTCGATATGGTCGGCTATGCTGGTGCTGATGGTGGTTCCCTCCGCCCGAAGTTCCTCAATCACTTTGAAAAGTCCCCGTTCCTCACTGTTTGTCACCGCACGAATGGCTTTCCGAAGAACAGGGAACTTTTCCCCGTCACGGCTGGAAATGCCCGTTAAAAAGGTCAGGATGTCGATTGCCAGTGATTCGGAATCCTTTGGGTTCTCCATAATCACATACGGGTCGAGTAAGCCCCTGTTCTGTTCCTCCGAAGTCAGGTTTACGATATTGATTTCATGGGCGATTTCCGGCAGGGTTTCTTTCCAGCGTCCCCGTTCCGCTTTCGGGTCAACAATGAGTGCCTGTGCCCCAAACAATACGGAATAATAGACTATCATGTTGTTGCTGAATGATTTTCCGCCGCCGAGGGAGCCGACAAAAGCGGCAGCAAGGGCGTTGGTGACGGAGCCTTTTACCCCTTGACTGGCAAGGGCAGGCTTTAAGTACACATTTCTTCCTGTATCAAGGCTGTACCCAATATAAATACCCTCCGGTTCCCCCAACATCTGGGTTGCCCCAAATCCAAGACCAGCGAGGAAGTCGCTGGTGACATACTGGATGTAATCGTTCAGATACCGTTTGCTGGCAGGGAGAAATTCCCCATGCAGCCCCAGCATATCCCCAAAGGGGCGAACCAGCTTCACGTTCAAATCATCATAAAAATCTTTCACCTCATTGCAGCGGCGTTTCAGTTCCTCCAAGTCGGGAGCCGTCACACGCACTACATAGGACAGTTTGTACATGGATTCCTTGCTCTGGTCTAAGGTGGATTCCAGTTCATTTACGCTGTCTAAAGCGTCCACCACGTTTGTACTGGTTTCACTGTCATTCTGCCATGCGTGGTTGTCCAAATCTTTCAGCTCTTTTTTCTTGTTCCGTACCGTGGAGAGGGCTTTCCGGTTTGTGACAATCTCCACATTCATAGAGGTATCAATGGGAAAGGTAAATTGCTGCTGCTGATAGTAAAAGATTTCCGAGGATGGAAAGTCCAGTTCCCCCACAATGCTGTTGATGGTAAAGTAGGCGGCATAAACTGTCCCGTCTTCCTGTTCGATTTTCAGATACCGCTGGTTTTCCTCTATCAGACAACGAGTAGGTTTGATGAGGTCATAGTATTTTACCAGCGTTTCCTCCTGAAATTGCTTCTTCGGCAGGTAATACTCATAATCTTCGTAGGCGGTTCCGGTCTGCCCGTATAAATGCTCAATCAGATAGCCAAAATCGTCCTTATCAAGCCGCCGGACTTTAAAGCGGCGTGAGATTTTATTTTCCAGCAGTTTTTCCATCTTCTGAAACCGCCAGATTTCCTCATTGCTCATGGAAACAAAATCCCCCATGAGCTTGTGGTTGACTTCATGGAGGAAGTCGGAAACAGCGGTCTTTGCTTCCCTGCGAAACTGCTTCATGGTGACTTCCTGCTCATTGACAAGCAGCTTAAAGCCGATAAAAAAACGGTAGTCCACCTGATTTTCCCCTATCATGGAAATGAGGGCTTCGGTCTGTGCGTCAATCTTTGCACAGGCAACGTCCTTTAGCTTGCCTGTCACTTCCTGTTTGGAGCGTTCCTGTGCCGCCCGTATGCTGGATTCCGTGCTGATTTGCAGGGCGTGAATCTTCCCGTCCCTGTTCTGGGCGATAAGCTGCCGGAATGAATCGTGTACCTGATACTTCTGTTCAGGGCTTAAAAAGGAATAGTTGTAGGGAAGCAGTTCATAGTAAGCGAAGCACTCCCCGTCATGGTTGAACACAAGGTTATTTTCGATATACTTAATCGGATATGCCATAAATATCACTCCTTACTGCCGTGATGGGCTGTGCCGGATATTCCTTTTCCAGCTTCACGGGCTTTCCTGCATAGGTCAGTTTCGGGCGTACCAGATATGCCAGTACGGATTTCAGGAAGCCATAAGGCTTTTTCCCGTCAAAGGTTTTCTGGCACATGAACCAAGTGAGGGCAGAGGGTACGCCGAAGTATTTCAAAAATGCCCCGTCAATGAACGAAAGGGGAGGGAGGTTCCCTAAGAGTATCACTGCAAACACCGATACCACGAACCACGCCATCTGCGTAAATGTGATGGGGAATGGCAGCTTAAAATCATTGATGGAATAGAGTACCTTTTCCACCGACCAGATACTGGTATAGCTTCGTATTTTCTTCATGTTGTCCGTCCTTTCTAAAAGATGGGGGCAGCAAACGAGCTGCCCCTGAATCAAAAAATCCGCCTGTATTTCCTGAAAGAGATACAGACGGGTCTACCGTAAGATTTCATATACGCCGTGGTTTGTGACAACAAAGGTTCCCTCCAATTCCATGTCACGCCCATAGGCGGCGTAGTCGATATAGTTTTGTAAGTGTGCCGGAAGTTCGCCAAGCTGTCCGCTTTCTTCCAGATAGCAGCGAGCCACATCCGCCATATCATCACAGCCGGAATGGCAGATAATATCGTCTTCATGCTCACAGAGTTCTTCGATACTGCCAAAGTAGGATTGCAGCTCTGATAGTTCCTCCTGAATGTACTCCGGTAAGTCCTCCACCATTTCACACAGGCGGTTGACTTCTTCAATGGGGGTATATTCGTCAATCTCAAAGGGCAGCTCATAATCATGGATGGCGTATTCCTCATATTCATCATTCAAACCGATACGTTCCTTGACTTCCTCAAAGTCCACAGGCGGCGTGAACCATGCCCCGACCAGTTCGCCCTCATTGTATTTTCCTAAGTTGGCAATGTAAATCCGCATTTCCTCCAAGTTCTTCTACCTCCTTTTAGCGGTAATAAAAGATACCATTGTCCGTAAACAGGTAGTTTTCGCTGGTTTCCAGTTCCCGACCAATGGCAGCGTAGTCGATATGGTTCAACAGGTCTGGATGTACTTCTCCAAATAGCTGTACCTCCTGCACCAGATAACGGGCGAGGGATTCCCCGTCCTGCACCGGATAGCAGCGTATCTGGTCTTTGTGGTCGATAAATTCCGTAAAGCTGGGAAACCACCGCTTTTGTACCACATCCATTTCATAATAGAGGGGCGTTCCCTGCATTTCCTGTACCATCCGGCAAAGGGCGTTGATTTCCCAGAGCCTTGTGTTGCCCTCCAATGGAAAGGGCAGCTCATAGTCTTCAATTTCGATTTCTTCCTCACTCTGAACCCCAAGACGTTCCCTGATTTCTTCAAAATCCACAGGGCAGGAAAACCATGCCCCAGGATATTCCTCAAAATCTTCATGGTAAAACCGTGTGGTGTTCAGGATGTAGATTCTCATTTCCTCAATCAGTATCACGTCCTTTCTCTGTCAGGTTTTTGGGGAGTTACGCTCCCCAAGCCCCTAGTGGACTTCCGCCATGAAGCAATCAGAGTTTGCTCCATAACGGAAGTGTGATATGGTTTTTCCTATGCACCGATAATCTTATTGAACAGTTCCAGTAAGATGTCCTTTACACCGTCCGCATTGAAGACCAGACCAACCGCTACAAGGGAAACCACCAGAAAACCGATAAGTTTGGAAAATTCCCTCTTAAATCCGAGGTACAGTCCAATCACCACGATTGCCAGCAGCACAAGGGACTGGGCGTTGGATAAAAACCAGTTGTAAAGATTCTGTCCGAAATTCATAAAAGCTCCTTTCTTTCCTGTAAGATTTCTTAGGTTCTAAAATTGCCGCCGTTAAAGCACCACCTCATTTGCAGCGGCGGCTTGCTGCTTCAGGATTTTTTCATGCTTCTCCGTCAGCCTTGCATGGGTGATGATGTCATGGACAATCTGGGTGTGGTTCATCTTATCCAGACGGAGAGCCAGCTTTAACGTGGGGGCTACCTGATGGGAGAGCCAGTGCAGGGTGCGTTCAAAGGAATAGGGTTCCGGTTTGGTTGTCAGTTTCAGGCTTCCCCTGTGTTCCCCCATAAACCACGCCCATTCCTCATTGATACGCCAGTCAGAACGGGGCTTCGTATCGTCCCTGTCCACGAACCGGACATAGCGGTTGATGATTTGAAACGCTGTCCGTTCTGGATTGTCATGTTCTAACAGATCACGGATGGCGTAAAAGGCACGCTCATTTTTCAGCCGGATTTCAAAGCGGTTCTTTACCTCTGCGTCCGCAATGGGAATATCGTGCTTTTTGTACTGCTCATAGTCTTTTTCATAAATGCAGAAGTACACCTCACTTTGGAGGGAGCCGATATACAGGGTGTTCCCCATACATTCTTTTTCCCCACTCCGTACCAGTTCGCCGCTGCGGTAGCTTTTGAAGCTGCGGAAGACCGAGATACATTCCTCATTCCGGCACTTCTCTGTCAGATGGGGAATGTTCAGGATTCCTGTTTTGTCATTGATGGCAAGGTCAAGCCGCTTCATCACGCCGTCCTCCATGAGAACGTCCATAAAAAACTCATACCAGCTCCGTTCCTGTGCCAGCAGATAGCTTTCAAACTGGCGGCAGCCACGCCCTTTCAGTTCCAGCAGCACCCCTTTTTCCAGCTCCGGCGATACTAGAACGAAAATATCCCCCAGATAGTAATGCTCTGTGTAAGAGTAGAAGCCGTAGTCTTCATGGATAAAGTAGGGGAGTTTTAACCGCAGCACGTCTTCCACGATATGCTTCACATCCGTAGTAGGAAAGCGAATCCGAACATAGTCAAAGAGCATTTCAAGGGGATTGTCTGGATTGAAGCGTTCCAGAGCTTCTGAGATGGCTTCCTGTAATGCTTCGGATGGGTGAGCCTTGCTCGTTTCAATATCGCTCAGGTACGGACGGGTGATTCCGGCAGCTAACGCAAGTTTCTGTTGTGAGATACCGTAAACTTCCCGTTTTTCTTTGATGTCCTGTACCCATGTTTCTTCATTCAGTGAAAATCCCTCCTGTCTAAAAAAGCGTATGTCAACTTTCAGAGTCTTGTTGACATACGCCGGATATGGGAGAATCCCTTGTGTATCGTGGGATTCTGCCCTGTTGTTTGATTGTTGCCTGTCGATTTGTACCCCTCTGTTAGATACGAGGGGTTCATGCTGGCGTGCCTTGCGGCACACCAGCTACAGCAGGTCAGTCCGTTTCTGCGGCTTTCGCTTCGCACGCCGCCTGCACTTCCTGCCTGCTGTCTATCAGTTTTTTTATTTCTTTGAGGAAATCGTGTCCTTTTGGCACAAGGGGCGTGTAAAATTCCGAGATAACGCTGGTTCCCACATCCACATAGCCACGCCCTTTTATCTGCTTTAGGAAGAAATCCTTTGTGGTTTCCCCGAACATCATCCCATAGCCCATTTCCGACATCCGCCCCAGAGCCACACGGAAATTAAACTGGTCACGGATTCCGTCCCCCAGATACTTTGCGTCTGGACGCTGGCAGGCGAGAATCAGGAAGAAGCCAGCCTGCCGCCCAAGCATAACGATTTGTTTTAATTTGTTGAGGACAGCGGCATTTTCCTTTGTGCCGAGCATTTCCATAAATGCCACATATTCATCAAAGATAAGGAAATTTGCAGGAAGCCCCAGATAAGCGTAATTTTCCCCTGTCCGGTAATTCTCCATGAGCTTCATGTCTTCGCTGCGTTTCATCATTTCTTCATAGAAACGGTCAATGCAGTCGAGCATATCTTCCTTTTTGTAGTACACATCCGGCATAACCGCCTGTAAATCCGCAAGGTCGGCGTTCTTTGGGTCTAACACGAACAGGACGGCGTTGGTGCGGAGCAGGGCTTCAATGAGGGTCAGGATGAAGTAGGTCTTTCCGCCGCCGGTTCCTCCGGCAATGAGCATATGGGGGAGCTTGTCATACTCCCACCAGACATTTTCCATGAGCCGGAGCCTGCCGTCCTTTGCCTGTACATCCTCAATGGAGATACGGTTCGCAATGGTATCATAGAGCAGGGTGTACTCCACATAGGAATCCTTTAATTCCTTATCCGTCAGCTCACAGTACAAGCCGCTTTCCAGCTTTCTCTCCAAGTTTAAGAGCTGTTCCTGATATTTCCCCAAGGTGATTTCCACACGGATATGGAGCAAGCCTTGTTTCATCCGGTAGTAGATTTTGGGAAAGTAAGTGATGGTTTCTTTGGAACGGCTGGAAGACAAGTCCTTGAAAAAAGCGTCCTCCTTTCTCTGCCCGGATTCATACCACTTGTTTTCCAACACCATCCTTGCCAGCTTTTGGCGGTGGATGAGCTGCTTTACTTCATCCCTGCGGTATCGCCAGAACAGAAGAACTGCTGTAAGGCACACCAGCCCTGCCACGCCCATGCTAAATAGCAGATAAGGGATATTTACATCCTGTACTATCTGGGAGAGGGACACTTCCTGCCAGTTGGTTCCGGCAATCTGCCCGATATGAAACAGCAGGACAACCAGCAGGAAGACAGGGAGCAGAGAAGCAAGGGCAGTATAGAATACAAGGTCTTTATCCGTGGGACGGATACGTTTTCCACGGGGGAAAAGCTGCTTCATAGGAACAATCCTCCTTTCGTTTTTTATGTTCCTGTTATTTTGCAGGGGGAACGTCTTTCTTTGGTGGCTGCGGATTCATGGCAGCCCCTTTTTTCAGAACAATATCCTCCGCCTTGATGTACCAGTCTACCTCTGCTCCCTGAAAGGTAGCCGTTGCCACGGTATCTGCCACAGGATTGATAAGTTCCACCTCTGCATTGTAATCGAACTCCTTTAATGGCATGCTGGCAGGGATGGAAACCTGAATCATACGCCCCTGTCCTCTGGATTTTAAGTCATAGGTACGCTCCTTGATTTCTTCTGATACCGAGCCGTCTTCATTCTGGAGGTGAACCTCACGGCGGAGGGCAGAAAATTTCAATGCCCCGAAAGTTGCTTCCTTGTCAATCACGATTCCGTTTGCTAATCTCATAGTCTGATGTCCTCCTTTTCCTTATGCTTTTACCATATCGTCAGCGTGCAAAATGTAGTTGGTAAAGCCCCTTGTGCCGATTTTATAGCCCTCTGCGGTGATACGTGGATTGACGAGCTTCACACGTTCCTCAAAGTCAAAATGTTTCTCTCCGGCTTCGGCAGGGAGGATAACCACAATATCATCCGCCCTCTGTACGTCTGAATAAAGATTGAAGCTGCGGGAGAGTACCGTCATGCGTCCATTGATTCTTCTCTGTTCTGTCTTGTCTTCTCCGGCAAACTCCAAGTTGCCGAATGTCTTTTCCATGTTGGGGATAACGAATTTTAATTCCATATAGATATACCTGTCCTTTCTGAATGTTGTGTTTGATGGTTAGTTTTAGGTTCCGGTTTGAAAGTCGGAGGTGAACGCTCCGGCGGTGGTGATTTCTTCGTGGTATCACATCCTTTCTGGGACTATTGAAGAAATTACAGGGTTGTGATATTATCTAGGTGTTAAAAATTAAATCGTCATGGTTAGGATTGTTAGCTTGTGTTTTTTCATGTAGCTCTGTCATGTACTCCCAACAACTTAAAAGTAGATTTCAGTGGAGATTTATAATATCAGGAGGTACGCTTATGACAATAATAACAACTGTAAAAAGCATTATGGTGGGCGACGGAATTTCTGGGAATTTTTGCTAAAGTGTGCAGGGGCAATGGAAAAAATTACGGCTGGCATGACATGAAGAATCCGGGAGGGTCAAATCTCCAATTCCCATCGGGGCTGTTTTCAGCCCCATTTAATTTTGAAACAAAAATAGACGCCCATTGTTGAACGTCTATTTTGGGATGATATTGAGGTTTGCTGGTCTATCTTATAAAATCTGAATGTACTTCGATTGCATTTTTATTGCATTTTTAATTTGTTTTCATATAGATTTTAGTGGTTGATAGTTCCTGAAAATGCCTTAAAATCAATGATTTTCACTTATATGGCATACTGTCTGTCTGGAATTTGGATCGTAAATATCCGCCAGGCGATTCCGATATCTTACTTCAGCTTCAGAATCTGAGAGGTTGTCTGTCCGCCGCTTACATTCAAAGTTTCTTTGCCCTGAAGCGTTACATCACTGGTAGTATCCTTCAGAAGAAATACCTGGCATACAGTGACGGTTTTTCCGGGATCAATGGTGCTCATGTAGTTATCTACAGCATCATCACTGGCTTCCGGATAAGTTCCTTCCAGAACTTCTCCGTTCTGGGAAGCCTGCAGGGTGAAGTCTACAAATGCACTGGACTGGGAATCGCCGGAGTTTGTATAGTCGTAGTAGATCATCAGACAGGGATTTCCGCCGTAGTCCTTGGAAATCGCAAACTGTTTGAAACGGACGGAGAATTTGTCAGTTGTAATATCAATGGATGCACTTGTGCCCTCAGCAGAGGCCGTGCTGCCTGGGGTGGAAGAATCCTCTGCAGCGGCAGAACTGCTATCTGTGCTGTCATCCGTAAGCTGGGATGATATCTCGTCTTTTACGCTTTTGAAGTTTGCGCACATAACCTTGACTGTGGTGTCATCCAGAGAAACGATCTTCCAGTCGCTGCCGATTTTGATCAGAGGATAGGTAATATCGATCTCACTGTATTTCTCATCAGCTGTGGAAGCATTTTCGGCAAGAAGTGCAGCGAGCATTTCCTGGATATCATCCTGTGTCATTTCCTTTCCGGCATAGGCTGCGACAGCAACCTTACGGGTGTATTCCTGAATAGTTGCTGCATAGATATTGGTTCCGTCAATATATTTCATGTGAACCGTTATCCTGGCAGTTCCGTTCTGGATGTCAAATTTGTTTTTGGTGATCTTGTAGGTCATTTTTTTGTTGACGGTAGTGAAGAAATCTGTGTAAGCAGAATCACGGATATCTGCATCATCCAGAGCGCTGAGATCATGACTCTGGAGAAGGTTCTCCATTGTGGTAAAATCCATGTTCTGCATTCCTGTGAGAAATTTTTCTGTGGCTTCTACCGGTTTATGGCGCTGCATCATATACCAGGCGGTTTCCGCCGGCTGCGGCAGCGATCAGAAGGATGATCAGACAGATCACGAGAGGCTTTTTGCTTTTTTTACTTCTGTGGGAGTGTCGCCTTCAAATCATTGGAGATCAATGATCTGGAGAGCTCATCGTCATAAAAATCATTATTGTCTTCTGTATTCATTATTCCTCCTTACAATAAGTCATTCTGGTTTTCGGGTGGGTAAGTCAGAGGATATCTGTTTGCATTTGCGGGCAAACAGCATCACCCTGTGTTACCGTAACGATTATATCATAGGTTTACTGTTTGAGAAACCCCCTGTGTTATGATATACTGGAAGACACAGAAAAAGTGGTTGAGTACAGGTGACAAAGCGGAATGCGAATGCCCGCTTTATGCAGCAGAAAAGGTGAGGTGAAATATATGTTACGGACAATTCAGTATTCATTTCCTTCAAAAGCAGACGGATTGGAAATTTCCTGCCTGGCAGTAGTGCCGGAGTTGGAACGTAATGAGAAATACCGTGGGATCATACAGATCGTTCACGGAATGAGTGAGTACAAGGAACGCTACATTCCTTTTATGGAATATATGGCAGAGCGAAAATATATAAGTGTGATCCATGATCACCGTGGCCATGGGAAAAGCGTACGCAGTAAAGAGGATCTTGGGTATATGTACGGTGGTGGGGCGGATGCCATGCTGCAGGATATCCATACGGTGAACTGCTTGATCAAGGATCATTTCCCAGGTATCCCGCTGATCCTTTTCGGACACAGCATGGGCTCTCTGGCAGTTCGTGCCTATGCAGCGCATCATGACAGCTGTATGGATATGCTGATCGTCTGCGGCTCACCTAGCTATAATGTATTTCGTCCGGTCGGAGTAGCTCTGGCAAAAGCGGGAAAGACTGTTTTCGGGCCTAAACACAGTGCGGGTCTGATCGAGATGATGTCTTTTGGAAGCTATGCAATGCACTTTAAAAAACGAAAAAAACCGTTTTTCCTGGATTTGCTCTGATCCGCAGGTTGTACAGGATTATTCGGATTCAGAATACTGTGGATTTACCTTTACGGATGATGCATATCTGGCACTTTTTGACCTGATGAAAAGAGCCTATGATGTGAAGCACTGGAAGTGTACAAAGCCGGAAATGCCGGTGCTGTTTATCAGTGGGGCGGAGGATCCCTGCATGGGAAATGTGAGACAGTTTGCGAAGTCTGTCCGTGCCATGCGTTGTGCAGGATACCGGGATGTCCGGGGAAAATTATATCCGGGAATGCGCCACGAGATCCTGAATGAGAAAGACAGGGAAAAGGTTTATCATGATATATTTACATATATCTGCAAAAAACGGACTTTGAACGCTCTGTGACAGAGTGATATAATAAAAATCTGAGTGCTCCTGCAGACATCTGTGAGAGGGCGCAACTACTGAGAAAACAGGAGGATTCGTAAATTATGAGAGCAAGTGGGATTTTACTTCCAGTGTCCAGTCTGCCATCGAAATATGGGATCGGATGCTTTTCTGAGGAAGCATATGAGTTTGTAGACCAGCTGGCAAGAGCAGGACAGAAATACTGGCAGATTCTTCCTCTCGGACCTACCGGATATGGAGATTCACCATACCAGTCTTTTTCTACCTTTGCGGGAAATCCGTATTTTATTGATCTGGAGGCTTTTGTAAAAGAGGGATATCTGGATAAAAGTGATTGCGAGGACTGTGACTGGGGTACAAACGAGAGCTATGTGGATTATGAGAAGATTTATAATTCCAGATTTCGGCTTTTGAGAAAAGCCTTTGAAAATTATGACTGTGAGACAGATCAGGAGTACCGGAAGTTTGTAAAAGAAAATGCTGCCTGGCTGGAAGATTACAGCCTGTATATGGCAATCAAGGACAGCCTGAATGGGATCAGCTGGATCGAATGGCCTACGGAACTCAAAAACAGAGAAAAAGCTACATTGGCTGAAGAAAGAGAGAAGCTTGCAAAAGAAGTGGGATTTTACTGCTTCCAGCAGTTCTGCTTTTTTAAACAGTGGACAGCACTGAAAGCTTATGCAAATGCTAAGGGAGTGGAGATGATCGGAGACATCCCGATCTACGTTGCGTTTGACAGTGCGGATGCCTGGGCACAGCCGGAATTGTTCCAGTTTGATAAGGAAAATATTCCGATCGGCGTTGCCGGATGCCCGCCGGATGCTTTTTCCGCCACAGGGCAGCTCTGGGGAAATCCGCTTTATGACTGGGAATATCACAAGAAAACAGGCTATGCATGGTGGATACGCCGAATGGCAAATTGTATGAAGCTTTATGATGTGGTAAGGATCGACCATTTCAGAGGCTTTGATGAGTATTATTCCATTCCGTACGGAGATAAAACGTGCGGAGTTCGGTCACTGGGAAAACGGGTACCGGGAATGGATCTGTTCCGTGCGCTTGAAAACGAATCTTGGAAAGCTGGATGTGATCGCAGAGGATCTTGGTCTCCTTACAGACAGTGTGATTGAGATGGTGGAAGAATCCGGATTCCCGGGAATGAAGGTATTGCAGTTTGCTTTTGACGAGAATGAGGACAGTCCGTATCTGACGCACAGATATGAAAGGAATTGCATTGTTTACACAGGTACTCATGACAATGAGACAACAAGAGGATGGTTCCGCAATCTGAGCCAGCATGACCGAAATTTTGCCAGGGCCTATATTGGCTGTGAGGGCAAGCATGAGACTGCGGCAGTGTGGAGCATGATACGTGCGGCGATGTCCAGTGTTGCAGATCGCTGTGTGATCCCGGTACAGGATTATCTCGGCCTTGGAAATGAGGCAAGGATCAATGAACCGTCAACTCTTGGTGACAACTGGAAGTGGCGTATGAAAAAAGGCCAGCTCAATGAAACAATTATTCAGAAGATTTATAAAATGACAAAGCTTTATGGAAGACTTGTAAAAGAAGAAACGGAAGAGAAGGAAAAAACAGAAGCTGACAGGGAAAAGATATCTGACAAATAGAGAAATATAAGGATATCAGAAAGGACAGAAATACATCATGGAAAAACAGAAAAGAGAAAATAAGGAAGAGCTGCAGCAGGAAACTGCTGAGGAAAAGAATTCCGGACAGGGAAATTCTTCCACAAGAAGCAGTCTTCTGTGGATCTTTGCAGGCGGTTATCTTGTGTATACAGGATATCGTCTCTGTGCCAGTGTCATAAGCGGAGCAGAAGACTCCGGTGTGGTATTTCTGGCAGCGGGAGGTATTTTTGTTGTGATCGGAGCAGTGCTTCTGATCATGGCGATCCGTAATCTTGCAAAGGCTGGCGCACAGAAACATGAGCTGGAAGAAGCTGCTGCGAAAAAAGCGGCAGAGGAAGCTTCTCAAAATCCGGAAACCGTGGCAAAGAAAAAAACTGTCAATTGCGGAGCGGGCGCATCTTGCGGAAAATCTGGATGACGCACCGGAGGAGAAAGACGAAAAATAAAACTGGATGCAGGTGAGAGTAAAATGCCTGCTGAGATATGACGATTAGTAATAGCAAAAACGGAACATCATAAGGCCTAAAAAATCCTTATGTATGTTCCGTTTTTTAGGTCAGGCAGATCACAAAACAGTTATCTGCGTCTTTGCGCGTTTCTGCGCTTTTTTCGAGAGTTTTTTTCTGTTGGGGGTATGTAAGGTAGACCAGCAGAATGCCTGTACCAGCAAAATTCCGATCATTGCTCCGCAGCTGTCGATCCCTACATCCCTTACGGAAGGTCCGCGGGCCTCTACAAAAGACTGGTGGTATTCATCCAGTCCGGCAAATCCCACACATACAAATCCGGCAAGAAGCATCAGCCAGATTCCCCGAACTCCGTATACATAGAGGGGGAAGGAAATAGATATGGCCAACAGGCAGTATTCTGTCATGTGAGCAGCCTTACGGACATAAAATTCGATACCTGCAGCTTCCTGGGAAAGCTGTTCCAGGCTTTTGCCGGAAGCTAATATTTCGTTTTTGGTTTCTACGATCTGGTAGCTGATCTTGTAGCTCAGGGCACCGGAAACATCTCCGGTCTGTGCGGAAAAAGAGTAGATCACGCACATCATCAGGAACGCAGGTGCAAAAGAAAAAGGTTTTAATAATGTAATCAGTATTTTCATGGCTCTTAATATAGCACTCCCGCATGGAAAAGTCCAGAAAAATACAGAAAAAGAACAGGGAAAAGGAAAAACAGGGAGAGAAGGTTAAATGGGATAGGAGGTTAAAGGGGAAGTGGACAGTAAGGATTGAAATGTGTTAGAATATAAAATAAATTTCAGGGGCATTTTTAAGAAAAAAGCAGCCCGGGATCGAATAGAAGAAAATTACAGGAGGAAATCAACAAATGAGTCTTGCAGATAATATATTCATTGACATGTGCAAAGATGTCATAGAAAACGGAATCAGCACAGAGGGTGAGAAGGTACGTCCTGTGTGGGAAGATGGAACTCCGGCTTATACCATCAAGAGATTTGGTGTTGTGAACCGTTATGATCTCCGGAAGGAATTTCCGGCACTGACTTTAAGAAAAACAGCGTTAAAGAGTGCCATGGATGAGATTTTATGGATCTGGCAGCAGAAATCCAATAATATCCATGATCTTCACAGCCACATCTGGGACAGCTGGGCAGATGAGAACGGCTCCATCGGAAAAGCCTACGGCTATCAGTTAGGTGTGAAGCATCAGTATAAAGAGGGAATGATGGATCAGGTAGACAGAGTTCTTTTTGATCTTAAGAACAATCCGTACAGCAGAAGGATCATGACCAATATTTATGTACATCAGGATCTCCATGAGATGAATCTGTATCCCTGTGCATATTCCATGACATTTAATGTGACACAGACACCGGGGAACGATAAGCTGACTCTGAATGCAATCCTCAATCAGCGTTCACAGGATATCCTTGCAGCGAATAACTGGAATGTATGTCAGTATGCACTTCTGCTTATGATGATGGCTCAGGTATGTGATATGGAAGCAGGGGAACTGCTTCATGTAGTGGCAGACTGCCATATCTATGACCGTCATATTCCGCTGATAAAGGAACTGATCCAGAGAAAACCATATCCTGCACCTGTTGTGAAACTGAATCCGGAAGTGAAGGATTTCTATCAGTTTACAACAGATGACCTGATCGTGGAGAATTATGAGACATGGCCGCAGATTAAGAATATTCCGATTGCCGTTTAACCAAACTGTGGAGCAATTATCTGGTTATGAGCAAGTAGCGAATGCGGATGATTTTATTCGCCTGACTTAAATTGACAATATAAAATCAAGAGAGGAAAATTCAAATGAATGTTATCGTAGCAGCAGATAAAAACTGGGCCATTGGAAACAGAGGCCGTCTTCTGGTGACGATCCCGGAGGACCAGAAGCTGTTCCGCCAGGAGACTCTGGGAAAGGTCATCGTCATGGGAAGGAAGACCATGGAGAGCCTGCCGGGAGGCCAGGCCCTTCCGGGACGTACCAATGTGGTCCTCACAAGGAACAAGGATTATAAAAAAAACGGGAGTGACAGCGGTCCACGGGATGGACGAGGCCCTTTCCTTTTTAAAACAGTTTCCAGACGACGATATCTATATCATAGGCGGCGAGGAGATCTACCGCCAGTTCCTTCCATATTGCCGGACGGCCCATGTGACCAGGATCGACTATGCCTATGAGGCTGATACCCATTTTCCGGACCTGGACCGGGATCCGGACTGGCAGGTGACGGCGGAAAGCGATGAGCAGACGTATTTCAGCCTCTGCTATGAATTCTGCCGGTATGACCGGAAGATGGAAGAAAAAACCATACGAAAAAAAACGATAACAGTTGATATAAATTAGAGAACATGATAAACTTAAACTATGTGAGCAGTTTCAGAACTGTTTAATTTACACAGGAGGTTGAGGTAGTATGTATCCGATATTAAAAGCAGAAAAGCTGGCGGATAAGATTTATCTTATGGAGGTAAAGGCGCCGAGAGTTGCAAAGAGCTGTCAGCCTGGAGAATTCGTGATCGTAAAGATCGACGAGGCAGGCGAGAGGATTCCCGCTGACGATCTGTGATTACGACAGAGAAGAGGGAACGATCACCATCGTATTCCAGACCGTTGGAGCTTCTTCCGAGAAGATGTCCCGCTTACAGGCAGGAGATTCCTTCCACGATTTCGTGGGCCCCTTAGGAAATCCGTCTGAATTCGTTAAGGAAGATCTGGAAGTCCTCAAGAACAAAAATATCTGTTCGTAGCAGGCGGCG
>ENA-OQMY01000202-OQMY01000202.1-human-gut-metagenome-genome-assembly--contig:-NODE-202-length-18212-cov-3.040476_pt1 | contig 18212 bp, 15 predicted proteins | sample MGYA00242623_ERZ504868 | MGnify/ENA primary metagenome ERZ504868 (study PRJEB26092, sample SAMD00036386) | human gut metagenome | host: Homo sapiens | study: EMG produced TPA metagenomics assembly of...
ATGCAGACGGAAGTCGTCCTCCACCCAAAGGATGGAGGGCTCCAGCTCCGCATAGCGCGCGTACAGCCGGGCGATGTATTTCTGCCATTCGCCGCACAGCGGGCAGACGCACAGCTTCGCTTCATTTCCCTCCACATCCACCATGGGGCGAAAGTTCTGCTCCGGCCGCAGCGTTTTGCCAAGGTCCGCGTGCATGACGCTGTGCCACTGGTTAACAGACATCGTAACACCTTTTTCGGCCAGCAGCGCGCTGATTTTGCGCATCATTGCAAGATACACGTCCTGCTCGTCAAAGCTCATATGGCCGGTGTTGATCTCCTCCACGTTGGCGAATACAGCCACGTCGTCGATATCCGCCTCGTCCACATAGCGCAGCAGCGCCGGGATCTCCTCGGCATCGTTGAAGCCGGGGTCGCAGCAGAAGCGGAAAATATATTGAAATGGATCTTTTTTCATAGGGCGGCAGCCCTCCTGTCTGTGAAATGCGGCCGCGCCGCGCGCGGCAAAAACGAGTCAGCCCTGTTCTACGGGCACGCCGTAGAACGAGAGCATGGGCATGCGCATGCAATCGCTTGGGATGGCCGCGCCCGGGTTCATGCGCCATGCGCCATGCAGGCGCGCATCCGCGCCAAGCGGGCGTTCAAAAGTGATGGTCAGGCTGTCCGCGCCCGTCTCATACGCTTTCGGGGCGGCAAGGCCCTGCGCGTCCTCGGCTTCAAAGGGCAGCAGGGCCGCGGGCACGCCAAAGGGATTGAGCCAGTTGCGGATGCGCGAAAAGCGAACCGTCACCGTGTCCGGGGCAGTTTGAACCACGGATTCCGGCTCCGGCGCCATCCAGTCCACATCGCGCCCATAGCATTCGGCCAGCGCGGCGCGGGCGCAACCGTTCCCCCACCACAAGATTGCCCTCTGAAGCATTGTGGATGAAGTCATACAGCGCAAGGTCCGCGGCCGGCACCACGGTCACATGCTCCAGCGTGTGCCACGCCTGGCGCTGCGCCTCACGCACCATGCCCCACTGGCGGTCCAGCTTTTCACTCGGGCCCTCCATGCAGCGGTTGAGCTGCACAGTGAGGAACGGCAGCTCCGGCTGGCCCAGCGCCGCGCGTGTGTGCCGCACGAAAGCCGCAAACCGCTCCAGATATGTCTGCGCGCTGTCCTCGTAGCCCTCGGCCTCGCCCTGATACCACAGCACCGCCCTGGGATGGATGTCGTAATCTGCCAGCATCTCCAGCATATTGGTGAAAAGCGCGCCGTTTTCCTCCGGGTTCCACCAGCGCAGCGGCGCGCCGCCGTAAGCGCATGGAACAAGGCCGATGGGATACCCCAGCTCTCGCTTGAGCCGCTTTGCGAAATGCAGCCACGGGCTGTGGCCTGGGTTGTGGTTCTCATAATGGCCGACGTGCAGGGCGTTCGTCGTCTCGCCCAGCGGATGAGTTGCAAGCTCCCACCGGGCGCTCGTGCGCAGCACGTGCACGCCCAGCTCAGGGTCGTCCGCTACCGGGTTTTTTGCGCGGCCCGCCGCATTGCTCTGCCCCGCGATGACGAACACATCGCCCACGCCCACATTGTGCACCATATCGCCGCGTGTGCAGGAGAGGCCGTCCCAGCCCTCGTAATCCATATACGTCTCAATGCGGTACAGCCCGCCCGCCGGTACCCGCGGAAAGGTTATCGTCCAGTTTTCGCTGTCCAGCACCGTACATTCCGTCCACGGAACGACGGATTCCCCTGTGCTCTCCAGCGCTACACGGGCCTTCACGGTCGTTCTCGCATGCGGCACGGCCGAAAATTGCAGCGGCAGCTCCTGCGACAGATGCACCAGATGATATTTTCCCTCCAGCCGAATGCACGCCGTACCGTCCGGCCCCTGCTGAAAGATCTGCCACGGGGCCGCGCCCCGCGTAATGGTCACGCCATAGTCCATCCTGTATCCCCTCTTTTTCTTTTATCCAAGTCACCGGCTCTGCCGTCAGACATACCAGTCCGCGCTCGCCATGGGCCGCACGTCGTCCAGCGGGCGCGGCGCATGCACGCTGTGGATCCACCGCAGCGCCCCGTCCTGCCCGCGCCGCAGCACGCCGCACCCCAGCAGCCGTTCCACGGCTTCTTCACACAGCGCGCCTTGCGGCAGAACGCCGGAGCCGCCCGCCGCCCCGCGCAGGGCCTCCTCCGCCTGCGGGAAATCCCGCAGGAACTGCGGCGCAAGGTACAGTGTTCCGCCCGCAAAGTAAGCGTCGTAGGGATAACCAGCCTCACGCCTCGGCGTCAGCGCCAGGATCGTCATCATCGGGCCTGTGCAGGCGCGCACATCCTGCGAGCCATGGCACACTACGTCCACATTGTAGGCCAGGTGTATGTCTCCGATGCCGTTGTAGCGCACTGCCGAAGCAACAGCCCAGCCTTCCGCGTCCGTGCATACCTGTTCTTTATCCGGCGCATCCTCCTGCGCCGTGGTGTTTACACTGCCGTCTTCGTTCCAATAGGTGTTGAAGCGGAACTCCACCTCCTGCCCGGCCAGCGGGCGGCCGCCCGCCGTCAGGCGTGCGCGGAACGAATTGATATATCCGCTCCCGTCCGGCGCAAGCATCCGCTCCAGCGAGAGCTGCGCGGCGCGCGGCATATCGCGGGCGCACTCCGGTGCAAACACCTGCGCCTGGATGGTCATGTCATTCTCGCCAAAAGCGTTGTCGCCGCCCACATGGCCATACAGGCCAAGCCGCCCGCCGTCCAGCGCCAGCAGATAGGGCTGGTAGAGGAAATCGAACGGGACGTCCGGCTCGATGCGCGTCCAAGTTTTCACCGTAATCGTTGGAGAGTGAAAAGCATTTGTTGCGCCGGTAACCCACGATGCAGCCCCGCTGTGCGTCCCATGCAATGGTCTCGGGCACATACCCCCCCTGGGGGTCACGCACGGGGTCCCCGGGCGCGCCCGTGCAGATGGGGTACAGCGTGCCGTTCAGCCAGCCGTCCGGAGAGGGCGTGACGAACTGGCGCCCCACCGACGTGCCCTGCACGTCTCCCGCGATGAAGAGAAGCCGTCCGTCGGGCAGTTCCACAAAATCAAATTCATGGGCGCCGATACCGGGCAGGATGTAATTCGGCGCGCTGAACTCGCGGCCATCCCTGCTGGTGAGAAAAAACGGCTGTATCTTGCTCTGGTAGGTCTCGCCGGGCAGCATGGTGTTGCGTGTGGCGCGCTCCCTGCCCGGGCCCCAGGGCGTTCCGTACAGGCTGGCCAGCACCACGAGCGTACCGTCCCGCAGACAGCGCACGCGCCACAGGTAGGGCGCAGTGCCTTCCAGCAGCCGGCGCACATCTGTCCATGTGCTGCCGCCGTCCCGGCTCTCCCGCACGCGGATGCAGTCGCTCCAGCCCGTGCGCTCATCGTTGTAGCGCGGCACGTCGAAGCCCACGATGCGCCCGTCGGGAAAGCCTGCGTTGCACAGCGAACCCTCCCGCCGCCCGCAGCGGCCCGTTTCGGTAAAATTCACACCGTCCACAGAACGCATATACACCCGGTACGAGCGCTGCCGCGCGCTGCCGCCCTCCACGGAGCAATAAGAAACCGGCACGCCCGCCGCCTCGGCAAATTCCAGCCGGGGCGGGATGAAATCCGGATTTTCAGCTTCCAGCGTTTCGTCGAACGAAATACCGATGGAACCGTCTCCGTAGGGAAACGCCGTCACCCAGGCCACAAACCCGGGCCGTTTTTCCGGCGCATAAACGAGCTTTTGCTCAAAGTCCCCGCGCCAGGGGATGCTGTCGGTCAAACACGCCATCTCTCACACTCTCCTTTTGCGCGCCTGTGCGCGCCGCATTTTTTTTGGGGCCGGCGTCACCGCACCGCGCCCGCCGCCTCGTCGATCTGTTCTTCACGCTTGACGCCCACCAGAGCGCTCACCACGCCGGGCTGTGCCAGCGCCCAGCGCAGCGCGTGCTGTGTCATCGTCACACCCTCTGCCGCGGCTTCGGCCGCGCAGCGCTCTATCACATCATAGGTTTCGTCGGTGAAAGGCTTCATCCACTCCGGCTTTTCCGCCAGGCGGCTGCCCGCGGGCGCTTCCTGTCCCCGGCGGTTATTTGCCCGTCAGCATCCCGCCCTGCAGGAGCTGGTACGGCACCACGCCCACGCCCTCTTTTTCACACAGCGGCAGCAGCTCCTCCAGCGCGCCGGTATTCAGCATACTCAGGGCAGGCTGGCACAAAGCCGGAGCCGGAACGCCCTCGTCCGCCGCCGCCGCCAGCAGCGCGGCCAGCTGAGCCGCTGTGTAATTGCTGACGCCCCAGGCGCGTATGGTGCCCGCGCGCAGCTCTTCCCCCATTGCGCGGGCGACGGCATGCGGCTCCGTATCGGGGTCGTACCGGTGCAGGTAATAAACATCCACATAGTCTGTGCGCATACGCGCCAGGCTGCGGCGCAGCTGAATGCGGATGGCCTCGGGGCTGGTATTTTCGTCCTCCGGGGCCTCCCCCACCTTCATGCCCACCTTTGTGGCCAGGATATAATCCCCGCGGCGGTGCGCCACGGCCTCGCCCACGATCTCCTCCGCCACGCCGCCTGCGCTGCCCGCATAACGGTTGTAGCCCTCGTACATATTGGCCGTATCGATGAAATTGACGCCATGCTCCTCCAGCGCGTACCGCACCAGCCGCACCGCGTCAGGTCCGGCCACCGGGCTGCCGAAAGTCATGGTGCCCAGGCATATCCTGCTTGCCTGCATGTCTGTGCCGGGAATCTTCGTATACTGCATAGGGTCGCTCCTTTCCGCGGCTCATAACGCCGCCGCCATATCCTCCAGCCTTTGCAGCCGCGCCAGCAGGTCGGCCAATACGGCCGGCTCCACCTTGCCCGGCTCCCATGCGCTGGGCCTGCGGAAGCACCGCCCGGCATAGCCCCTGGCCCGCATCAGCTCTTCAAATGTATCGATAATGCCGTAGTTCCAGCCCACGGCCAGAAATGCGGTGAACTCATCCATTACCGGCTTCACGGCGTCCGTCCCGCCCGCGCGCACGCGCGCGTATACCTTTGCATATAAATCGGGCAGCAGATTCGCCCAGGTGCCGATGCATCCGTCCGCGCCGTACAAAAGGCCTGGCACCAGCATCTCGTCAAATCCAGAATACACCACTTTTTCCGGATATTCCAGCACCACACTGCGCAGAAGGAAAATATTCCAGTCGCTCATTTTGATGCCTACCACGCCCGGGATGTCCAGCAGCATGCGCAGCTCCGGCATGCCTGCCGTCATGCCTGTGACGCCGGGAATATAATACACGATCACCGGCGCACCAGCGGCGGCCAGCGCCTTGTAATATTCTACGATCTGCGGCCACGGTTTTTTCGGGGGATGCTCGCCACCGCATGCGCGCCCAGCGCAGCGGCCTGCCGCGCCAGCTCCACGGCCTGGCGCTGGTTTGTCTGGCCTACATGCACAATGGCCAGCTTGCCCGCGGCAAGCAGGCGCGGCACCAGAAGCGCCGCCGTTTCCAGCCGCTCGTCCTGCGTCAGATTGGCCGCGTCGCCCGTGCCGCCGTTGATGTACAGCCCTGCAACATCCGTTGCCAGCAGCCGGGTGAGGTTTGCCTCCAGTGCGCCGCGGTCCAGGCTGTCGTCCTCACCGCAGGGGGTCACGATGGGAGCCACCACGCCCCCGAAACGTGTCTTGTCGAATGCCATATTCTTTATCCTCTCCGCCGTAATGGCAAAACGAAACCGAAAAGGCCGGCATCCGATGCTCCGCCGAGGACGCCATCGGGCCCGCTGCCTTTTCGGCCGTTTCCCTGTTCATTTTCGCTTGTCAGGGTACCGTTCCGTTTTTGCCCGCGCTCAACCGCGCAGGTCCTTCACCGCATGGATGAGGCCTTCGCACATGATGCGCATGCTCTCGTCGTCGATACCGCACCACCACGGGAACGAGAAACTGTTGTCCCACCAGGCGTCCAGCACCGGGCAGTCGTACGCGCCGCAGCCCTTTTTCTGGAACAGCGGGTAGCGATACAGCGGATAATACTGCACGATGGCGCGTACGCCGTATTTCTGTGTCAGCAGGTCCAGCAGGTCGTTGCGGTTTTTTCCGTATTTGCTTCCGTCGTAGTGCATGATGTACTGGTGGACGACATAGCGCCCTCCCTCAACGATGCCCGGGAAAGTGATCTCCGGCACATCCTTGAGCCATTCGCGGATCTTGCGGTCCTGTTCGATGAGGATCTCGTTATTGGCGATCACGCTCTTGAGCTGCTCGGAGCCAAGCGCACATTGCGCTTCGCCCAGGCAGAAGTTCTGCGGCCAGCGGTCCTCCAGGAATTCGTCCACGTTGCTCATGGCGGGAACCCAGTAGCGCTCACGTTCCCCCTGGAACGCGCACAGGCCGTTGTGACGGATGCCCGGCACGTTGTGAGCCACCTGGTCGTCGCTGCACACAAACATGCCGCCCTCGCCCAAAGTCGTCATCGTCTTGGCCGCATGGAAGCTGAAGCAGCCAAAATCTCCGAAGGTCCCCACATGCTGGCCGTCGATGCGGCAGTCCAACGCCTGTGCGCAGTCCTCCACCACCTTGATCCCGTGACGCCGGGCGATGGCCACGATGCGCTTCATGTCGCAGGGGATGCCCAGCAGGTGAACGGCCACCACAGCCTTGGTCTTGGGCGTGATCTTACGCTCGAAATCATCGGGGTCGATGGTCCAGGTATCCTTATTGATGTCTGCCCAGACGATATGTGCGCCAAGGTCGCCGAAGGGAATGGCCGACGCACAGTAAGTATACGCGGGCACGATGACCTCGTCGCCGGGCTGGATGTGGCAGAAGATAGCCGCCAGCTTCAGCGCGTTGGTGCAGTTGTTTACGCCGAAGGCATACTTCGCACCCACGAATGCGGCGAAGTCCTTCTCGAACTTTTCAAGATATTTGCCCTGCGTCTGGCCCTCCGCATTGCGCATCACATCTACAACGGCCTGGATCTCGGCCTCTGTGTACGGGTGCTGCATCATGGGAAAAATCACCTTAAACCCCTCGGCCTTGCCGCGGCCGGAAGGATCGGACAGCTTTGCCTGTGGCATATTCATACCCTCCTGAATCGTTTTGTTCTGCGCCGCGCGGCGCGCGGCGCATATTTTTCTGTTTGGACCGGAATCCCGTCATGCCGGGGCTCCGGACACGGTGCCGCGCCCCAAAGGGGCGCGGCTGCTGCGGGCAGTGCCGAATAAAGTTTACGCGGCGGCGCGGGCTGTGGCAATGGCCTCGTTGACCATCGTTTCCAGTTCGGCTGCACCGGCAGCCTCATACTCGGCCACATAATTCGGCCATGCCGTCTCGACGTCCATCTGGCCGCCGATCATCTGCGTCAGATACTGGTTGGAGATATCCTGCAGCTTCGTGCGGATATCTGCGGCCTCAGAGGGCAGGCTGATCAGATTGTAGTACGCCGGCAGATACTCCACGGCTTCATCCACGAAGCCGGAGACGATCCCCTTGGCATAATCCACAAGCGCGGCGTCCTCTTCAGTGGCCCACTCGTTGCTGTTGTCGATGGGGTGGGACACGGCCGTCCACCAATCGTTGTCTGCAAAGTTCACTTCATATTCCGTGCCGCTGAGCAGGTAGCTGAACCAGACATATTTGCAGCGGTTGTCGTCATAACCGTAAGCTTTGTTGATGGGCTGCCAGAAATCAGAGCCCTGATCGTTGCGGAACTCGTAATTTGTGGTGTTGTGCAGCAGGTCCTGTCCCTCTGTGCTTGCCAGATACTCCACCAGGTCGAGCACGCGGTCAGGGTTTTCGCAGGTAGTGGGAATAAAGTAATGCGCACCGATCCACGTGCCTGTGGTATATGTTTTACCATAATTTCCGTCGGACGTGAGAGACGTGCCCAGCGTCAGGTCGCTCATCTGCGCGCCGTCATTGGCAGCGGCCCAGGCTGTTTTATAAAAGTCGCGGAACTGGCCCGGATAACCAAAGCCGAAGTCCGCAGAAGCGATCTTGCCTGCGCCGAAATCAGAGTATGCGTCATCGAAATCGCCCTTGACGCCGATACCGGAATCCAGGCCGCCCGCCGCATACATTTCGGCAAGCTGTTTCACAACTTCCTTTGCTTCATCGCTGACAGTGGCCAGCGTCCAGTGCTCGCTATCGGTACCGATTTCGCCGCTGGGCACAAACCCGCTCCAGACGTCGCCCGTCGGAGGCAGAATGCTCGTGCCCTGCGGGGCAGCCAGAGTCTTGTCGATCTGCTGCCAGTTGGTCAGTTTGTCGTTGCGGGGCCACCAGCCAACATAACCGGCCGCGCCGCACGCCTTGGTGAAATCAATGAATTCCTCCACGGTAGCGGGCGTTTTTCCCTCGTTCACTTCGTTCAGAATCGCAGTATTGTACACGGGCACACCGGCAAAGCTGGGGTCCGCAAACGCGGCCACGGAATAAATGGCATAGGCGGCGTTTTCATCGCCTGTGTACAGCTTGTTGTAAGCCTTGTACTCGTCGCTGTTGATGATTTTGTACAGCGTGGGGTATCGGTCGGGCTCAGCATTGACGATCTCGGCGATATTGACAACGAGGTCCTCTTCAGCCCATTTGCTGATCTTCTCGCTCTCGCCCCAGGTGGGGAACAGGTCGGCGGCGCCGCCTGTGAACAGCTCGGTCTGCATGCGCTCGTCAAACCCATCTGTGCCGGTATCGTACTCCAGCGTGACGTTCACGGCTTCTTCAATCGCTTTTTTAATAGGGTCGTTCTCCATGCCGTCCACGTCGTCGACGCTGTTGCCGAACTGAGCGAAGCGGATGTTGACCGTCTCGCGGCCGGCGTTGGGGTTAGCGTCGGCAGGCTCGCCCGCCGAGGTAGAGCCAGACCCGCTCGCGGGGGTGGAACTGCCTGAGCCGCCGCAGCCCGCCAGCGCGGACACAAGCATCACGGCCACCAGAAGCAGTGCCAAAACGTGTAAATGCTTTTTCATGGTTAATCCTCCTTGTTGATTATGGTTCTATATGTTCTACCCCGCAGCGTGGGGCAATAACATCATTCCTTAACGGCTCCCAGCGTGATGCCGCTGGTAAAATATTTCTGCAGGAACGGATACACGCACATGATGGGCACCATGGCGCAGATAATGGTCGCCATGCGCAGCGCCATGGGCGGCGGAAGCTGCAGGCCCATGCCCACGGCCCCGTTGCGCACCTGGTTCATCATGGTCTGGTCCACCAGCATGCGGCGCAGAATCCAGGCGAAAGGCTGCAGATTCGTCTTATTGGAAATAAACATCATGTAGTTGTAATAATCGTTCCAGTTGATGACTGCGATGAACAGCGCAATGGCCGCCAGCATGCTGCGGCTCACAGGGATGACGATGCGGAAGAACACGCCGATATCCGTACAGCCGTCCAGCAGTGCCGCTTCCTCCAAAGACTTTGGCACAGAATAAGAATAATAGTTGCGCATGATGATGAAATAAGTGATATTCAGCGCTCCGGGAATGACCATGACCCAGTAATTGCGCAGAAGCCCCAGGTTCTGATAGAGGATATACTGAGGGATCAGGCCGCCCGTAAAGAACAGGTTGAACACAACCAGCGCGTTGATGACCTTCATGCCCTTTACGTGCACCTTGCTGACGCCGTAAGCCATGCTGGCCGTGACGAGCACGCTGAGCACAGTGGCGATGACCGTCTTGCTCACTGAGATCCACATGCTGTTGGTAAAGCTTTTGGTACTGAAGATCGCTTTGTAATACTGCAGGTCCACACCGCCGGTGGGCCACAGCATCAGCCCGCCCTTGATATACTCCTCATACGGCGTGACGGACGCCACCAGAACATACCACATCGGATACACGCATACCAGCGCAAAGACGATGCAGAAAAGAAATACGAATACATCGTAGAAGTTAAATCCCAGTATCTGGCGCATGCTGCGGCGATATTTGCCGTTTCTGCGCAAGCTGTTGTTTGAACGCATCGATAAGGCCCTCCTTCCGGCTTAGAATATGCCCTGGACATCCAGCTTTTCCACAAATTTGTTCGCACCCAGCACCACGATAAGGCCCATGGTATTGAGCACAAGGTTCATGGCTGTGGAAAGCTCGAAATTCGTGCCGGAGCCGCCCAGGCTGATGCGGTAGATATATGTGGAAAGCACGTCGCCAGTGCTGAGCACATAGTTGTTGTACAGGTTGTATACCTGGTCAAAGTTGGAGATGAACAGGCTCGCCAATTGCAGGATCAGCATGATCATCACGCTGGGAAGGATGCGCGGAATGGTGATGTGCAGCAGCATATCCTTACGGTTGGCGCCGTCGATGGCGGCGCTTTCGTACAAAGCAGGGTCGATGCCCGAGATCGCCGCCAGATACACGATGGTGGAATAGCCCGCCGTTTTGATGATATTCGTGATGACAAGGATGGTGCGGAACATGGCCGGGTTTTTCAAAAAGTCCACCGGCTGGCCGCCCAATGCAGAGATGACCTGGTTCACCACTCCGCCGATATCGGCCGAGGACGGATACTCCAGAAACACCTGCACCAGGCCGGCAAAGATGACCCATGAGAGGAAGTACGGCAGATACACACAGGTCTGCACCACGGGTTTAACCTTCTTGATCTTCAGCTCGTTGATCATCAGCGCCAGAAACACGTTGAATGTAAAGCCGAACGCCAGATTATACAGGTTGATGAGCACCGTGTTTTTAAATGCGCGGATGAAGTTTGGGTCTACCAGCATTTCCCGGAAATGAGACAGGCCCGCCCACGGGCTGCCCCACACGCCCAAGCGGGGGGAATAATCCTTGAATGCAAGCAGAATACCGTACATGGGACCGTAATCGAACACAAGCATGAAGACAAGCCCCGGAAGCACCAGCATGTAAACAAACCAGTATTTGCGCATATACGCAATAAATTTGTTTGGCCGCCGCAGCGCATTGGGGGCCCGCATGGCCCTTGATTCCTCGGACATTTGAAAACCTCCCGGATGATTCAAAATTATTAGTAATAAATTTTTAATAATTTTGTCTTTTCTGTGCAAAGTTATTTGCTTTCACCTACTTGACTTTTAGATGTCACCTGTGGCACAATAACCTTGCAATCCTTGATTTCAATTAAACTATATCAGCATTTATCGGGGTTGTCAAGCAAATCGCCTTTCAAAAAGTAGGGCCTTTCTTTAGTAAAAATCTACAATATTTTCTCTTAAAATTTGCTAATAACAAAATAATTATTAGCGCAGCGAGCGTATAAAAAGCGGCGCAAGCGCACTGCAAAGCCATTTGCCCGCCTTTTATATGTAATATAAAGAAAAGCGGCCCCGCACAAAAAATGGAGGAATGGAATTATGAAACGCATCGGGTTCATCGGATATGGTCTGCGCTCGGAAACAATGATGAAATCCTTCCGTTCGCTGGAGGCAGACATCACCGTAACCGCCGTAGCAGACCCGCGCCATGCCGAGATCGCCCCCGGTCTGGCAGGCGACCCTTATTTCGCCTATACCCGCTGGTATGCAGACGCGGACGAGCTGCTTGCCGGGGAAGCGCTGGACGGGGTGTTCATCGGCACACGCTGCTCGCTGCACACCCCCTACGCCTGCCGGGTGCTGGATATGGGATTGCCCCTGTTTTTGGAAAAGCCCGTGTGCATCACACGCCCCCAGTATGAGCAACTGCGCCGCGCGGCCGCAGGCAAGGAGAAGCAAGTGGTCGTTTCATTCCCGCTGCGCCTTTCCTCCATCACATTGGAGATGAAGCGCATTGTGGACAGCGGCGTGCTGGGCAGGCTTACGATGGTGCAGGCCGTCAACAATGTACCCTACGGCAGCGTTTATTATCACAGCTGGTACCGCGACCCGGCCGAGACCGGCGGCCTGTTCCTGCAAAAGGCCACCCATGATATCGACTACATCCACTTCCTCACAGGCGAGCGCCCCGTTTCCGTGTGCGCTAAGACCGCCAAGCTGCATTTCAAAGGGGACCGTCCGGCGGGCCTGCACTGTCCGGATTGCCCGGATTACCGCACCTGCCCCGAAAGCAGCTACGTGGTAAAAAACATTTTGAAGGAAGATGTCCAGGGCGACGCCTGCTGCTTTGCCTCAGACACCGGCAACGAGGACGGCGCCAGCGTCATTTTCACAACGGAAAGCGGCATGCTGATCAGCTACAACCAGAATTTTGTTGTAAAAAACGAGCGCCGGGCGGCGCGGCGCACGGCTTATCGGTACCGAGGGCAGCGCGGAATTTGATTTTTACACCGCCGAGATCCGTGTGGACCGTTACTTATCCCCCCAGACAGTCACCCACAAATTCAACTTTCCCGCAGGCATGCATTTCGGCGGAGATGAGATGCTGGCACTGGATTTTCTGCGCGTGCTGGACGGCGGAGAAGCACGCTCCGACCTTTCAGCCGGGCTTGTGAGCGCCGCAAGCTGCCTCGCCGCCCGGCAGGCGGACGCAGAGGGGCGCTTCCTTTCCATCGAGTATTGACGCGGACCGCGCAAATATCCATCCCCTTTCACCTGCAAAAGCTCCGCACAGGAAAGCTTTTTCACCGGCATCCCGCCCGGGCCGGCACGCCTGCCGCGCAGGGAGATTCGAGGCGGCCGGCATCCGGCCAAGTTTCCCATTGTTAAAAAAGGAGGACGACTGCTATGTTAGTCGATTTGAAAACCATTCTCGCGGACACCCGTGAAAAGCACTATGCCGTTGGGCTGTTCAACTGCGTCACACTGGAAATGACGAAAGGCATCCTTGCGGCAGCGGAGGAATTGCACTCCCCCGTCATCATCGGGCCCGCCGAAAGCCTTTTGCCCGGCGCTTCGCTTGCGGAATATGCCGACATGATGCTGGGCATGGCCCGCCGCGCCGGTGTGCCCGTTGCGCTGCACTTTGACCACGGCTTCACGCCGGAGCTGGTGGAAGAAGCCATCCGCCTGGGCTTTTCCTCCGTTATGTACGACTGCAGCATGCTGCCCTTTGAAGAAAATGTGCGCCGCACCCGTGAAATGACCACCAAGGCGCACGCCGCGGGCTGCTCACTGGAAGCAGAGATCGGTCATGTCGGTTCCAACGGCTCCGCCGAAGAAGCCGTCGCCAAAACCATTTATACCCAGCCGCAGGACGCGCTGCGCTTTGCTGCCGAAAGCGGCTGCGACGCGCTGGCTGTTGCCATTGGTACGGCCCACGGCGTATACGCGGAAAAGCCCGTGCTTAATCTGGACTGCCTCGCCAGTATTGCGGGAGCATGCTCAACGCCGCTGGTGCTGCATGGGGGCAGCGGGCTTTCGGACGACGATTTCCGCGCCTGTGTTGCGGGAGGCATCTCCAAAATCAACATTTTCACTCACAATAACCTGACAGCCGCCCGTGCCGCTCACACCCATTTCACGGAATCTGTTGGTGCATTTGAACTGATGCCGTTCATCACCGAGGCCGTCAAGCACGAAACGATGCATCATATGCGCGTATTCGGCAGCGACGGAAAGGCGTAAGAGATGGGCGGCACACAGATACAGGCACACGAAGCCGTCAGCCGCTGTATCGCGGTGCTGGACGTGGGCACCACCGCCGTGAAAGCTTGCCTTTTCTCCCCCTCGCTGGAACTTCTGGCGTGCAGCGTGCAGGAATATGCCCTGCGCACACAGGGCGAACGCGTGGAGGCCGACGCGGCGCAGTACAAAGCCGCCGCGCGGGCCGGGCTTGCCGACGCGCTGTCCCAGGCGCCCGGCTGTATTCCCGCAGCCGTAAGCATCACCACACAAGGCGAAACGCTCACGCTCGCGGACCGTTCGGGCGAGCCGCTTCGCCCCTTTCTGGTGTGGCTGGACAGCCGCGCGGAAAATGAGGCCCAGGCTCTGCGCAGTGTGCTGGACAACGAGACATTTTACAAAACCACCGGCCTGCCGGAGGTCACCGGCGCGCTTCCGCTGGCAAAGCTGCTTTGGCTGCGCAAACACGAACCGGATACCTTTGCCCGTGCGCATAAGCTTCTGCTGCTGGAGGACTATCTGCTCCATTGGCTGACCGGCCGGTTCGTAAGTGAAAAATCCCTGCAGACCTCCACCGGCTGGTTCGACCTGCACAGCGACGGGTTGTGGCACAGCGGCCTTGCCGCCGCCGGCGCGTCTGCGGAACTGCTGCCCGAACTGCTGGAATGCGGCGCGCCCGCAGGCTCTCTGCTGCCCGGCCCTGCCGCCGAACTGGGCCTGCCACCGAACATCCCCGTCGTTGCGGGCGCAATGGACCAGACCGCCGCCGCGCTTGCCGCAGGCTGCACGCGCCCGGGCACCGTCACCGAAACCACGGGTACCGCGCTGGTAATGGCCGCCTACACAGACGCTCCCATGTTTCGCAGCGGGCACCACGTAACCGTCTACCGCCACGCATTGCCGGGCAAGTACCTGTACCTGCCCATCGGCAACACGGCGGGCATGGCGTTGCGCTGGTTCCGGGACGAATTCTGCCGCGACCTTCCCGCAGGAGCAGCGGGATATGCAGCGCTGGACGCGCTGGTGCAAAGCGTCCCCTGCGGGTGCGACGGGCTGGCGTTCCTGCCGTTTTTATCCGGCAGCGTGGATCCCGACGCCTGTCCCGAAGCCCGCGCCGTATTCTTCGGCGCGCGGCTTTCCACCACGCGGGCCCATTTCGCCCGCAGCGTGATGGAATCCGTCGCGTTTCTGCTGCGGGACTTTTTCGGCATGCTGAACGCTCTGGGTTGTCCCGCCGACACCGTGTACTCGCTGGGCGGCGGCGCACGCAGCGCTGTGTGGCAGCAGATCAAAGCCGATGCCTGCGGCCGCACGTTCCGCGTGCCCGCGTGCAGCGAGGCCACCGCCATGGGTGCCGCCCTTTTTGGCCGGGTGGGGCAGCGGACTCATCGCCCCCCGGGCGTTTTCCCTTGCCGCGGCGAAAGCGCCGTCTATCTTCCAGCAACGCCCGCGCGCCCGCTTATGACACGGCATACCAGCCTGTACAAAAACGCTTTATTCCGCCGTCAAACCGCTGTACAACGCGTTTTAAAGGGGCTGCCCGTGAACAAACCGCACCGCGCGCCGCTTTTGGCACCTTGCCGAAAGCGACGCGCGCCCGGACGGCCCGCGAATACGACATACCGTACGCCGCCGCGAGCCCGGCATCGTCCACAGATTCACGGCGTTTGCCGCACGAAAAACCTTCCCATTGTCAAAAAAGGAGGAAAAGGATATGGAGTTACAACACAAGCCGCGTCTGGGTATCCTGGCGCTGATGCTGGAGGGCTACGAGCCTTTGTTTCCGGGCATCATGGCCAGCCAGCACAAATATGTCGAAGAGGTCATCGCCTCACTCTCCGGTACAGCCGATTTTGTCTTTCCGCGAATCGCCGCCAGCCGGGAGGCCATAGAAGCCCTCACCGCACAATACAACGCCGAGGGACTGGACGGCATCCTCATCCTGATGCTCAGCTATTCTCAGGGGCAGTACCTGGTACACGCCATGCAGCGCAATACGCTTCCGTTGGCGCTGGCACTGGTGCAGCCGGATGAGACCGTGGGCGACGATTTCGAGGAATGGGAGTTCACAGTGAATCAGGGTATCCACGGCTCACAGGACAACGCCAACTGCCTGATGCGGGCCGGCATCCCCTGCGCATTCTTCGCGGGCAGCCGCAAAAACGGCGAGCTTGCAGCCTTTGTAGCGGATTTCGGCGCGGCGGCGCACACGGCATGCGCGCTGCGGCGGATGAAGATCGGAATCATCGGAAAGCTGGCCGGCATGGGCGACGTTATCACCGATGATATGGCCGTTTACCGCAAGCTGGGGCCGGAATTCGTATACGATTCCATCGGCGCCGTGCAGCGTGCCTGCGCCGGGGTCACGCCGGAGGATATCTCCGCGCGCGTGGCGTACGAGCACACTGTTTTTGAGATCGACCCCAAGCTGCCGCCCGAACGCCATGCGGAGTCCGTGCGCATGTATCTGGGCCTCAAGCGTTATCTGGAGGAAAACGGATATGCGGGGTATACCGTTCACTTCGAGGAATTCGGAGCAGACGGACGGTTCGAGCATCTTCCCTTCCTGGCCGCCTCCAGTCTGATGGCCGACGGCTACGGCTACGCAGCCGAGGGCGACGCCACTGCCGCCATGCTCATGGCGGCTATGTTGCGCCTGTGCGGGCAGGCCGGTTTCAGCGAGATGTATATGATGGATTTTGCGCGGGAGGCCATCCTGCTGTGCCACGCGGGCGAGGGCAACTGGGCCATGTGCCGCAGGGACAAAAAGCCTTTCCTGATGGACCGGGTATTCAATGAAGGCGGCCTTTCCAACCCGCCCACACCCATCTTCACGCCGGAACCCGGCCCCGCAGGCGTGATGAGCCTGGTGCATGTGGGCGGCGAACGCTTCCGCCTCGTATATGCCCCGGGCGAGATACTGGACGAATGCAGCCTGCGCAAGATCGACATGCCGTATATGTTCTTCCGGCCCGCATCCGGCGTACGCGCCTGCATCAAGGCATGGCTGGAGCAGGGCGGCACTCACCATGAGGTCATCGTCCCCGGCGACTATGCTGCGCGCGTCCGTCTGCTGTGCCGCCTGCTGGGCATTGAGTTCGTCGAAGTATAAACAATACGCCGCAATGGCAGAAAAGGAGAATTGATATGATCCAGAACATCCGGCGTTCCCTTACCGACTTGCTTGGCGCGGAATACACCGCGGCCGTGTGCCGCGCGCGCGCGGCACTCACAGGCGAAAGCCCCGAAGCTCTGCGCGCCGTGGCCGATGAGAAGGTCGATTTTTATCCCGAGGCTTTTGCCCGCCGCCAGGAGGAGCTGATGGGCGACATCGGCCACTCCCTTGCGCCCGCTTTTGCAGACACTGAGGACGGCGCGCCCACCCATTCATACCGCGCCGCCCAGCACAGCTTTGCAGCTCCGCTGGGCGGGCTGGGCGCATTCCGCATCGGCGAGGACGGCCGCCTGTATTTCGCGGGCAAAAGCGAGCATTACCAGATTCCCCTGGGACACGACTTTCCAGGCTACTCGCTTATTGAAAACGCCAAGCGTCTCGGAATCCCCAATGCTACGCACAACAACACCCGCGGCTTTATCACCCGCACGCTGGAGCGCCGCCTCATCGCCGCCGCCAACGGCCTCCAGCCCACAGACCCGGCGCTGGACCGCATTCTGTCCCAAAAGGAGCCGGGCGTGCTGAATACCGTCATCAATCTGGAGACCGGCTCCCTGGCCGTGGAGGCCGCGCTCAAAATGATGCTCTCCCGCTTTTACACCATCGACGGCGCGCCCGCACAGTATGCAGGCCGCGTACCCGTGTTCGTTGTCATGGCAGACAATGCCGGCGGCGTGACCGGAAACTATCACGGCACTACGGTGCTGGCGCAGACGCTGCGCGGCCTGTGGCCGGACTTCTACACAGCCGCGCAGAAAAACGAGCTGTACAAGGTGGTGTCCGTCCCCATCAACGACTCCGGTGCCTTTGCCGAGACCATGCGCCGCTGGAACGAGGGCAAATACAAAACGGCGGGCTTCTGTCACGAGATCGTCCTCATGAATTACGGCGGCATCCGCCTTTCCGAGGAATATCTGCAGGCAGCGTACAAAGTGTGCCGCGCCACCGACACGCCCGTACTGTGCGACGAGATCCAGTCCTGTGCATGGTATGACGGACTGTTCCTGTTCCGCAAATACGGCCTTACGCCGGACTTTGTCTCCGTAGGCAAGGGCTTCCCCGGGGGCGTTTACCCCGCCAGCAAGATCCTGACGAGCGCCGCTTTCGACAGCCTGAGCCAGTTCGGTGCGCTTGTGACCAACGGACAGGAAGAACTGGCCAGCCTGGCTTATCTTGTGACAATGGAATTCATCGGGGCCAACGGCGCGCACATCGAAGCCGCGGGCCGGTATTACCACGAACAGGTACGCGCACTGGCGCAAAAATACCCGCAGGTATGCACAGGCGTGGAAGGTGACGCCCACATGACGGCGCTGTGCTTCGACAGCGTGGACGATGCGGTGGATTTCTGTACCCGCATGAACCGGGACCGCTGCGTGGACATCAGTGCACAGACCTATAAGCCCAATTGTCCGCCGGTAGCTCTTACAAAGCTGCCGCTCATTACCACAGAGACGATGGCCGGAAGGCTCGTCGCCCTGTTTGACAGCGCGCTGGCCGAGACAGCCGCGCAGAAGGGAGCGGCCCTATGAATATGGAACCCGTGCGCTTCGGTGTGATCGGCTGCGGCCTG
>ENA-OQMY01000208-OQMY01000208.1-human-gut-metagenome-genome-assembly--contig:-NODE-208-length-17909-cov-3.340907_pt1 | contig 17909 bp, 14 predicted proteins | sample MGYA00242623_ERZ504868 | MGnify/ENA primary metagenome ERZ504868 (study PRJEB26092, sample SAMD00036386) | human gut metagenome | host: Homo sapiens | study: EMG produced TPA metagenomics assembly of...
AGAGCCGATCAGCTTGTAAACGTAAACGTTCATCAGAGAAGAAAGCTCGGCTTCGATGGAAAGTGCTGTTCCAAGCGTCAGTTCCGCACTCGGGGAGGAAAGATACTGGAAGCCCGGAATGCTGGAAATCAGGGCGATCACGGAGCTGATGCCGTTGATGATAAGGAACATCAGCACGTACTGGTCCGGGTGGTGATAGAAAGCGTAGAGCATATCACCGACGGAAATCGGTTCCCCGCGCAGCGTTGAGAGGCAGATCTTTAAGTAGCCCGCCTGAAAGAGGCTGAGGAGCAGGGAAAACAGGAACAGCGTCAGATTCAGGAAAATGATATCGTACAGCGTTGTGCCTGAAAAAATCAGCGTCGGGATGAGGGAGCAGGAGAAGGTGAGAAACAGGTTGATCGCGGTTGCGCCCACCAGCGTGCCGCATCGGCCTGCCATGGCCTCACGGGCCTGCTTTTTCAGTTCTGAAAATTTCTGTTTTTGTCCGTTCATGAAAAATCCTTTCTGGTACCTAGATGGTATTTCCGTCGGTGGTTGTTCCGTTATCCGGTGTCATCTGGTATTCCTGCATGTACTGATTGTAATACCGCTCAAGCAGGTTGGTGCTGCCGCCGCTGACCATGTTGAAAAGCAGGAAAGCATACATGATGCAGATACCGACAATTATGCCGATGGTACAGCCCGCAAGACCGGCTTTTGCCGTGCCGCTCATGCGTCCTGCGCCGCGGCTTAAAAGGGCGAAGATCACGCCGAGCGAGCCGAAAAACAGGGAACCCATGTTGAGCATGAACAAAAAGGAGCAGATCGCCATGACCATCGAAGCGGCTGCAAGGGCCTGCGAACCCGTCCTGCGCGGCGGCTGTACGGGAGGCTGCTGCTGGTAATGCTGATACGGTCCGGGACGCTGGCCCTCAGGCACGCCGTACGGATGGGAGGACTGATAGGAATCTCCGGACTCATTGGTGTTTGGATCGTAATTTTCTGGTGTCATAAAATGTCCTTTCTTCTGCAAAAAAGCGCGGTTTCACACGCAGTCTGTCAAAAAAGCTATAGTAAAGATTTTATCATGTAAGGTTGACAAAAACAAGACCTATTGATAAGGTAATAGAGTGGCTGTTCCGCCAAGGGTCCCGCTTTTTATGCGGGAAAAACAGAGAAGGAACAGCGTGTTTTGGAAGAGACAACAGGAGGAATTTACCTATGGATATGAATCAGGTATTGGCAGCTGAGCTGAACGTCAAACCGTGGCAGGTAGAAGCTGCAGTGAAACTGATTGACGAGGGAAACACGATCCCTTTTATTTCACGATATCGAAAAGAAGCAACAGGTTCCTTAAACGATGAGATACTGCGAAATCTGTACGATCGTCTGATGTACCTGCGCAGTTTAAATGACCGCAAGGCCGTTGTCCTTGCGAGCATCGAGGAGCAGGGCAAGCTGACCGCAGAACTGAAAAAATCCATCGAAGAGGCCGCAACTCTCGTGGTCGTAGAGGATTTATACCGCCCGTACCGTCCGAAACGCCGGACGCGTGCGACGATCGCAAAAGAAAAAGGACTGGAGCCGCTGGCGAATATCATTCTTCTGCAGATGACAAAAGAGCCGCTCGAAAAAGAGGCAGAGGCTTTTGTTTCAGAAGAAAAGGAAGTCAAAACGGCAAAAGACGCCATTGCTGGTGCCTGCGACATCATCGCCGAGAGCATTTCCGATGAGGCCGATTACCGTATGGAGATCCGCCGCAGAACCGAGGCGAAGGGCCTGATCGTCTCGACAGCAAAGGATGAGAAAGCAGAGTCCGTTTACGAGAATTACTATGAGTTTTCCGAGCCGGTATCGAAAATTGCCGGACACCGTGTGCTGGCACTGAACCGCGGTGAGAAAGAAAAATTCCTGAACGTCAAAATTGAAGCGCCGACGGAAGAAATCCTGCGTTATCTCGAGAAAAAAATCATCACCAAAGAGAATCCGCAGACAAAGCCGGTTCTGCAGGCGACCATCGAGGATGCCTACAACCGTCTGATCGCTCCGGCCATCGAGCGTGAGGTCAGAAATCAGCTCACCGAAAAGGCAGAGGATGGTGCGATCAAGGTCTTTGGAAAGAACCTTGAGCAGCTTCTGATGCAGCCGCCGATCGCAGGCCAGGTTGTCCTTGGATGGGACCCGGCGTTCCGTACGGGATGCAAGCTGGCCGTTGTCGATGCGACCGGAAAAGTGCTCGATACCACCGTGGTTTACCCGACCGCGCCGACGAACGAGAAGAAGATTGCAGCAGCAAAAGCGACCGTAAAAGATCTGATCCACAAATACGGCGTCACCCTGATTTCTGTCGGAAACGGAACTGCAAGCCGTGAGTCCGAGCAGATCATCGTCGAGATCTTAAAAGAGATCCCGGAGAAGGTTGCGTATGTGATCACAAACGAGGCAGGAGCGTCCGTTTACTCCGCAAGCAAGCTGGCAACCGAGGAATTTCCAAACTTTGATGTCGGACAGCGAAGCGCCGCTTCCATCGCACGCCGTGTGCAGGATCCGCTGGCAGAGCTTGTCAAAATCGATCCGAAATCCATCGGTGTCGGCCAGTATCAGCACGATATGAACCAGAAGAAGCTCGGCGAGGCGCTCGGCGGTGTCGTTGAGGACTGCGTGAATAAAGTCGGTGTCGATCTGAACACGGCATCCGCGTCGCTGCTGGAATACATTTCCGGTGTCAGCAAGGTGATAGCAAAAAACATCGTGGCATACCGCGAGGAGAACGGCCGTTTCGAGAGCAGAAAAGAGCTCCTGAAAGTGGCAAAACTCGGACCGAAGGCGTTTGAGCAGTGCGCGGGCTTTATGCGCATCACCGGCGGCAAAAATCCGCTGGACGGCACAAGCGTTCATCCGGAGAACTACGAGGCAGTCGAGAAGCTGTTTGCAAAGTTAAATATGAAGACAGAGCAGATCAGCGATGGACCGACGGCGTTCTTCATCAAAGATTACAAAAAGATGGCAGAGGAGATCGGTGTCGGCGAGATTACGCTGCGCGATATCATCAAAGAGCTGCAGAAGCCTGGCCGTGACCCGCGTGACGAGATGCCGCGCCCGATCCTGCGCACCGACGTGCTCGATATGAAGGACCTGAAGGTCGGCATGATCTTAAAGGGAACCGTGCGCAACGTCATTGACTTCGGTGCATTCGTCGATATCGGCGTGCATCAGGACGGACTCGTCCACATTTCCCAGATGACGAAACGCTTCATCAAGCATCCGCTGGAGGCTGTGAGCGTCGGCGATATCGTGGAAGTGAAGGTCATCAGCCTTGATCTGGCGAAGAAGCGGATCGGGCTGTCGATGCTGCTGGATAAATAAAGTGTGATACGTGGGCTGCCCGAAAGAAAACAGGGGCAGCCCGCGGTGTATCAAAGGGGGATTACCATGAATGAGGAAGAAGTGCTGGTCGGACGGATTCAGGATCTGGCAGAGCAGTGTTATCACAGGGATGTTCCGTCACACACGGAGTTTCTGACGCTGGCGGAGCAGGATCTGTTCTACCGTACGGTAAATAAAATCCCGGGCGTGCGTTACGTGCTGTCCGGCGGATACGAGGCGGCAGAGCGGAAAGCGGCGCTGTTTCTGCCATCCTATGCAGAGGACGGTGATGCGTCGATGCTTCCGATCGCAGTCGTGCGCATCAGCCCGCTGAATGAAAAATTTGCGGATGCGCTGTCACACCGTGATTTCTTAGGATCACTGATGAATCTCGGCGTGGAGCGGTATAAGCTGGGAGACATTCTGATCGATGGAAACCAGGCGTATCTGATCTGTATGGCGGATATGGCGGACTACATCTGTGCGGAGCTGAAAAAAGTGCGCCATACGAGCGTGTACTGTGAAGTCGAGGCGGGACTGCCGGAGGAGCTGACGGAGCCGAAAACCGAGCGGAAAGAAGGTTCCGTCGCTTCCGTGCGGCTCGATGCGGTGCTGTCGCTGGCGTTCAGCAGTTCGCGGAGCAAAATGGTGCCGCTGATCGAGGGCGGCCAGGTGTTTATCAACGGAAAGCTGGTGACATCGCCGAGTGCGTCATTAAAAGAGGACGATCTCGTGACCGTGCGCCATATGGGAAAATTCCGCTATGTGGGCGTGCAGAACCAGACGAAAAAGGGAAGGCTGTACGTGGCTGTTGAACGATTTGTCTCATAATAGATATTTTGAGGGATTTTACAGGAAAAGACCATTGACAGTGTTTGTAAAAAGACGGTATTATAGAGGGTATGTAGAAGGTCCGCAGTTATGAGAATTTTCATGAAATTTTTCATACAGAAGCGGACTGCGAAGATTACGTATCAGGAAGGCAGGAAGAAAAAATGGGAAAAATTATACTGACCGGCGACCGACCGACCGGCAAGCTGCATGTAGGACATTACGTTGGTTCACTGCGCCGCCGCGTGGAGCTGCAGAACTCCGGTGAATTCGATAAAATTTACATCATGATTGCAGACGCACAGGCGCTGACCGACAATGCGGACAACCCGGAGAAGGTGCGCCAGAACATTCTGGAGGTAGCACTGGATTACCTTTCCTGCGGACTTGATCCGGAAAAGAGCACCATCTTTATCCAGTCTCAGATTCCGGAACTGTGCGAGCTTTCTTTCTATTATATGAATCTCGTTACGGTTTCCAGACTGCAGAGAAATCCAACCGTAAAATCGGAGATCCAGATGAGAAACTTTGAGGCGAGCATCCCGGTTGGATTCTTCACCTACCCGATCAGCCAGGCAGCCGATATCACTGCATTCAAGGCAACGACCGTTCCGGTTGGAGAGGATCAGATGCCGATGATCGAGCAGACACAGGAGATCGTCCACAAATTCAATACGGTTTATGGCGAGGCACTTGTGCAGCCGAAGATTATGCTGCCGGAGAATGATTCCTGCAGACGTCTGCCGGGTATCGATGGAAAAGCGAAGATGAGTAAATCGCTTGGAAACTGCATTTACCTGTCCGAGGAGCCGGATGAGATCAAGAAAAAAGTCATGAGCATGTACACCGACCCGGATCACATCAAGATCACCGATCCGGGCAAGATCGAGGGAAATACCGTATTTACCTATCTCGATGCATTCTGCCATCCGGAGCACTTCGAGCGCTATCTGCCGGATTACGCAAATCTCGACGAGCTGAAAGCACATTACCAGAGAGGCGGCCTTGGCGATGTCAAAGTGAAGAAGTTCCTGAACAATGTACTGCAGGAGACCTTAGAGCCGATCCGTAACCGCAGAAAAGAGCTGGAAAAAGACATTCCGGCGATCTACGAGATGCTGAAAAAAGGCAGCGAAGAGGCAGAAAAAGTTGCCGCTCAGACACTGGCGGATGTCAAAGCAGCCATGAAAATCAACTATTTTGATGATCTGGACCTGATCCGTTCCCAGGCAGAGCGTTACGGCAAATAATTACCAATAGAAGATGAATGGAAAAAGCGGACATTATGGTTCCGCTTTTTCTGTTGCAGGGCGGACGAAAGTTCGAAATCCTGCGGTCGGAGAGGATAGCATATGGTCATACATGGATTTCAAAAGCTGACGCTGCTGGATTACCCGGGCAAGGTGGCGTGCACATTGTTTTCGGGCGGATGTAATTTCCGCTGCCCGTTCTGCCAGAACGGAAATCTCGTGCAGCATCCCGAATGGGAGCCGGTGATTCCGGAGGAGGAGATTTTTGCAGTGCTCGAAAAGCGGCGCGGCGTGCTGGACGGCGTCTGCGTGACGGGCGGTGAGCCGACGCTGGATCCGGATCTGGAGCGGTTCGTGACGAAAATTAAGGAACTGGGATATCTTGTGAAGCTCGATACGAATGGATACCGGCCGGAGATTTTGAAAAAGCTGGTGGAAGAGAAGAAAATCGACTACGTCGCCATGGACATCAAAAACGCGCCGTCCCGGTACGGCGAGACGGCGGGCGTGAAAAAGATCGATGTGATGCGGATCAATGAGTCGGTCGAGTTTTTAAAGAGCGGCGTGGTGGACTATGAGTTCCGGACAACGCTCTGCAAAGAGCTGCATGGAAGGGAAGAGATCGAAGCGATCGGAAAGTGGCTTTCCGGGGCAAAACGGTACTTCCTGCAGAATTACCGGGAATCGGATTATGTGATTGATCCGAGGTTCTCGGGGTATGCGAGGGAGCAGCTCGAGCGGTTCTGCGAGATCCTGCGCGGAAAGATTGAGACGGTGGAGATCCGCGGCGTGGATTAAAAAACGCTTTAAAGCGTGCGGTACCAGTAACCGAAGCGGGCATCGGGCGCGAGCTCGGAGGGGCGCATCGCCTGCTTGAAGTGGAAAAAGCCGAAGAGGCTTGCCATGAACTGCTCATTCGGCGTGTAGACGCCGGGGACGCCGAAATACCAGAGTTCCTGCTGGTCGCGGTTCCGGGCGAGGAGCAGATGGCGATAGGACGAGGAGCCATGGAGGACGAAGCGGTTCGCATCCACCGAAAGACCGACGGCGCGGAGCTGTGGAAGATCGTCGAGTGAGAGGCGCAGGCAGTCGGTCAGATCATCATCTGGGAACGGGTGGAACTCCGGGAACTGGTCCTGAAGCTGGAGATAGAGAGCAGCGCGGGACGGCGGCACGGCTGCTGCGGCGGGAAAATCGGCGGAAGTCATATGTAGCGGCTGGGCGGCAGAATCCGGGATGGGCTGCGGCGGTTCCGGGTTGGCAGAGGGATAGCTTTCTGCGGTTTTCACAGATTCCGCGGATGCGGGATGGAGTGTGTTGGCGGATGATTGCGTGATCCGGTCTGCAGGAACGGTGTTTACCGTGTCAGTTGATGTGGATTCTGTGGAGACGGTGGATTCCGGGCTGGAATTTTGTGGATAAAGTTCGGAATTGCTGCTGAATTCTGTGGAAAGTTCATCGAACTGTGCTTTGGAAGCGTCTGATGATGGCAGGGACTGCGCAGGTACGGCGGGATCCAGAGGTTCGGGTGTTTCGGCAGTTTTCTCTTCGGTCGGTCTGGTACCATTGTCTGCGGATGTTTTGGGCTCCTGCGGGAGCGTGGGAGCGAAAAACTCCGGCTGAATCGGAAGATCGTCCCACTGGGTGGCGATGACGCCGGTCTGGCGGCAGAGCAGGATCAGACCGCCAAGCTCGTCGAGCGTGACATCCGTCTGCCCAATGGCATCGGAGTGCGTGAAGAGTTTTCCACTCGTAGAAGAGCGCCCCGCAAGGAGATTTCCGAGCGGAATGCCGTACATCCGCCCTGACCGGCGGATAAAACCGTAGACTGTGACCGAGGTCTCCGGCGGAAGAGACGGCGATTTGATCTGGAAGTCCATGCGGCAGAAGCCGTTCTGCGACTCCACGCGGACAAAGCCGCAGCATCCGCCCTTGCGGTTGTTCGGGTATTCGTATAGATAGGCAATGAAACGCCGGTAATCAGACATAAAAACCTCCTGCATAGAAGTAAAAAGAGTAGAAAAAGATACTGCGCTACAGTTCACGATATGCGGGAAGGACAGAAAATATACGCAGAGAAGAAAGGAAGTGCACAATGGAAGAAGAAACAAAGCTGGAAACGCCGGAGGAAAAAGCGCACCGGAAAGAACGGGAACGCTTCATGCGCCAGGCGATTACGCAGGCGAAGAAAGCGGAAAAGCTGATGGAAGTGCCGATCGGCTGTGTGATTGTGTACGAGGGAAAGGTGATTGCGCGGGGCTATAACCGCAGAAATACGGATAAAAACACGCTGTCCCACGCGGAACTGAATGCGATCCGGAAAGCAAGCAAAAAGCTCGGCGACTGGCGGCTGGAGGGCTGTACGTTGTATGTCACCCTGGAACCGTGCCAGATGTGCGCCGGTGCGATCGTACAGGCGAGAGTCAGCGAAGTCGTCATCGGCAGCATGAACCCGAAGGCGGGCTGCGCGGGATCGATCTTAAATATGCTGGAAATGCACGAGTTTAACCATCAGGTGAAGGTCGAGCGCGGCGTGCTGAAAGAAGAGTGCTCGGAGATGCTGAGTGCGTTTTTTCGGAGACTGCGGGTGGTGAAAAAGAAGAAAAAAGAAGAGAGGAAGAGGGCGGAAGAAGGGAAAGAATAAAAGAAGAGGCAGCATCGGGATGGGATGCTGCCTGAGGAAGATTATTTGTTTGAGTAAGTTGCACTTTCGAATATTTCCGTAAAAAATACAATCCCCGTATTTCCATCGGAAACCATCGAAAAAATCATTGACGAATCCCGAAAAAAGCACTATAATATATGATGTATTTGACAAAATACGGAGAAGTACCCAAGAGGCTGAAGGGTCTGGCTTCGAACACCAGTAGGTCGGAAACGGCGCAAGGGTTCAAATCCCTTCTTCTCCGCTATGCAAAAAAGAGACAGCAAAAAGATTGAAAAATCGAAAAAGCTGTCTCTTTTTCTGTGAGAAATTATGAAATAGATGCAAAACAAAAGAAACAAAGACAGAAAAAACATCGCCAGTTCACGAAAAGGGACCGATGCACAACAAAGCAAAATAAAAAGGAGAGACAATACATGGCGCAGTTACCACAGGAATTTCTGACCCGCATGCAGGACATGCTGGGCGATGAATTTGATGCATTTTTAACTTCCTACAACGCACCCCGCACAGCCGGGCTGCGTGTGAATACAAAAAAATGCCGGACCGAAGATTTCCCGCCGCTTGTTCCGGGAACGTGGAAGAAAATTCCGTGGATTCCAAACGGCTATTTCGTGCCGGACGGCATGCGCATGGGCCAGTCTCCACTGTATGCGGCAGGCGTCTTCTATCTGCAGGAGCCAAGCGCCATGACCCCGGCGTCCCGCCTTCCGATCGAACCGGGTGAGCGTGTGCTCGATCTCTGCGCAGCGCCGGGCGGCAAAGCGACGGAGCTGAATGCGCGCCTGAAAGGAACCGGCCTTCTTGTTGCCAATGACATCAGCAACGCCCGCGCCAAAGCACTGCTGCGAAATCTGGAGCTGTTCGGAAGCGAAAACGTGCTTGTCACCAATGAGACACCGGCAGGCCTTGCAGACGTCTTCCCGGGCTTCTTCGATAAAATCCTCGTGGATGCACCGTGCTCCGGCGAGGGCATGTTCCGGAAAGACGAGGCAGTCATCGGCACCTGGACCCCGGAGCGGCCGGATTTCTTTGCGGAGCTGCAGCGCGAGATCACCTCGAATGCCGTAAAAATGCTGCGTCCGGGCGGCCTCATGATGTATTCGACGTGTACCTTCGCCCCGCAGGAGGACGAGGGAACCGTTTCTTTCCTTCTGGAAAACTTCCCGGAAATGGAACTGATCGAGATGGAAGGCTACGAAGGTTTTTCAAAAGGCAATCCAGTCTGGGGAAACGGCGATCCGGAGATCGAAAAGACCGTGCGCATCTGGCCGCATAAAATGAACGGCGAGGGCCATTACCTTGCCCTGTTCCGCAAAAAAGGCGAAGCCATTCCTTATGAGACAGAAGAAAAACCGATCGAAAAGAAAAACAAAAAACAGAAAAACCGGAAAAAAGACCGCGGAACGGAAGCACCGGGTCCGTCGAAAGCAGAAAAACAGATCCTTTCCGATTTCCTGTCCCGGATGACAGCACCGATCCCGGTGGAGGAACTGGAAGTCCGCGCCGGAAAAGTATACCATTCCCCGTCCCTGCCGGATGGCGTGCGGAATCTTCATTTCCTGCGGAACGGTCTGTATCTCGGTGAACTGAAAAAAGACCGTTTCGAGCCGTCACAGCCGTTTGCCGTGACACTCTCCGCGGACAAGTTCAAAGATTACATGAATTTAAGGCAGATGACGAGCGTAACCGAAAATATCTCCACGGTGAGACAATTTCCGTAGAGCCGGGAGAGACCGTATCGCCGTCGGGCTGGAAGCTGGTCTGCGTCGATGGATTCGGCCTTGGATGGGGCAAACTGGTCAATGGAACCTTGAAAATAAGTACCCTGTTGGATGGAGAAAGTAGAAAAATCATGCCAGTTTTTGCAGGAAAACGTCGAAATATTACAAAGTTATTAACAGAAATTAAAAAAGACTTTCATTTCAGACATACTTGTGTTATAATGGCAAAGTACGGCGGGAAAAAGACCCATTTTCCGCAGTAACTTGGAGTGACAATCAGCAACAGAACGTAATAAGTATGAGGTGTACGACATGAAAAAAAAGAAATTATTCAGCCTGGTTTTGGCCACAGTGCTTACGGCAGCAACCGTTCTGCCATGCTATGGTGCCAGTACAAAGGAGAAAATTTCAAATGCTCAGGCAGAACAGGCTGCCGCACAGTCTCAGCTTGACAGCATACAGAGCAGGATTGACGAACTCAATTCCAAAAAGGGACAATCAGAAGAATATCTTTCCGAACTGAACCAGCAGCTGGACGATCTGCAGAACCGTCTGCAGGAGCTTCAGGATCAGTATGATGCGAAGCAGAACGAACTGGTACAGATTCAGGCAGATCTGGAAGATGCAAAAGCAAAAGAAGAAGAGCAGTACGAGGCGATGAAGCTCCGTATCCAGTATATGTATGAAAATTCCTCCGGAAACGGATACATGGCAATGCTCTTTTCTTCCAAAAGCATTTCAGAGCTGATCAGCCGGGCAGAATACATACAGAAAATTTCCGATTTCGACCGCGATCTTATGCAGGAGTATGAAGACACGGTAGACCAGGTAAAAGAAAAAGAAACACAGGTGCAGGAAGAGCAGGCAGCGATCGTAGAACTGCAGCAGCAGAGCAGCGATCAGCAGGAAGCCATCCAGGAGCTGTACGCAGCAGCTTATCAGGAACTCCGTACCTACTCCGCAGAGCTGGACGATGCAAAATCCAGCGAGAGTGCACTGGTAGATGAAATCAACAGCAAAGCAGATGCAATCAACGACCTGATCCGTCAGGCGAAAGAAGAGGAGATTGCAGCGCAGAAGAAAGCAGAAGAGGAAGCAGCCGCCGCACAGCAGGCTGCCGCAGAAGCTGAGGCAGAGGCCGCCAGAAAACAGGCAGCCGAGGCAGAGGCCGCAAGAGTCGCAGCCGCAGAAGCAGCAAATGCCGCAGCGAAAGCAGATACCGATACAAGCAGCAGCTCCGGAAGCAGTTCTTCGGACAGCAGCGCATCCTCCACGACAACGGAGAGTCCATCCGCGTCAGATACTTCCAGCAGCTCCTCCAGCGGAACATACCTTGGAAGATTTAAACTGACAGGCTATTGCTCCTGTTCCATCTGTACCGGACAGTGGTCCGGCGGATCCACCGCGAGCGGAACCACACCGACCGCAGGAAGAACGATCGCCATGGGCGGTGTACCATTCGGAACGAAACTGATGATCAACGGCCAGGTTTACACGGTAGAAGACCGCGGAACCGCTTACGGCCACGTAGACATCTTCTGCAGCAGCCATTCCGAGGCGCTGAGCTTCGGCGTGCAGTATGCAGATGTATATCAGCTGAGCTGAGAAACAAAGATAAGAGATATGCCGGAACAGAACTTCCGGCATATCTCTTTTTTTGACTTTCTCAGAAACTGTCATTCTAAAAGAACACCAAAAAGGCCGCAAACCCGTGTGAAATGTACCTTTTGAAGCAATAATAAAAAAACTTAAAAAACTTTCAAAAAACGGTAGTTGACATTCCTATAGACATCATATATAATAGCTATTGTTGACGGACGAGAGTTCGGAAAACAAATAAAATCGAAGCGTGGCTCAGTTTGGTAGAGCGCTGCGTTCGGGACGCAGAGGTCGTGGGTTCGAATCCCGTCGCTTCGACTGGAATGAAAATGCCGAAAGCCTTGACAATCAAGAGCTTCGGCATTTTTTCGTATGTCAGAAAGAGAACAGGAAACAGTACACGAGGAGGAAATTTTTGTGAAAGCATTATTTTTTGATATTGATGGAACGTTACTGAGTGAGATTACAAAAGAAATTCCGCAGAGCGCGCTCGATGCATTGAAAAAGACAGCGGAAAAAGGAAATCTTACGTTTATTAATACCGGCCGCACCTGGTCGGAGCTGCCCGAGGAGCTGAAAAAGCTTCCGTTTTCCGGATTTCTGTGCGGCTGCGGGACCTATCTGCGCCGGGACGGCGAAATCCTGATGCATCAGACGATTCCGAAAAAGCGCTGTGAGGAAATCCCGGTTATTTTAAAGGAGTGCAGGATCGGCATGATTCTGGAGGGAACGGATAATGTTTATTTTTCGTCGGAGGTATCCCGTTTTCGGGAGGTCGAGCAGACCCGTGCCTATTTCGCTGCTGTCGGAATCGGACTCGCGGAGACAGCGGAGACAAAAGGAATCATTTACGATAAATTTTGTATCGTAACCGATGCACAGTCTGATATAGAACGTATGTACCGTGAATTTGAGCAGGAGTTTGATATCATGGATCGCCGCGGCGGTGTATACGAAATCGTTCCGCACGGCTGCAGCAAAGGAACAGCTGTGGACTATGCGCTGAAACAGTTTCAGCTGGAGAAAGAAGATGCATACGTATTTGGCGACAGCAGCAACGACCTTACCATGTTCCGGTGCGGCGCACACACCATTGCGCTTGGAAAAACATGATGAGATTCTGGATCCGTACACAGAGTACGTAACCGATACCGTCGAGCGGGACGGCGTGGCAAAGGCGATGGAGCATTACGGATTGATCTGACAGAAAAAAAGAAAGCGAAGGGGCGCATTTGAAAAGAAATTTTCAGGTGCGCCCCTTTGGTTGCAATTTTCTGAAAAAGGAAACAAGAAAAGCAGCGTCTGAAAAGGTATGTGCATTGCAAAGTAAAAAATTTCATGGTAATATAAAAATGAGTTTTTATGTATATTTGTAATGATACCAGGAGGTGAGCGTTCAGAAGTTCCATGGAAACAGAAAAAAATCAGATAATAAAAAAAGCCTCAGATACCGTTTTACAGCAGGAACGATCGGAGTAAGTGTCTGGCAGCAGGAATGAATGCTCACTTGGCAAAGCCTATAAAAATTGAAAACATAAAGAGAATTTTGTATGAATATTGTGTGTAGTGGCTGCAACTTCTCAAATCCGTATACCTGTTTTTCACGTTTTGTAGGATATTATAACGTAAATGTAAAACTGGCAGGGACAGGTTCTCTGTATACAGATAAAAGCAGGATAATGAAGCATAAACAGAGAGAGGATTTTTATAAAATGGAAAAGTATGAAGACAAAATATATTCTTTAGGTGAGGCTGTAACGGGACAGACACAGGCTATGTCACAGGCCGTACAGAAAACACTGGAAAATAATGGCGGGGTAGGTATAATGACAGGATCTTATGACCAAAACCTGTCTATTTTGTCTGTGAATAATCTGCTGTTGCATAGTACAGGATATACATTCGATACTTTCATGGAACAGACAAAAGGCTCATTGAGAAACTTCTTTTATGACGAGGAAGATAGACAGGAGCGAGACCATTTTTTGCAGCTTCACGGAACAGGGGAAGCACAGATCCTTACAGCAGACGGTACAGTGAAAAATGTACGGCTTTGTAAAGAGGATGCGACAGATGAGGCGGGCAGACAGATCTGGGTTATGTCCGTACAGGTCAACTGGGATCATGTAAATTTGACACTGCTCAATGAGGCTATCTGTTCCGGCTTCTGGTATTTTGACTGTGACGAAAACAGTGAGATTGTGAATGCAAACTGGAGTCATGAATTCCGAAAAATGCTTGGCTATCATGACACTCTGGACTTTCCGAATAAACTGGAATCCTGGTCAGATCTTCTGCATCCACAGGATAAAGAAAGAGTAATGGTGCAGCTTCAGGCGGCAATTAAGGATAAGACGAACCAGATAAAATACCAGGTAGAGTATCGTATGAGAATGAAGGATAATCAATACCAGTGGTTTCGGGCATCGGCAGAAGTAATACGCCGTCTGGATGGTTCTGCCAGCAGGATTGCCGGGATTTTTATTAACATTGATGGGGAGAAAAAGAAATCATGCAGGCACAAAAATCTGCTGCTTTCCACCGGGCTTTTACGAAAGCAGATTTGTGCGAGTATTATGTGAATCTGGAAGCGAATACTTTTGATACCTTTAAGGTTGAACCGTCCCTGATGACCGTCTTTGAACAGAGTCATACGTGGGATGAATTGATCCGGCATTTTGTGGATTCCTATGTTGTGGAGACAGATAAGAAGGCGGTATCCTCTTTTTACGACCGTGGTTATATTGCAGAAAGGCTGAAGGGGCTGGAAACCGAATTGGCTTTAGAGTGCCGTATCACTCTGAATGGAGAAGAACGATGGGTCCGCAATGTGGTCATACGTGGCGAAATAGAGGATTCAGAATATGCCATGATCTTTCTGCGTGATATCACAGAGACAAAGGTAGAGAGCGCACGGCATCTGCAGATGGCAGCGGATAATGCTTCCATGGAGCAGATAATTCAGAGTATTGTGCGTCTGGTTGACCGCTTTGTTGTCTGTGATCTGGAAAATGACAGATATGAATTCTACAATCTGAATGGACAGATGATATATAAACCTCTGGGATTTTATCATGATTTTCAGATGCAGGTTCTTGAAAAATATAAGACACTGGAACCATTGGAAGCTATAGATATCCTGACAGCCCCGGATAATATTCGGAAAAAACTGAAAAGTGAAAATGATATTTATAAGTTTGAGTATTGCAGCCTGGATGAAAAGACTTATAAAATCGCTTCTTATATTCCCTTGGAATGGAAGAATGGAAAGCTGGAAAAGGTATTGCTGGCATCCATGGATGTGACACAGGAGAAGAAAGCAGAGATTGAATCCCGTCAGGCACTGAAAGAGGCTTACCGGTCCGCAGAAAATGCAAATCGTGCGAAAACAGAATTCCTTTCCAATATGTCCCATGATATCCGGACACCAATGAATGCGATTGTGGGTCTGACAGCAATCGCAGGAGCAAATGTTGAGAGCCAGGACAGAGTCATTGAATGCCTCGGCAAGATCACAGAATCAAGCCGCCATCTGCTGGGGCTGATCAATGAAGTATTGGATATGGCACGCATTGAAAGTGGAAAAATGACACTGGCACAGGAAGATTTCAATCTGTCAGAGCTGGTAGATAATCTTATTACACTTACGAAACCGGTGCTTGATGAACATAAACATAATTTTGATATACACATCAATCATATTGAACATGAGGCTGTCTGTGGTGACAGCTTGAGGATTCAGCAGGTATTTGTGAATCTGATGAGTAATGCGATCAAGTATACACCGGATGGCGGGAATATTAGTTTTTTCCATAGAGGAAAAGCCAAATGGATTTTCAGAACTTGGATGCTATGAATTTACGATTGAGGATAATGGGATCGGTATGTCACCGGAATTCCAGAAAATCATGTTTGAGCCGTTCAGCCGCGCGGATGACCACCGGACAACCAGAGTCCAGGGAACTGGTCTGGGAATGGCAATCAGCAGAAATATTGTGAACCTGATGAATGGCACTATTAAAGTGGACAGTACCTTGCACAAGGGAACTAAAATCACAGTAACAATTTATCTGGAGCTTCAGGAAAAAGAAAAAGAACAGGACAGAAATCTGATGAATCTGCCGGTCCTGGTTGTGGATGATGATAGGACATGCTGTGAAAGTACAGTTGCAACATTAAAGGAAATCGGTATTATGGGTGAATGGGTTCTCTCTGGCAGGGAAGCGGTTGAGCGCTGTTATGCACGGCATGAGTTGAAAGATGATTACTTTGCTGTTATTTTAGACTGGAAGATGCCGGAGATGGATGGCATAGAAACAGCCAGACAGATCCGGAAGCGGATAGGAAAAGAGATCCCCATCATTGTACTGACATCCTATGAATTCAGCGAAATTGAAGAAGAAGCAAAGGCTGCAGGTGTAGATGCTTTTATTGCAAAACCGCTGTTCCGTTCCCGGCTGACGGCAACACTGCGGCAGTTTACTTCAGGAAGAAAGAAAAAATAGCAAGAAATTATCTGGAGAAGCTGTCAGAATCAGACTACACGGGAAAAAGGATTCTGCTGGTTGAGGATAATGAGTTGAACAGAGAAATTGCTGGTGAAATTTTACAGATGACAGGTGCAAAAGTGGAAACGGCAGAAAATGGGAAAATTGCAGTTGAAAAAGTGGAAGCTTCTCCGAAAGGTTCGTATGATCTTGTTTTTATGGATATCCAAATGCCTGTCATGAATGGTTATGAGGCAACTGCAGCAATCAGGAGCCTTCCGGGTGAAAAGGGAAAACTGCCTATTGTTGCCATGACTGCCAATGCTTTTGCAGAAGATGTACAGCTGGCCAAAAATACAGGCATGAATGGACATATCGCGAAACCGCTGGATATGAATAAGCTGAATGATGTTCTGGAAAGCTGGCTGTAACTGATTTTCATGTGATCACAAAGTATATTACTAGGAACAGAGTGAACAGTAACAGTAACTCAGGTGATGCTGCATAAATCCTCAAATACTCCTTGCAATAAAAAAATACAGCAATTATAATATAAATACAAAAGCCGGATGCGGAGGCTGACTTCTGAAAACAAAGAAAGGAAGTATAAAATGGCGAAAATTTTAATCAGTCCGTCCAAATATTTACAGGGTGCGGGAGAAATGAAGAATCTTGGAACTTATGCTGCAAAGAGTGGAAAAAAAGCGTTGGTTCTGATCAGTAAAGGCGGATATAAAAGAATCGGTAAAACGATCGAAGAGAGCTTTGCTGAGAGTACCTGTGAGGTGGTTTTTGATTATTTTAACGGAGAATGCTGTAACAGTGAGATTGATCGTCTGGTAAAGATCGTAAAAGATGAGCAGTGTGATCTTACCATTGGTATTGGTGGAGGAAAGATCTTTGATACAGCGAAGGCAGTTGCATACTATGCGGGAACACCGGTATTTATCTGCCCGACGATCGCATCTACAGATGCCCCTTGCAGTGCTTTGTCTGTTATTTATACAGAAGAAGGAGTTTTTGAAAAATATCTGTTTCTTCCGGCGAATCCGAATCTTGTTCTGATGGATACAGATATCATCACCAAATCGCCGGTTCGTCTTACTGTGGCTGGTATGGGAGATGCACTGGCAACATATTTTGAGGCAAGGGCATGCAAGAGAAGCGGAGCAACTTCCTGTGCAGGAGGTAAGACAACAGAGGCTGCCATGGCACTGGCTGAACTTTGCTTTAATACCTTGATGGATGAGGGCGTAAAAGCTAAGATAGCTCTGGAAGTAGGCGTATGCACACCGGCAGTTGAGAAAGTGATTGAGGCTAATACACTTCTTTCTGGAATTGGTTTTGAAAGTGCAGGACTTGCAGGTGCACATGCGATCCATAACGGATTTACTGTACTGGAAGAATGCCATCATATGTATCATGGAGAAAAAGTTGCATTCGGAACCATCACACAGCTGGTACTGGAGAATATTCCCCAGGAAGATCTGGAAGAGATCATCTTATGGTGCATTGAAGTAGGACTTCCTGTTACTCTGGCAGAGCTTGGAGCTGGGAAGGTAACTGATGAGCAGCTTATGAAAGTTGCCACAACTGCATGTGCGGAGAATGATACACTTCACAACATGCCATTTGAAGTTACACCGGAAACTGTATTTGCAGCAATCAAAGCGGCAGATGCATATGGAAGATATTACCTGGATGAGGAATAAACAGATAAAAAGTAAATAGCTGATATAAAAATTGCAATCTGCAGAAACAAGAGTTATCAAGTATTGTTATCCTGCAGGTTGCGTTTTTTTTATGTATGGCTGTAATATAACAGAAAGATCAGTAAATATCGGAACAGAAAACATACGGAGGAATATTTGTGGCAAAAAAACGAAAACCCAAAATGGAGCTTCGATATTATAAGATGCCGGAGGGGAGCCCCATCCTTGCATTGCTTGGACAGAAGTGGGTTCAGAATTATGGGAACGATATCGATTATCTCCATTTTCATAAT
>ENA-OQMY01000209-OQMY01000209.1-human-gut-metagenome-genome-assembly--contig:-NODE-209-length-17889-cov-9.199921_pt1 | contig 17889 bp, 17 predicted proteins | sample MGYA00242623_ERZ504868 | MGnify/ENA primary metagenome ERZ504868 (study PRJEB26092, sample SAMD00036386) | human gut metagenome | host: Homo sapiens | study: EMG produced TPA metagenomics assembly of...
ATATAAAATCGCAGCTGCGCGCCACCGGTGAGCGCGAAGTGCCGAGCAAGATGATTGGCAATCTGGTGATGGAGCAATTGAAAAAGCTCGATAAAGTCGCCTATATCCGTTTTGCCTCTGTCTACCGCAGTTTCGAAGATATCAAAGAATTTGGCGAAGAGATCGCGCGCCTGGAGGACTAAGCCGTGCAGGACGAGTATTACATGGCGCGGGCGCTAAAGCTGGCGCAACGAGGACGTTTTACCACGCATCCCAACCCGAATGTCGGGTGCGTCATTGTCAAAGATGGCGAAATTGTCGGTGAAGGTTACCATCAACGCGCGGGTGAACCTCATGCCGAGGTACACGCGTTGCGCATGGCCGGCGAAAAAGCCAAAGGCGCAACGGCGTATGTCACACTCGAACCCTGTAGCCATCATGGTCGTACGCCACCGTGTTGTGATGCATTAGTTGCTGCGGGCGTGGCGCGCGTGGTTGCTGCAATGCAAGACCCCAATCCGCAGGTCGCTGGACGTGGACTTTACCGTCTGCAACAGGCTAGCATTGACGTCAGCCACGGGCTGATGATGAGTGAAGCTGAGCAATTGAATAAAGGCTTTCTCAAGCGGATGCGCACCGGCTTTCCTTATATTCAGTTAAAACTTGGCGCATCGCTTGATGGTCGCACGGCGATGGCGAGTGGCGAAAGCCAGTGGATCACTTCACCTCAGGCGCGACGCGACGTACAACGACTGCGCGCGCAAAGTCATGCCATTTTAACCAGCAGCGCCACGGTGCTGGCGGATGATCCAGCCTTAACAGTGCGTTGGTCTGAACTGGATGAACAAACTCAGGCGCTCTATCCGCAACAAAATCTCCGTCAGCCGATACGTATTGTGATTGATAGCCAAAATCGCGTGACGCCGGAACATCGCATTGTGCAGCAGCCCGGCGAAACCTGGTTCGCGCGTACGCAGGATGATTCTCGTGAGTGGCCGGAAACGGTGCGTACCTTGCTGATTCCAGAGCATAAAGGTCATCTGGATCTGGTTGTACTGATGATGCAACTGGGTAAACAGCAAATTAACAGCATCTGGGTGGAAGCGGGGCCAACGCTCGCTGGCGCATTGCTACAGGCGGGTTTAGTCGATGAGCTGATTGTCTATATCGCACCTAAACTATTAGGCAACGACGCCCGTGGATTATGCACGCTGCCAGGGCTTGAGAAATTAGCCGACGCTCCCCGAATTTAAATTCAAAGAGATACGTCATGTAATATCCGGTGACCGTGAGTGTCCTGTATACACTAAAAGATGCTTGCATATATGGTAGATTAAAAAGCTGGAGCAAAAGGGATGAAGATGGGGAATAATGGCAGATTTTATAAGATTATCAAGGTCAACAGCATTAGTTATCGGATTAGCACTTGCGATAGTTATACCGGTTGTTAAATGGCACATGAGACAGGAGGCTGCAAAGATAATACAGGAGGACCAGCAGAAAATCTTTAAAGAAGCCTTTGACAGAGGTTATCACTGGGGAGGTAATACTGAAAGTGAAGATGATGAACTGTATTTCGACTTCACTGATAAAAGCACTAATAACCAGTAAAAGAGGTAAAATGATGAAAGAAATTAAAGACATATACAACATGACAAAAGAAGAAAATATATTCTGTGCAAAGAGAGTGCTCGTAGACTCAATCTATAAGCAGGCAAATCTTGAGGGAATAGGAGTGACCTTTGCAGAGACACAGGATATTCTTAATAATGTAAATGTAGATAAAGTAACACCGACCGACATGAGCAAGGTATGCTGCCTCAGGGACGGATGGCATTATCTGTTTGATCATCTGGATGAACCTGTAGATTTGGTGTTTCTTGAATCAATACATGAACTGACAGCCAGATTTGACGTGCCTTACCAGTATCTTGGAAAGCTCCGTGTTGATGATGTCATGATATCAGGCACAGACTGGAGACCAGAGATACCGGATGTAGAAACAATATACCGGGATCTGCAGGAACTAAACAGGATAGAGTGCATTACGGACAGAGCTTTGTCTATCGGTCTTTACATTATGCGTACACAGATGTTCAAGGACGGAAATAAGAGAGTCGGTTCGTTTGCAGCCAATAAGATACTTATAGAAAACGGCAGAGGCATATTCAATGTCCCGGTCAAATATGATGGTGCATTTAAGCAGATGCTTGTTGATTATTATGAGAGCAACGATAACGTAAAACTTAAGGAATGGATAGCGGATAACTGCTTACAGGGCACAACACTTGTAAAAAAGCCGCAGAAGGCAGTAAAAGCCCCACGTTTATAGAAAGGAAGGTAACAGCATGAAGAGAAAAATCATAACAGCAATACTTGCGATAACGGTTGTATTTTCGGCAGCTTCGTGCGGAACAGCCGGAAGTAAGAGCAGCAATATACAATCAAATACACAGGAAGCAGTATCCGATACGCAAAACAGCACGGAAAGTACATCTGAAACTGCAGGGGATACACAGTCTGAAGAAACGGCTGCAACAGTAAAGGACGATGAAAAGGTATCTGGTTCCGGTACATCAAAATCAGATACTACTGCATCTTCGTCTGCTGACAGTAAAGACGCTGACAGTACAGTAAAGAAGAACAGTTCAGACAGTAAGAACAGTGCAAAGAATAGTACCTCAACAGCCGTAAAGCACAACAGCACACAGAGTACAGGTGCATCAAATGCAGGCACCAAAACAAATAAGGCAGCTGATAGCAGTACTGCAGCATCAAATACCACATCACAGGGCGAATCGGAGTGTACCCATAAATGGGTAAAGTATGTGTCCAATACCATTCAGCACAAGGAAGAGGGACATTATGAGACAAAGGTGGTAAAGGCTGCATATGATGAGCCACAGTATGACTGGCATAATGTTTGCAATAAATGCGGAAAAGATTTGGGAACTGATGATTGGAATGTAATAAATCATGGAGATATTTGTGATGGAAGTTACAGCTGTATACAAGTGCAGGTAGGAACAATTCATCACGATGCAGAAACAACCCAAGTATGGGTAGTGGACAAGCCGGCATATACAGAGTATGTGTATGGCGAGAAGTGCAGCGTATGCGGTGCCACAAAATAGGGTGGTAGTAAGTGGTAGTAGATATCTTTTTCATGGTAGTGTAATATATAATTGATGATAAAGGAATTGTACAGAGGTCTCGTGCAGTTCCTTTTTTGTTACAAATTGTAAGCCAAAAATTTAACACAGCTTAACAGGAGGGCAGGATGAAAAAACTTATATCACGTCCAAACATCATGCAGCGGGCGCCTCCATAAGCATTAGAGTACAGGGATTGACCATAACGGCCGGTCCTTTTTTAATGCACAAAATAAAGGAGAAAATAAAGCATGAAAAAACTTAAAAGAGTGCTGGCACTGGCCATGGCAGTTATATTATCAGTGCCAACATTATTAACCGGGACAGGTACCATACCTGTAAAAGCGGCGGATGATTCAATTGAGCTTGTAGTATCAAATGAGTCAGCTAAATATGCAGGTTATGAGACACGAAAAATGTCAGCAGGAGGCAATTATGCATATTGTATAACACCATCCAAGAAAACTCCAGCTGCAGGAACGTATACAAAGCATTACGATGTAGCAACTTATATGAAGACTCCTGGCGATGAGTCAGCAGCGGAAAATTTAAGACATATAGCTTATTACTGCTGGGGAGCACCGGGCTTTAATGCAGGCAATTTTCCTGCCACATGGTATGACGGCAGTGCAATGGATGATGACAAGTACATTGCTTTAAGTCACATTATCCTTGCAGATGCAGCTTCTTATGAAGGTGGCGAAGCTATGCATGGTTGTAATTCTTCATTTAAAAACTGGGCATATCAGAATGTACTTGGGTTTAATACGGCCGGAGAACTTATTAATGAAAACGCTCCAAGATTTAAACTTACATGGCAGCCGGTTCCGGATTCATTTAAAATCTTTGTTCTTGCAACAGGAAAAACCCAGAACATTCTCGGTTATGAATACACACCGACAGGTACAGTTTCATTAAGCAAGACGTCAGCTAACACAGGAATCACATCAGGAAACTCATGTTATTCACTTGCAGGAGCTGTATACGGAATTTATTCTGATGCAGGCTGTTCAGCTCAGGTTACTACATTGACAACGGATGCAGGCGGCAATGCAGCTGCTGTTTCACTGAATGCCGGAACATACTACTACAAGGAGCTTACAGCTCCGGCAGGATATGCACTTGATAGTTCGGTACAGTCATTTACTGTAACAGCCGGACAGAATACAGCGCTAAGCGTATCAGATACACCTACAAACGATCCTGTAAGAATAAGCATCAACAAGGTAGACAGTGAGACCGGTGACAAGGTACAGGGCGGAGCGAGTCTTGAGAATGCTGAGTTTACTGTTAAATATTATGCAGGCTATTACAATGCAGGAAATCTTCCGGCAAATGCCACACGTACTTGGGTTATAAAGACGCTAAAGACTGCAGGTGGTAATTATATGGCTGCATTAAATAATACTTGTAAAGTTTCAGGTGATGATTTTTATAAAGTATCAAATGGCACAGTAGTATTACCACTCGGCACAATCTCAATCGAAGAAACAAAGGCACCGGAAGGATACAATCTTGATGGAGCATATCTTCAGGTAGGCGGAGTAGGTGAGAAGATTACAGGCAAATATGTAGCACAGATTACACAGAACGGCAATCTTGCCCAGTTAAAAGGCGGCAACACCTTTAAGGTAAGCGACAAAATCAAGCGTGGTGACTTCAAGCTTACTAAGATTGACACAGACAATCAGAACAGAATGAGCGACATTCCATTCAGGGTTACATGCAAAGGCACCGGAGAGAGCCACATCATCAAAACTGATGAGAACGGTTATTTCAGCTCAGAGAGCAGCTGGAACGCACACTCAAAGAACACAAACGGCGGCGGTGCGTATGACGGACTGTGGTTTTCTTCCGCAGATGGCAGTGCAAAGGTCGATGACTCGGTTGGAGCAATGCCTTATGGTGATTACACACTTGAGGAGCTTTCCTGTGACAACAACAGGGGAAAAATCCTCTATAAGGGCGAGTTCTCTATCAGAAGAGACAAGGTTACAGTTGATATAGGTACAATCGAGAACCATTCAGAGCCAACACCTGTTATCACAACACAGGCATCTGATGCAAAGACACAGTACCAGATTATCAAGCCATCGGCAGATACAGACATCATTGACAAAGTAACAATCACGGACACCATGGCAGGCAGGGATTACACAATTACCGGCACACTCATGGACAAGGACACAGGTGAAGCAGTCATGGTAAACGGAAATCCGGTGACAGCTTCACAGACATTTACATCTGACGGAACAAAGAAGGTGCTCGACATGCACTTTAACTTTGATTCATCTGCACTTGGCGGAAAGACAGTAGTTGTATGCGAGAAGCTCACATATGGCGATTACGTGGCAGCCACAGAGGAGGATATGGAGAATAAAGACCAGACTATTTATTTCCCTGAAATCCACACCACTGCCACAGACAGTGAGACAGCTGATCACCTTACACTTGCAGACAGCAGGGCTGTTATAACCGATACAGTTACATACACTAACCTCTTAAAGGGTGAGACATACACGTTAAGCGGTGTGCTTATGGACAAAGAAACAGGAAAAGAGCTGCTTGTTGACGGAGAGCCTGTCACACAGGAGATGGCTTTCACGGCAGGACGTGCATCGGGCACAAAGAAGCTCAAGTTTGAGTTTGACACAACAGGACTTGCAGGAAAGAGCTTTGTAGTTTATGAGACACTTACACTTGAGGATGTGGAGGTTGCAGAGCATAAGGACATTAATGATGAGGGCCAGACAATCCACATTCCAGCAGCACAGACTACTGCAACAGATGACAGCTCAAAGATTAACGTGAGCGAGGCAAAGAAGGAAGTCTCTGTCACAGATACAGTAGCGTACCGGAATCTGGTACCGGGCAAGGAGTACACAGTCAGGGGAACAGCCGTAGACAAGGAAACAGGAGAGCCTCTTACAGACGCAGACGGAAACGAGCTTGTATCGACAGCTAAGTTTACTGCAGCATCAGCAGACGGCAGTGTGGATGTGAAGTTTACATTTGATGGAACAGCCATGGCCGGACGTTCAGTGGTATTCTTCGAGAATGTCTACTATACGGACAAGCTTATTGCAGTACATGCAGACATTGATGATGAGGCACAGACAGTCCACATTCCACTCATTTTTACAAGTGTTAAGGATAAGGACACTGACTCGCACATGTCACTGGCAGGCAGTGATGTGACTCTTACTGATACAGTAGCGTACCGGAATCTGGTACCGGGAAAGACATACACCATTTCCGGAACACTCATGGATCAGCGTACCGGCAAGGCTGTGACAGTAAACGGCAAGGCCGTTACATCATCAGCCGATTTCACACCGGATACAGCTGACGGAGAAACAACAGTAGATTTCCATTTCAATACAAATGGTCTTGATGATACAACTGTGGTTGTGTTTGAAAAGATGTTCTATGGAAAAGCAGAGATTGCAGCCCATGAGGATATCAATGACAAGGGACAGACAATTTATATCCCATCTGTAAAGACGACAGCCATTGATGATAAGACAGCAACAAAGCTCACACTTGCAGAGAAGGACATACACATCACTGATACAGTAGCGTACCGGAATCTGGTACCGGGTGAGAAATACACAGTCACAGGAACTGCAATAGACAAGACAACAGGCGAGACATTAAAGGACGATGCAGGAAAAGATGTAACCGCAAAGGCATCGTTTAAGGCAGAAAAAGCAAATGGTACAGTCGATGTTGAGTTTGTATTTGACGGAAGCTCACTTGCCGGAAAGACAGTTGTAATGTATGAAAACATCTACTACAACAATAAGCTCGTTGGCGTGCATGCTGATATTTCCGATGAAGCACAGATTATCTATGTTCCATCAGTAAAGACAGCAGCAACAGACACAAAGACAGAGACAAAGCTCACATATGCTGAGAAGGATATCAAAATCACGGATACTGTCGAGTACACAAATCTCATTCCTGGAAAGACATATAAGGTAACAGGAACAGCGATGGATAAGAAAACCGGAAAGGTGATTAAGGATGCAGACGGAAAAGCAGTAACTTCAGAAGCTGAGATAACACCTGAGACAGCAGACGGAAAAGTGGATGTTGATTTCATCTTTGACGGAAGTAATTTAGCCGGAAAGACCATTGTAATGTTTGAGGAAATCCGTTATGAGAACAGGCTTGTAGGAGTACATGCTGACATAAATGACGAGGCACAGACCATTTACGTGCCAGCCATTGCAACAGAGGCTCTTGATGAGGTGACAGGCATTCATCTGTCAAATGCAGGGGATGATGTAAAAGTAAAAGATACAGTAACATACAAAAACCTTATCCCGGGCCTTACATACAGGGTAGCAGGAACAGTAATGGATAAGGACAGCAAAAAACCACTGCAGAATGACGGCAGGGATATCACAGCCGAGGCTGAATTCACACCTGAAACAGCAGACGGCACTGTGGATGTTGAGTTTACATTCAGTGCAAAGGAATTTGCCGGAAAGACAATGGTGCTGTTTGAGAAGCTTTATCTCGTGAAAAATGCGGATAATGCTGATGCAAACCCTGATGATACATCAAGCAAGGACAAGACACCTGATGATACACAGAAGGCATCTGAGTCAGAAAACACACAGAATAAAACAGATAACACATCAAACAAGGTCGAGGTAGATAATGAAAATAACAATCCAGCCGACAATAGTGAAGTTAAAGAGGTACTCATTGCGGTACATGAAGATTACAGTGATGAGAACCAGACCATCTGCGTGCCACAAATTAAGACTACAGCAAAGGATGCAAAGTCAGGCACCAGCATGTTTTATGCTGAGAAGAGTGCAAAGATAGTCGATACTGTATCGTACCGGAATCTGGTACCAGGAAAGAAGTATAAGGTAGTCGGAACTGCAGTAGACAAGTCAAACGGAGCACCGGTTATTGCAAACGGAAACAATGTTACGGCAGAGGCAGAGTTTGTTGCGAAGGAAGCAACAGGCAAAGTGGATGTGGTATTTACATTTGATGCGAGCCTTCTTGCAGGAAGAACAATTGTTATGTTTGAGGATGTCTACTATGAGAATAATCTCATAGCGACACATGCCGATATCACAGATGAGGCACAGACACTTTATGTTCCGAAGATTGGAACAACGGCCATCGATGGTGAGCGAAAGGATCACAGCTCAACAGCTGACAGCAGCGTTACTATTGTAGATTCAGTAGCGTACCAGAATCTGGTACAGGGACAGACCTACAGAGTGACAGGAAAGCTCATGGACAAGGCTACAGGAAAAGCACTTGTGATTGACGGAAAGGAAGTAACTGCAGTAACTGAGTTTACAGCGGCAGGCACCGAGGGCGTAGTTGACGTGACATTCAGATTCAATGGAAAAGGCATGACAGGAAAGCAGCTTGTAGTATTTGAGCAGCTTGATGTTGTGACTGCAGATGGCGCTTATGCCATTGCATCACACAATGACATCAACGATGCAGCCCAGACCATTACAATGATTGCTCCGCCAAAGCCAAAGACCGGTGATTACATGTCAGTGGTTATGTATGTGCTTGCAGGAATAGCAGGAGTAATGGCAGTTATCTGTTCATTCTTCAGGAAGAAAGCAGTATCAAAGAAGAAACACTAGGGGGTTACCCAATTACCTACAAACAATGATTAACGCAGGGCTGTGAGGCTCTGCGTTTTTTAAAAGGAGAAAATTATTATGCACAGAAAGAAGAAAATACCAGTTGGTTTCATTGTTACATTTGTAGCAGCATTTATGCTTGCATTATTGCTGACGGCGCTGCTTGCTAAATTTAAGCCGGATATGGCACAGTTTATGGGAATGATATTCTTCGGTTCATGGCTCCTGCTGAGCTTTATCGGAGTAGGCATTGTGGCACTTGCAAAAAAGAAAAAATAGGGAGGCATATAAAAATGATAAAGTACAGAATACAGAATGTGGATGCGGTACGTTTCTTCCAGGTTATGCTTGCACTGCTTATTACTACAGTAATCATGGCAGGTGAAGTGTCACCGGTATACGCAGCGGAGGCAGCAAATGTTGTAACAGCAAAATTTACATCGCTGCAGAATCTTGTAAGTGGAATTGTTTCATCCATCGGTTCAATAATTACACTCTGGGGAATTTCAGAGTGGGGCATCGCCTTTCAGGGATCTGAGGGTACAATGCAGGCAAACGCATTCAAACGTATTGGAGGCGGTTTTGTAATGGCAATGGCACCGCAGATACTGGCAGCAATAATGTAAGGGAGTGGTTTAATGGACTGGATTACAAGCGGCCTTGCACCTTTATATATTATTGGAGTTAAGCTATACAATTATATGTTGGGATTCAGCCTTGGTTTTGGATTAAACACACCTCAAGGTGCATCGTCTACAGCATGGGCATATGTCAGTGGTACTCTTTTTCCGTTCTTTCAGGCAATAGCAGCCACAATGCTGAATCTTTTCTTTTACATAGGCATATGCAGGCAGGTTGGAAACCTTAGGGAGAGCATGACAATTGAAACCGGAGTCAATGTGCTGATTAAGGTACTGCTCGGCAATCTTGCAATAAATTCGGTACTATGGTTCAGCAAATGGGTATTTTCAGTAACCAAAGTAACCGGAGGGGTTATAATAGGTGAAAGTGATTTTAGAGGACTGGAAGATTCATCGGTCAATGAAGTACAGCTTATGGTACTGATGGTTATTGGCATAATCTTCCTGGTAATAGCGATTGTATGTGCAGCTACCATATTTATCACAATGGTTGGCAGAACTATACAGTTATACATGCTTGCAGCAACGGGACCACTTGCGGTTTCGTGTATTCCCGGAGGACCGGGAATACAGAATGCTGCAGGAGCATGGATTAAAACATTACTCAGTAAATCATTTTCAATAGTTGTCATAGTGATGTTTGTGGTACTGGTCTCGAAGCTGAACCTGCATGATTTCTTGGGAGACAACATTCTTACTGACATAATCCTGCCGACTGGATGCATTGAAAATATGTTCATGATGATGCTGACAGCTGCAGGAGTAAAAGGTGCAGACTCATTCCTGAAACAGACTTTTGGGATTTAAAGGAAAGGAAACATAATGGCAAAATTAGATGCAAATAGTGAATTTGAAAAGGGAAGAGCTTTAAGCGTGCCGGTAGTAAAGGTGCCTCGGAGCGTCAAGGAATGGCTTTGCATTGACAGGGCATATGAAAACGGCAACTTTAAGATTGAGCCAATGACAGGTGAAGCAATGTATGATCAGAGCTATATGTTCGAGGATATCAATTATGTAAATAAGGATACCGCTAAAAAGGACAGTACACTGCTGGAGATAATGACACTGCTTAAATCTCTGGATGGACCTTTTAAGATAACACTTGCAAACGAACAGAGAGACCTGGATTCATTTGTGAATGAGATATTCAATCCAATTAACGGACAGGAATACCCTGTGATAGAAAAAGGAATAGGAAAGTGGATTAACCAGAAGATAGATGAAGGAACAAGGGACATCAGAAAGACAATGATTCTTACTGTGACATGCCGTGCGCACTCTCTAGAAGAAGCTGAGGCATACTTTGCAACGATTGACACTACACTGTCAAATATTTTCCGTAACTTAAGGAGCAGGATATACAAAATGTCTGCAGAAGAGAGAATGGTACTGCTGTCGAGAATGTTACGGGCAGGGGAAGAGTGCCTGCCTCCTGCAAGAATATCACCACATGACAGCGGATGGAAAAACCAGATACTTCCGGCATCAATACAGTCAGATACCGACTACATGGTTATAAACAATAAACAATACATATCAGTGCTTGTGGGAACCGCGTTTGGGCAGTCTCTTTCAGAGGACAAGGTAATACACAGCTTAAGTGATGTACTTTTTCCAACATACATTACGATAGACATGCAGCGTGTTCCAAAGAATGTAATTCATGACAGACTTGAAAACGCGCATGCAAATAACGAAAGGGTAATAGCCCAGGAGCGTACAAGAAATTACAATAATAAGCAGTTTGGAGCAACTACAAGCTACAGCCTGACCAAAAAGAAGACGAGCCTGGAAGATGACATGGATCAGCTTGATGAGAATGATGAGGAGGGAGTTTTTCTCGGGCTTCTGGTGCTGGTGTATGCAGATTCACTTGAGGAGCTGACACAGAGGGTGGATATTTTAAAACAGAAGGCAAAGGGAAGCTCTTATGAGCTTGAACCATATTACCACAGGCAGCTTAAGGCATTAAACACTGTCCTTCCGATAGGTGGACGTCAGGTAAATCATATGAGGTTTTTATATACCTCGTCAGCTATAGCTTTCCAGCCGTTCTATGCAGGAGATGTGCATGACAGCAACGGAATCGTATACGGACTCAATAAAACGACAAAGCATCTCATATACGGTAACAGAAAACTTCTTCCTGCACCTCATGGCTTTATGGTAGGACATACTGGAAGCGGCAAATCATTTTTCATTAAGGAAACAGAGATAGCACAGCCTCTGCTGTTTACAGATGATGATGTGATTATACTTGACCCGAATAATGAACAGATGGAATTCATACGCTCATTGAGAGGCGGAATGTATTTTGATTTTACACCTCAGAGCAAAATTTATATGAATCCGTATGAGATTCCTGACTATGTGGAGAATGGAGACAGCAATGTCCGGAATAAATTTATTGCAAGGATGACAAACTTTTCTAATTCATTCTGTGCCTCAATCATGACAAATATTGTTGTAACCAGAATTCACATGAACTATGTCGGACGTGCAGTAAGGACTATGTATGAGGAATATTTTAACGAGACCTCAAAACATGCAAAGAAGAAAAAATACCCGACTCTGCCGCTGCTCAGGGAAAAAATTAAAGCACAGATTGATACTGCTGAGTTTACTGAAGACAAGAGAATAATTATGGAGATAGTCGACTCACTTGAGGATTACACCACAGGTGTATACGACATGTTTGCACATGAAACAAACCTTGACATGAACAGCAGGCTTATAGGCTTCGGTCTTAAAAATATTGACCAGGAGATATGGGAGCCGTGCATGCTGACAATAATGCATTTTCTCTCAATGAGAATTGATACAAACCAGGAAACAAAGCAGGCACTCCACCTGATTGTGGATGAGGCGCAGGTGCTGTGTGAGAAAGAAACAACGGCAGCACAGCTTCTGTATGCAATTGAGACATACCGTAAGGTTGGAGCCATAGTTACGCTTGCTGCCCAGAATATTACACACGTGCTTGAAAATCCATCGCTGAGAGACATGTTCTCAAACTGTCCGTTCAAGGTGTTCTTTGACCAGGGTGGGCTTGATGCAGCAAATCTTGCCAAGATTCAGGAATTCTCACCAACAGAGTTTAAGGCACTTGAAGAAAATACTGAAGGCTGCGGAGTGCTTGTATGGCGTGGAAATGTATATCTGATGGATGCGAGAATGAGTGAGAGCAATCCGCTGTTTGCATCATTTGATACAAATTTCCATAAGCAGGCAGAAAAGAAAAGAAACAGGAAGAGGCTGACATTTCAAAGGAAACTTTTTATCTGTGATTTAAACCGGGGGAAATGACATGCGTGTAATAACGGCACAGGAATCAAAAATAAGAACCACGGAGCGTACAATAAAAACAGGTGGAACAGTCATAAGACATGTGAGCGGATTTACTGCATCGGCCGCGAAAAAAACAGGGAATGCTGTAAAAAATTTTGATGTACAGTTTAACGGCGGGTATGATGAAGAAAACAGAAATAATAATGCTTCAGAAGAAAAAATGCCTGAGCTTCAGAGCGTTTTGGCAGAAGAGAGCAGAGCATTATATGGCACCCTGAGCAGAAGGCAGAAGAAAAGATATAACAAAATGTACCAGAAGGAACTGTCTAAGAAACAGTGGTCATCTGATATCATTAAAAGAAACAGGAATCTCCGTGGAAATAAAACAGAAAAAGAAAATATATTGACTGTTAAATCAAAGACCATGGTAAATAAGAATGTGCAGACAGCCGCCGGCACTGCAGCAAAGTCTGCCGGTACGGCTGTAAGAACAACGTCAGGAGCGTTGACCGGTACAGCAACATTTGGGGTGACAGCTGCGGTGACAGCTGCTGTTGATACAGCAAAAAATGCTGCACAGGCTGCAGTAAAGGTTTCACAGAAAATGCAACAGCAGACAGCACAGACACAGGCTGAACAGACACAGCAGGCAAAACATGAGACTGCAGCGGCTGTCAGTGATTACAGTGTTTCGCAGGCAGGAGAAAATAACAATTTAATTATGCTTCTCATGGCAGCCATAATATGTATTACAGTTATGCTTACAAGCCTGACGGTAATAATGCAGGCAGCTGTCGATGCATCAGGAGGACAGGGTGATAACAATGGAACTGTCTGCACACAGATAGTAGAGGCAGCACAGAATGAACTTAATGATGCGGACAAGACAGTCGGAGGATACAGGTACAAAAACTGGTATGGGATGGATGCGAACTGGTGTGCCATGTTCGTGTCATACTGTGCAGACAAGTGTGGCTTTATTGAAAAGGGTATCATGCCAAAGACTGCAAGTGTCGCAGCTTCAAAGCAGTGGTATATTAACAATAACCTGTATCATGATGCAGCAAGCGGATATGTGCCAAAGGCAGGTGACATTATTATTTTCGGAAACGGAATGAGCCATACAGGAATTGTGACAGGATATAATCCTGAAACAAAAAAGCTTACAACAATAGAAGGCAACAGCGGAAGAAGCAGCACCACACCTTACCATAAAGGAAGCCATGTAAAAGAGCATACATATTCAATCACATATTCAAAGATAGCTGGCTATGGAACTCCGCAGTATCCGCAGGATGATACAGCGGCTGATGCGGCAGGACAGGAAAATAACTGACAGCGTACCGGAATCCGGCACGCTGGATTTTTTAGGGAGGAATAATTTTATGACAATACCAATCAACAAGGACCCCGACACTGAATATAAAAATGAATTCATGTTCGGTTATACATTAAAAGAAGTGCTGTGTGTTGCGGCTGCACTTTTAATCATTGCAGGTGTAACAGCACTTGTATATTTCAAGTTCAACATAGCACTGAATGTCGGATGTTATTTCGGAATACCGCTTGCATTCCCGGTTATATTTTTAGGCTTCAAGGAATGGTATGGAATGTCAATTACAAGGTTCATAAGTGAACTTGGCTATGAGAAAAAAACCAAGGAGCTTGCATTTGATGCAGACGAGCTTGAAGAATACATCACACCGGTTACACTAAGAAAGAAGTGATGATAATGAGAAAAAATCCATATGAAAAAATCCGCAGGACACTTTTTATCCTGCTTTTTATCCTGCTCGTGTCAGCTGCATGCGTAATGGGTGTCATGCTTATAAAACATACTCATAATGCAGAAAAAAATAAAGTCAGGGAAACCACGGCAGGGACAGAAAATGCAACAGAAAAAATAAAAGAAACTGAGGCGGATACAGAATATTATTTTGATGAAGACGGATATCTTAAAGTGAAAAAAATCAAAGCTGACGGCTCAGGCAGTAACACGGAGAATGAACAGGACAATGCACCTGATGTACGTGATGTTTCACCGGAAGATGATCCCAATGCGGTCTTTCCGGAAACAACTGATGCAGCGGCCGGACAGTCGGCGGAACAGACACAGGACACATCGCAGCCACAGGCCGGGCAGACGCAGGATGCAACAGCCGGACAGTAAAGTACAGGAGAAAAGATATGATGTTAGAAGAAAAAATTGCAAACGAATTTCAGAGATATTTTCTTTCAATGATGGCAACAAGCAAGGAAAATATTTTTGCACACTCTGATGAAATTGAAGTAAGAAAGCAGATAAAAAATGAACTCTATGAATTCATTGGCACACTGAATGAAGAGCAAAAAGAAATACTTTCAGTGCAGAGCAGCCTGATTGAATCTGTCTACAGGTACAGGAGCGATTTTTATTCAGCTGATGATGATATTTCATGTCAGGATTTTTTAAATGGCTGGATGAAAAGCGTGATGTCATGATATAAAAAAATATTTTACCGGGGTATCAGGGGCGGCGCCCTTGACAAGAAATGTATTCTGTCGGACAGAATGCGTATCTTGCAAATAATTAGTCTACGTTGAGAATGTAATAAAGTGTGTTTCTGCTCGAAAAATGACTTAAAACGCACATAAACAACATGTTTTGAAACGAATGTGAGACATGTATAAGACATGTGAGATAAAAAAGAAACGTAATTATACGCATTTGGAATACATTTTCAATACATTTGAAACATAAAAGAGACACCTGTGATATGTCAGTGAAATGATGCTGAAACAAGGTGATACAATGCTGACACATAACAGAAACAGAGGTTTACCCCAACAGCCTGACTAGAAAAAATCAAGGGACAAATTAAGTAAAAAAATATGAACAGACTGGAAAAAAATCGTGAGCCGGAGGTGGTTTTTGTGAGCGAAAAAAAACAAAAGGAGTATCCGCACAGACCAAGAAAAGAAATTGACATGGATCAGTATCTTATTCTGTATAGACAGGGACTGCCCAACAGGCAGATAGCGTCAAGACTGAAGGTATCACCGCGCACCCTATACAGGAGGATGGAGGAGGAACGAAAGCACTTAAGGAGAAAGAAGGAAAGTGCAGATGGATAACATGACAGTTAGAAAAAATCTTGGAAAAAAGAAAAGCCGCACCTGGATAGATATGGAAAAGGTCTACAGGATGATAGACTCAGGCATGACCGTAACACAGGCTGCCGAGTCACTTGGTGTTTCAAAAGCCACTCTGTACAGGCGCCACAGGGAATACCAGAAACAGGCAGAGTACATGAATGATGACCTGCCGGACCTGCCAACTTAAAATAGTGGTAGTAAGTGGTGGTAGATATTAATAGTTGCATGTTGTAGAATATAATTGTAAAAGAAACGGACAGGCAGATTCAACACCGCCTGTTCGTTTTTATTGGAGGAAAAAATGACTAACGAAAAATAAAAAACTTCAGCTTGAGATTGCAAAAACGACAGAGGCGCAAAAGAAATCAGAACAGAAATACAAAGAAAAAATCAAGGGATTAAGAGATGAACTGAAAAAAGAAGAGGAACGTCTGAAGCGCGAAAATGATTCACTGATCGGAGACATAGTGAGAGACCTGCTTGGTGAAGTTGATGCAGATAATATTGAAAGCTTCAGGGAGAAGATACAGCTTCTGACAGGATTAGAGGATAGTGAAAATGAAAGACCGAAAGATAACCTTCAGGGTGACACAGGAGGAGTACACTCTTATTGATGAAATGAAAAAAACTGAAACACGGTTCACATATGGAGGCAGATGGGACATGTCTGCCTATATAAGGAACCTTGTGCTGTCACAGACCGGAAAAAAAGACGTTCGTGTAGACATGGAATTAAAAGACCTTAACCATCAGGTCAGAAAAATCGGAGTGAACATCAATCAGATAGCACACAGGCTTAACAGTAATATCGGCGATATGCGTGATGCAGAATATGTTGTTGAGCTCATGAAAGAATTAAACGTCAGGCTGGAAAAGCTCACGGAAAAAATAGAGGAATGAACAGTTGACATTTACGTTGTAGCAAAAAGAATTTAAGATAAAGCATCTTAGATTCGTTTTTTATTGAACGTACCGGAATCCGGTACGTTCTTTTTGTACATAGATGGGAGGCAAACAGACTTGGCGGTTACAAAGCTTATGCACATGAAGGAGGCACCAGCGGTGCCGCACAGACATCTGGCCAATGCTGTGAAATATATTCTTGATGAAAAAAATAACGAAGCAAAAACGTGTGACGGTTTATATGTCGGCGGCAATGCAGGATATGACAGTGAAGATATCATAAAGACATTCCTGGACACAAAAGAACTGTATGGAAAGATGCATGGCAGGCAGGGATATCATTTTGTAATTTCATTCGAGCCCGGGGAAACGGATGCGGATGAAGCTTATAAAATTACAAAAGAGTTTGCCAAAAAGTATCTTGGCGAAAACTATGACTATGTTTTTGCAACGCACACTGACAAAAATCATATCCATTCGCACCTTATATTTAATTCTGTAAGCAGAACTGATGGATACAAATACAGATATGAAAATGGTGACTGGGAAAGATATATACAGCCGGTTACGGATGAAATATGCATGGAGCATGGCCTTAAGCCATTGAAATTTGAAGAGAATAAAAAGAAAGGGCTCTCATATGCAGAATGGAATGAAAAGAAAAACGGCAGAATGAACTGGACACATGTGATAAGAGCAGACATTGACCTTGCCTTAAAACATTCTGATACACTGCCGGAGTTCATGGAGCATATGAAGATGGCAGGATATTCAGTAAGAGCCGGAAAGTCAAAGAAGAAGAACACGACTTATTTTACATACACATACACGGACGTATATACCGAAGTTTATCGTATAAATTACGTCTACACCATTATCGGCTGGTGCAGCATCAGCATAAAGGACTTCCAGTGCATGCGGGAAGGCTTCGGGCAGACGCTCCCACATCAGTGCAGTGATTTCATCGGAAGACATGCCATCGTACGTGCCCTGTCCTTGCCATGCGCTTACGCGGAAGTCGAAGTTGTTCTGATAAGCCCGAACGCCGTAATAGTAATCATTACTTGCCATAAGAGGTTACGTATTCACGAATGATTCTCTTTTACCCGAATCCGTAATGGCCTGATAGAATGCAGATACTTCAGCATTATTTTTCTC
>ENA-OQMY01000210-OQMY01000210.1-human-gut-metagenome-genome-assembly--contig:-NODE-210-length-17715-cov-5.167103_pt1 | contig 17715 bp, 18 predicted proteins | sample MGYA00242623_ERZ504868 | MGnify/ENA primary metagenome ERZ504868 (study PRJEB26092, sample SAMD00036386) | human gut metagenome | host: Homo sapiens | study: EMG produced TPA metagenomics assembly of...
GATGTTTTGTTGTTAAATGATAAATTTGCAGAGTTCTGGATCAATGAGATGAGCAGAGAAGAAAAAAGAAGGATATTCGTTTTACATTTGTAATCCAGGTAGATGAAATAAATGATTACCTGCAGGAAACTTTTTATGAAAGCGGGGAATCTTTATGGCTAAGCACAGAAGCCGGCTGCCTGTATTATATATACGCAAACACGATATCCTGAAAGTAAAATGGGCTGATAGTGATTCAAAATATATAAGTATCAATAAGGAAATGAGAAAAGAGTTAAAGAAAATATATGATGATTCGGAGATAGAATCCATTAATAGCTGAAGAAAGGAATCATATGGCGAATCTGATATTGAGCATTTTCGAAAGAGTTATAACAATATTAATGTTTATTGCATTGGCAGTTGCTCTCGTATGCAAGAAAAATCTAAAAAGTACCGCTTTTATCGGCACAACCGAGTCAGCCATGACCGATAAAAAACTATGTACATATCTACTTCTCAAACCTGCAAAGCGCCTTCTGTTGTGCTCCATAAATGGAGTGATTTCCATTGACCAGATAAGCGAGGATGCATACCAGGATAAGGGGGATGGTGTTTCGGGTGCCGAAGACTTCCAGGCCGATGAGGATCGGGGCGATGAGGGTGTTGGTGGCGCTGCCGAATACTGCGGCGTAGCCAAGTGCCCCACAGATCATCGGAGGGATCCCGAGGATGGAACCTAAGACGACTCCAAGGGAAACGCCGATGGAGAACAGTGGTGTCACTTCGCCGCCCTGAAAACCGATGGCAAGTGTAAATACAGTAAACAAAAGCTTCAGAATCCAGTCATATCCGTAGATCGTTTCTCCGGCAAAGGAAGCGGAGATGAGATTGGTTCCAAGACCTGTGTAGCGTCCGCCATAGCTCACAAACAGCAGAGCTGCCAGTGGAATGGCCATGACACCGATGCGGATCAGCGGATTTGAAATTTTTTCCCCGAATAATTTCTTTGCTTTCTGAAGAAGTACGGAAAAGCATCGTCCGGCGAGACCAAAGGCAAGTCCGAGAGCAATGAGAGAGATCATGCTTCGGAGATCGGTCACAGTCCAGGTGTCTTGGATATCCACAGCAAATTTTTCCAGTCCCAGGAAATGAGAGGTGAAGGAGGCTGTATATGCGGCAATAAGTGCCGGCAGCAGCGCATCGTACTCAAGATATCCGGCAACGATCACCTCCATGGCAAAAAATACAGCGGCTAATGGCGTCTGGAACAGACCGCCAAAACCGGCAGCCATACCGGTGATCAGCATGACAGGCTTATTTTCCCGGATATGCAGCCTGCGTCCGGCCTCGTGGGAGAGTGTAGCACCGATCTGCACGGCAACACCTTCACGACCGGCACTTCCTCCGAAGAGATGAGTGATCCAGGTGCCGATCATTACCAGAGGGACAAGGGCCAGAGGAATCTGGTCTCTTTTTTTCTGCCCGGTTTCGAAGATCAGGGACATGCCCTTTAAGCTTAAGGTGCTGAAATGATGATACATCCACACAATAAGAAGTCCGGCCAGAGGCAGGAAGGGCAGCAGATATCGCCAGTGTGCGGTGCGAAGATCAGAGATCGCCAGCAGACCCCGGCCGAAGATGGTATCTACGATTCCGACGCAGATTCCCACGACCACTGCAAGGACAGCATATTTCAGCTGTAGGATCCGATGTTCTTTTTGGATAGTTTCTTTTGTCATAGTAACTCCTTTCAATCTCCCGGATCTTAAAAATCCATCAAAAAAAGCTGGTAACCCCGTGCATTGCACAGAAGTCATCAGCTCATTGGCGGTTTCGATAAAGATCGGGGGAGAACTTCATTCCCTTTCTGCCTGAGAGTATAGCATCCGAGGCTGATATCGTCAATAGTCAGACGGAAATCCGGAGTATCTTATTTGTTACAGGTGTGCTATGATTAAACAAATCGGCAGGTTACGGGTGAAGCAGCAAAGCGTAATATGCTGCGACTAAGACTTGCACATATGAGAATGTAAAAATAACGGAGGAGACACCATGGAAGAACCAAGAATTGACAAAACGATCTATACAGGAAGACCGGAGAATACCGAGGGCCGTCTGGAGAAGGAAATCGCAGTGTACGATTTTCTGGACAGTCTTGGGATTGAATATAAAAGAGCAGATCATGAGGCGCTGATGACCATGGAGGCCTGCGAGGCAGTGGATCAGCTTCTGGGAGCGCAGATATGCAAAAATCTTTTTCTCTGCAACCGACAGAAAACGGATTTCTATCTGCTGCTGATGCCGGGAGAGAAGCCGTTTAAAACAAAATTTCTGTCCAAACAGATCGGGACAGCCAGACTTTCCTTTGCAGACGGAGAGCAAATGGAGGAATATCTGAACATTACCCCGGGATCCTTAAGTCTGATGGGACTGATCTTTGATAAAGAAAAGAAGGTACACCTGGTGATCGATAAAGAAGTCCTGGATGAAGAATATTTCGGATGCCATCCGTGCATCAATACTTCCACTTTGTTAATGAAGACCAGTGATGTAAAAGAAAAAATCCTGCCGGCGCTGGGCCACGAATATCAGGTGGTCGAGCTTCCGACAGAATAAAAATCAACGTATGGGTGTAAAGTCCTTTTTGTTGGACTCTGCTATGATGTAATGGGGGCGCTGCTTGACCTCCATATAGGTTTTTGCTATGTACTGCCCCATGATACCCAGGCAGAAAAGCTGCAGGCCGCCGATGAAGATGATGACACAGATGGTGGAAGCCCAGCCTGGGACCGGATCATCAAAGATCAGCTTTCGGATTATGATGGCTACCAGGACCAGAAAGGAAAAACCGGTCATGGTCGTTCCGAACCAGGAGGCGATGGTCAGCGGTACCTGAGAAAAATTGATGATGCCACTGACGGCGTATTTAAACAGCTTCCAGAAGTTCCACTTGGTCTCACCGGCTACGCGTTCGATATTTTTGTAGGGGAGCCAGCAGGTGCGGAAACCGATCCAGCCGAATATTCCCTTGGAAAAGCGGTTGTACTCACTCATGGAGACGATGGCATCCACCATACTGCGCTTCATCAGACGGAAGTCTCTGGCACCGTCCACAATATCTGCATCCGAGATCTTATTGATCAGCTGATAAAATTTCCGGGCAAAAAAGCTCCGGATAGGTGGCTCTCCGTCACGGCTGACACGTCTGGTGGCAACGCTGTCATATTCTCCGGATTCCAGTTTCTCCAGCATTTCCGGAAGAAGGGACGGCGGATCCTGAAGATCAGCGTCCATCACTGCTACATAATCGCCGCCGGCATTGCAGAAGCCTGCATACATGGCAGCTTCCTTTCCAAAGTTTCTGGAAAAAGAAAGATAGATCACATGAGGATCCTTTTCGGAAAGCTCTTTTAAAATCTCAAGGGTTCTGTCTCTGGAACCGTCATTCACAAAGATCAGTTCATAATCACAGTTCATTTGCCTGAGGACAGAAGTGGCTTCCGGGTAAAAAAGCGGAAGAGATTCTTCCTCATTGAAGCATGGTATAATTAAAGAAATCATTTTTTGCCTCGTTTTCCAGATCATAAAAAATGATCATTTTGGCGGATATCTGTAGTCCGCCCTGGTTTCAGGTTGCTTTTGGATGGGTACTATCATATCATATTTGTCCGGAATCGGCTATAAAACAGGGGATTTTTTTCTTGCACCGCTGTTTTTTTGTGATAAACTGTAAAAAAAGACAGAAAAAAAGATAAACAAGAGGTGTGATATGCTGGAAAAATTTAACAGCTTTATGGAGAAATGGATGGCTTTTGTGACGCCGGCTTGTCTGCTTACGGGGGTACTGTTTCCGGATATTGCAAAGCATGGCGTGCCCTATGTGACGTATGCTTTTGCATTTATGACCTTTATCGGTGCGCTGAAATCCAGGTTCCGTGATGTGGCAGATGTGTTTAAGCGGCCGCTTCCGCTAATCCTGATGCTGCTGATCCTTCATGTGCTGGGACCGGTGGCCGCCTGCGGTCTGGGACATCTTCTGTTCCCGGGCAATATGAATTATATCACAGGAATGGTGCTGGAATTTTCCGTACCTGCAGCGGTGATCAGTCTGATGTGGGTATCCATTTATAATGGAAACAGTCCGCTGTCACTTTCGCTGGTTGTGATCGATACGATCCTGGCTCCCTTTCTGATCCCGGCAGTGTTGAAGCTTCTGGTGGGCTCCAGCGTAAAAATGGATACTGTGGGAATGATGAAGGAGCTGGTTTTCATGATCGCTCTGCCGGCAGTCCTTGCCATGTGCCTTAATGAAGTCAGCCATGGAAAGGTTATGGAGACCTGGCCGAAAAAGCTGGCACCTTTTTCAAAAATGTGCCTGATCTTTGTGGTAACCTCCAACTCCTCCAAGGTTTCTCCTTATATGAAGCATCTTAACGGAGAACGGCTGGAGGTAGCAGCAGCGATCCTGGCCCTGGCAGCAGGGGGATATGCCATCGGCTGGATCATTGCCATTCTTACAAGGCAGAATAAAGAGGCAACGGTTTCCATGATCTATGGTTCCGGAATGCGGAACATCAGCGCCGGTGCGGTGATCGCGGGAGCGTATTTTCCGGCGGAAACATTATTTCCGGTTATGATCGGAACGTTATTTCAGCAGATCCTGGCGGCTTTTTACGGAAGTATGATGCGCCGGATCCAGACCGGACAGCAGGAAAGGGAGAAGGAGCATGGAGTTTCAGCATGAATTGATCATTCCCAATGAAGGATTTCCTTTTAAGCTTTTTCTTTTTGAAGGAAGAAACGGAAATTATGTAAGGGAAAAACACTGGCATACTTCGATCGAGATATTTGCGGTGATGGACGGGAGCCTTTATTTTTATATCGATGAGAAAGAGTATCCGCTGAAGGCAGGGGAGTTTCTGATCATTAATTCCAATGAAGTACATTCTATTCAGGCGCCAGTACGTAATGAGACCATCGTACTGCAGATCCCGCTGAAGCAGTTTTCGGATTATTTTACCGCTCAGAGGTTCATCCGTTTTCGGAGCAGAAACGAAGAGTCTGAGGAAACAGACAGGCGGATGGTTTCTCTGATCCGGGAGATGTACCGGGTGTATGTATCCGGGGAAACGGGGTACGAATTCCGTATCAGGGCAGTGTTCTATGAAATCCTTTATCTTATGGTTTCCGCATACAGGGAAACAGAGGTGGAGGAGAATGCGCTGAAGATCAGCCGCAGATTGGATGCTTTGTCAAAAATAACCACTTATATGCGGGAGCATTACAAGGAGGATCTCAGGCTTTCCGGACTTGCAGCCATGTTCGGATATTCCGATGCATATCTGTCAAGGATGTTCCGGAAATATGCGAGGGTCAATTTTAAGACATATTTACAGGATATCCGCATGGCATACGCCTATAAGGAGCTTTTGAATACAGATCATACCATCAGCTCCATCGCACTTGACAACGGGTTTGCAAGCAGCAGGGCTTTTTCCAGGGAATTTGTAAAGCGTTACGGGATCCTGCCGGGAAGAGTGGAGCGTCAGAATCATAAAAATGTCAAAAAAGTGCTATGAATGAGTCAAGAAAAGCGGCGAAAAGCATACCATGATGTGGTATGCTTTTTTCAGTTCAAAACGAAGATGCAGAGAAGCTGTGAAACAGTAATTTTGTAAGGAGGGTTAAATCGTGAAAATTCAGAAAGTAACAGATCCGGCTTTCCGCAGATACGGAAAGGTTCTGGAGGGATACAATTTCGGTCCGCTTCTGAAGGAGATGAAGCATACACCGGTTCCGGAGGATGTGGTATATGTTCCGTCAGCAGAGGAGCTGGAAGCTCTCGATGTGGAAAAAGAGCTGAAAAACAGAGCGTTTGGTGGATTACCTGTCCAGATCGGATATTGCAATGGTCACAATAAAAAGCTGAATGCCCTGGAATATCATCGGAATTCCGAGATCAATGTAGCAGTGACAGATCTTGTACTGCTTATCGGACATCAGCAGGATATAGAAGAGGATCTTACATACGATACCTCAAAGGTGGAGGCATTTCTGGTACCGGCAGGAACCGGGATCGAGGTTTATGCCACAACGCTCCACTATGCACCGTGTCATGTGAATGAGAGTGGATTTCAGTGTGTAGTTGTTCTTCCGAGAGGAACCAACACAGAGATTGATTTTCCGATGTCAGAGGACGGAGAGGACGGTCTGATGACAGCCAGAAATAAATGGCTTATCGCTCATGAGGATGCGAAGATCGAAGGCGCATTCAACGGATTGAAGGGTGAAAATATCACACTTGACTGATTTTGGGTGAAGTGAATAGTTACAAACGAACAATAATATCACCGGTGGAAAATCTGCCGGATATAAAAAGGAGAATGAAGATTATGAACAACATGCCAGAAGTTAAGATCGGAATCGTTGCAGTCAGCAGAGATTGTTTTCCGGAAAGCCTTTCCGTAAACAGGAGAAAAGCTCTTGTAGACGCTTACACAAAGAAATACGATGCAAAGGATATCTACGAATGTCCGGTCTGTATCGTAGAGAGTGAGATCCATATGGTCCAGGCTCTGGAGGATATCAAAAAAGCAGGCTGTAACGCACTCTGTGTATATCTTGGAAACTTCGGACCGGAGATTTCTGAGACCCTTCTTGCAAAGCATTTCGAGGGACCGAAGATGTTTATCGCAGCAGCTGAGGAAACACAGGATAATCTCTGCCAGGGACGTGGAGATGCTTACTGCGGTATGCTGAATGCAAGCTACAATCTGCAGCTTCGTAATGTAAAAGCCTATATTCCGGAGTATCCGGTAGGTGATGCAGAGGACTGCGCGGATATGATCCATGAATTCCTTCCTATCGCAAGAGCGATCGAGGGATTGAGCAACCTGAAGATCATCAGCTTCGGACCGCGTCCTACAAACTTCCTTGCATGCAATGCACCGATCAAACAGCTTTACAACCTTGGCGTAGAGATCGAGGAGAACTCAGAGCTGGATCTTTTCGAGGCATTCAACAAGCATGAAGGTGATGAAAGGATCCCGGCGATCGTAAAAGAGATGGAAGAAGAGCTTGGTGCGGGAAACAAGAAACCTGAGATCCTTCCGAAGCTTGCACAGTACGAGCTGACTCTGAAGGACTGGGTAAGAGATCACAAAGGATATCGTAAATATGTAACACTGACAGGAAAATGCTGGCCTGCATTCCAGACACAGTTTGGATTTGTTCCATGTTATGTAAACAGTCGTCTGACAGCACAGGGCATTCCGGTATCCTGTGAGGTTGATATCTATGGTACATTAAGTGAGTTTATCGGACAGGTAGTAAGTGATGATATCGTTACACTTCTTGATATCAATAACTCCGTTCCGAAGGATATGTACAAAGAATCTATCGAAGGAAAATTCAACTATACGCTTCAGGATACCTTTATGGGATTCCATTGTGGAAACACAGCATCCAGCAAGCTGTCCTTCTGTGAGATGAAATATCAGATGATCATGGCAAGATCCCTTCCGATCGAGGTTACAAACGGAACTCTTGAGGGAGATATCAAGCCTGGCGATATCACCTTCTATCGTCTGCAGAGTACAGCGGACAACAAGCTTCGCGCATATATCGCACACGGCGAGGTTCTTCCGGTTGCAACACGTTCCTTCGGTGCTATCGGTGTATTTGCAATTCCGGAGATGGGACGTTTCTACCGTCACGTGCTGATCGAGGGAGGATTCCCGCATCACGGTGCTGTAGCATTCGGACATCACGGAAAAGCTCTCTTCGAGGTGTTCAAATACATCGGTGTACCGGTTGAAGAGATCGGTTACAATCAGCCGGCAGGCGTGAGATATCCGACAGAGAATCCTTGGAGATAATTAAAACAGGCAGGTAAGATCATCCGTACGTGCTGCCTGATACAAGCAAGTCCCCACTCACTGCTTATTGCTTTTCGTAACCTCGCAGGGGACTTTCTTGATTTGGTTAAATACGATTCAGAAACCGCGGGCTCTCAGGCGTGCAGGCGCTGCGAACTGAGGGCCGCGGTTTCTGTATTTACAGGAGGAAAAATTACTATGTATTATATTGGCGTTGATCTTGGAACTTCCGCTGTAAAGCTTCTTCTTATGGAAGGATCCGGAAAGATCTGCAACATCGTATCAAAAGAATATCCGCTGTTCTTCCCCCATCCGGGCTGGTCTGAGCAGAATCCGGAGGACTGGTTCGCCCAGAGCATGGAAGGGATCAAAGAGCTCACAGAAGGGATTGACCGCAAAGAAGTAGCAGGAATCGGTTTTGGCGGTCAGATGCACGGTCTTGTAACTCTGGATAAAGATGACAATGTGATCCGTCCGGCGATTCTCTGGAATGACGGCCGTACCGGTGAGGAGACGGAATATCTTAATACGGTTATCGGAAAGGAAAAACTTTCTCAGTATACCGCAAACATTGCATTTGCAGGCTTCACTGCACCAAAGATCCTCTGGATGCAGAAGCATGAGCCTGAGAATTTCAAAAAAGTGGTAAAGATCATGCTTCCGAAGGATTATCTTGCCTATCGCTTAAGCGGATCCTTCTGCACAGATGTATCCGATGCTTCCGGTATGCTTCTTTTGGATGTGAAGAACCGCTGTTGGTCAAAGGAAATGCTTGAGATCTGCCATATCACAGAGGAACAGCTTCCGAAGCTGTACGAGAGCTGGCAGGTAGTCGGAAACCTGAAAGCGGAAGTTGCAAAAGAGCTTGGCTTCTCAGAAGATGTGAAGGTTGTAGCAGGTGCAGGCGACAATGCTGCAGCAGCTGTCGGAACAGGAACTGTTGGCGATGGCCAGTGCAACATTTCCCTTGGAACATCCGGTACGATCTTTATTTCCAGCAAAGATTTCGGAGTGGATGAAAACAATGCACTGCATTCCTTTGACCATGCAGATGGAAGCTATCATCTGATGGGATGCATGTTAAGCGCTGCTTCCTGCAACAAATGGTGGTCAGAGGAGATTCTTAAGACAAAGGATTTCGTGGCAGAGCAGGCACCGATCCGGAAGCTTGGCGAGAATCAGGTATTCTTTCTTCCATATCTGATGGGAGAGAGATCTCCGCATAACAACCCGGATGCAAGAGGCGTATTTTTCGGAATGTCCATGGATACCACGAGAGCAGATATGACCCAGGCTGTTCTGGAAGGAGTTGCTTTCGGACTTCGAGATTCCCTTGAGGTTGCAAGAAGCCTCGGGATCCATATTGAGCGCACCAAGATATGCGGCGGCGGAGCTAAGAGCCCTCTCTGGAAAAAGATCATTGCAAATGTGATGAACCTGAAGGTGGATGTGCCGGAGAATGAGGAAGGCCCGTCCATGGGCGGTGCAATGCTGGCAGCAGTAGGTTGCGGTGAATACCCAGACGTGGAAACGATCTGTAATAAGCTGGTCAGGGTAGTAGATACGGTAGAACCGGAACCGGAGCTGGTTGCAAAATATGAAGAAAAATACCGGAAATTCCGCAAACTGTATCCGGCAATGAAAGAGTTGTTCAGATAACAGCCATTTTCACAGATAAATATTGTTCTGCTCCATATGTATGGAGCACTGAACGGTTAAAGATCAGGAGCATGTCACAGCTCCTGATTTTTTCTGTACTGTCTTGGTGTACAGCCCTTGATTTTCGTAAAGATCTTTGTGTAATAATTAGAGTCCGAAAAACCGGACAGCAGTCCTGATTCCGTAATAGAACAGGAGGGATTTTCCAGATATTCCAGGCTGCGTTCAATGCGGTATTCCTGGATGTATCCGAAGAGAGTGATATTCATACATTTTTTGAAAAGCCGGCTGCATTCGCTGGGACTTAAGTGGATCAGGTCTGCAACATCATTCAGGAGGATCTTTTCAGAGTAGTGTTCTGCGATATAGGACATGATCTGACGGATGCGGCGGTAGTTTTCTTCATCCTGACCGGATGGAAGAATTGCCCGGGAGATCGTATTTTCATACAAGATCTTCCAGAAGTGCTGCAGTCTGGCGATGACCTCAAATTCATACATGGGTTCCCGGCTGCAGTCCAGGTCGATGATGTCACGGATATCTTTTATGGCCTCGGAATGCCATTTGCAGGATAGATCAAGCGGTACGGCAGACAGGGAGCTTCGGAGGATCGGTTCTGTATATTTCTGGAAAAGAAGGCTTCCCGAAAATCCGTAGATCAGTTTGGGGTCAAAGGTTATGGGGATATACTGACAGTCCTGATCTTGATACATATATCCGGCATGAAGGGCATTGGCATTGCCAAAGATTGCCTGTCCCTCTTTCAGGTGAAAGGTATTCTGATTGATCTTGTAGAGCATTTCGCCCTTTTCGATATAGGTAAGCTCGATCTCCGGATGCCAGTGCCACAGAAAGGAACCGGTCTCATAGCCGGAAAGCCGCTCGTAGCTTACCAGGAATGGGAAGGAGCTGTCTCCGTGTTTTTTCAGTTCTTTTCCGGCAGGATCTGTGATGATCTGCATGGTGTTACCTCCTTCCTTCTGTGCGCGGATTCTGAAGTGTATATCTGCTTTTCTTAGTGGAACTTATTTTATCAGAAAAGGCAGAAAATGCAAAGGGATATTCCGGGATCACCACAAAATAATACGGTTTTTACACAAAATTGTTATGGACAGAAAAGACGGGACTGTTATAATAAAAGTACATGAAGCGTTACTATTCAACTGGTAAATATTCCGCGCATTGCGAAGCGTGTTGCTGAGAACGGAGTGAACAGTAACCATGAAGCGTGACAGAGCGGAAGATTTTTTCAGGTTCTTCCGGATCTGGGGTGTAAACTATATAACAGGAGGAAGAAAAATGGGAACAATTAAAATTCCGGCAGCAGACGTGCTGAAAAAAATCTATGGTGAAACAGAGGAAAGCAGCGCCCGTTATACCAATCTTGCTGTAAATTTCGAGAAGAAATATCATCATGACAAGGCAGAGTTTTTTACTGCTCCGGGCCGTACGGAGATCATTGGCAATCATGTGGATCATAACGGTGGTCAGATCATTGCGGCAAGTATCGATCTGGATACCATCGGTGCTGCTTATCCAAACGGAACCAATGTGATCCATATGATCAGTGAGGGTTACAAACAGGAAGTAGTTGTTGATCTTGACAAGCTCAGCACAGAAACCTATACAAAAGGTACAGATGCTCTTGTTGCAGGTATTATGGAGTATATGCAGAAAAAAGGCTATGCTACCGGTGGATTTGACGCTTATGTTTCCACCAAGGTTATTGCCGCTGCAGGTGTAAGCTCTTCTGCTTCCTTTGAGATGCTTGTATGTGCGATCACCAATTATTTCTTTAATGAAGGTAAGCTGGAGTATGGCGAGTATGCGAGAGCAGGTCAGTATGCTGAGAATGTTTACTGGAAAAAGGCTTCCGGTCTGATGGACCAGATGGCTTGTGCTGCCGGCGGCCCAATCCTTCTGGATTTCTCTGATAAAGAGAATATCAGCTGTGAGAAGATCGCATTTTCCTTTGAGGATATGGGCTGCAGACTTGTGATCGTAAATACCGGTAAGGGCCATGCAGATCTCAGTGAGGAATATTCTTCTATTCCTATGGAGATGCGTGAGGCTGCGAAGGCTATGGGCGTAGAGCTTCTCTGTGAGTCCAATATGGAGAATCTTCTGGCACATGTGAAGGATATTCCGAATGACCGTGCTGTTCTTCGTGCGATGCATTTTTATGAAGAGAACAGACGTGTTGCAGATGCTGTGAAGGCTGTTGAGAATAAAGACGGTGAGGGATTCCTGCGTCTTCTTGAGGAGTCCGGTAATTCTTCCTGGGAGTGGCTGCAGAACTGTTATTCTCTGCAGAATTGCAAGGAGCAGAAGATCACGTTGAGTCTGGCGCTTACCAAGCTGTTTCTGAATAAGATCGGTGCTGGTATCTGCAGAGTTCATGGTGGTGGTTTTGCAGGAGTTATCATGTGCGTGCTTCCGATCGAGAACGCAGATGCGTATGTGGACTATATGGCTCAGTATGTTGGAAGGGAAAATGTCTATCCGATGAATATCAGGAGTACAGGGGCTGTTCATGTTGAGTAATTTTTGACGGCATAACGAACGTCATGGAGGGCGATTCGTTTCCGAATGCGGCTTTGGCGGCATCCGGAAATGAATCGCCCTTTGCGCTGTACTATGATTTTTTATTTTTAATCAAAATTTTATGATTTGTTTCTGATTTAAATTTATGGGTTATGGTATAATGAGAAAAATTTTAAGAGAGTAATAAAAAAGAATTTGCAGAAGTTTTCAAGGTGAGGTTTCTGGAGTTGTTTTGAGTTTTGTTTTTTTCATTATATTTCATAAGAAAGGTTTGACATATTTATGAGCAGAAGAGAGTTTCTTGAGGTTTTACGGGGGCAACTGTCCGGACAGATGACCCAGGGGAGAGCTGCGGCTCATGTGCGGTATTATGAGGATTACATTCAGTCTCAGGTCCGGAACGGTCGAAGTGAATCAGATGTTCTGGCAGAACTGGGGGATCCCAGGCTGATCGCCAAGACTTTGATCGATACAGATGACAGTGCAGCTGTTTATGATGAGTCTGGTTATTCTGAAGAGAGCTACGGTGCAGATGATTATGCGGATAATGGGACGGAGAGCAGTGCCGGAAAGGCAAGAAGCTTTAAACTGGATCTGAGCACATGGTATGGAAAGGCAATCGTGATCGCCATTGCAGCGTTAATTGTGATACTTTTAACAACTGTTTTGGTGGCAGTTGCTCCATTTTGATAATTTTGGTATAGTTTTATATTTAATATCCTGGTACAGGAAGAAAAAAGTGTAATTGTTCCACAACAGCTGTGAATTAAAGACAATTTCCGTGTAATGAAATGGATTGCTTGTGAAAAAAGTATTTATAAGATTTGCATAAAAAATACGTGTTTGGTCTTGATTTATAGTGGATTTTACTGTATAATCTGGATTAACAAGTTGAGATTGTATCTGTTTTGTATAAAAACAGATGATGCCATTGAGAAGAGAGAACGGCAGAAGATATGCATCGAAGGATGCGTTATTTTCTGCCGATTTTTTTATCTATTTTTTTATGGAAGGTGATCAGAATGGATTGCCTTATTGAGGTACGGTAAATTGTATAAAATAGATAAAAAAATAATTGTTATTAAATGATAATTGTATAAAATAAATAAAGAAATATTGAAAAATAGAGAAATAACTGTTGATGATATGCAAGAAATATGTTATCATTTGGTAAAAAGTTGGTAAAGATAACAAACGCGCAAATACAAAGGAGGGTAGTGGGAGGGCATTTTTGACAGCAGAACGTAAATGAGAGTTTTGCTTAATGTATTGGGGTAATTGCTGGAAGATATAACGGAAGTGTTTTTCGGCAAAATGTGTAATGAGCAACATGATCAGCACTGTCAGGGGGACAGAGATATCGTGATGATGCAGCTGATCGGTAGTACGTAAATTTATGAAAAGCAGGTGATATACAATGAAAAGTAAAAAATCTTTTTTACAGGACAGTGGAGCCTTATCTCTATCTGGTTCCTGTAATGATCCTTTTTATACTGTTTGTATTCTGGCCGTTCGTTAAGACGATCCAGCTGAGCTTTGCCAGAACCACACCTCTTGGTCAGGTGGCACAGTATGTAGGACTTGACAACTATACGAATATTTTTACAGATGGAACGTTCCTTAACAGTTTGGTGACAACACTGAAATTCTCTGTTATGCGAGTTATCCTTTCTATTATGATCGGTTTTATACTGGCGATCATCAGTACAGAGAAGATCAGGGCAAAGGGATTTTTCCGTACTGTATATGCACTTCCGATGGCTATTTCCGCAGCAGCGGCATCTGTAGTGTTCATGTTTATTTTCCACAGCTCTCTGGGTATCCTGAACAGGGCGCTCGGAACTCATATCGGATGGCTGACAGATAAGAAATATGCACTGATCGCAGTTACGATCGTTAGTGTATGGATGGCGATCGGTATGAATTTCATTTACCTTACTGCAGCGATCCAGAGTGTACCGGCTGAGCTTTATGAGAGCGTTGCCCTGGATGGAGCGAATTTCTTCCAGAAGCACCGTCATGTAACGATTCCGTCAATCTCTCCGACACTGTTCTTCCTTCTCATCATCAATGTCATCAACTCCGTACAGGCATACGCAGAGTTCAAGATGATGACCCAGGGCGGACCGGCAGAGAGTACCAACGTTATCGTGTATGAGATTTACCAGGAGGCATTTATCAACAGCCGTTTCGGTGTGGCCTGTTCAGAATCCGTAATTCTGTTTGTTATTTTGATCATCCTGACTGCACTGCAGTTTAGACTGGAAAAGAAGGTGACCTACTGATGAAAGAAAAACCATATGTAAAAGTGGCGATGTATGCGCTGAATATTATTTTTGCAATTATTATTATTGTTCCTGTTATCTACTGTTTCAATGTTAGTATGATGGATCTGAAGGAGATCTACGGCGGAAAGTTCTGGCCGTCCCATCTGACTATCGAGAACTACACAAGAGCATTTCAGCTTGCACCGTTCTTTACCTTCATTAAGAACTCACTGATCGTATCCGGTGTTATCACATTTGCTCAGGTCGTTACAGGTGCTCTTGCAGCATATGCTTTTGCAATGATGGAGTTCAAAGGCAAAAAGGTCCTGTTCTATATTATGCTGGCAACCATGATGATCCCGAGCCAGGCGATCATCATCGCAAACTACCTGACTATTGCTGACTGGGGTATCCGTAATACATACGCAGCGCTGATCCTTCCTAATGCAGCAGCAGCTTTTGCAGTATTCAACATGCGTCAGGCATTCCTGACACTGCCGAAGGAGATCCATGAGGCGGCAGAGATTGACGGATGTACAAATTTCAAGTTCTTATATACCATCGGTGTTCCGCTTATCAAACCATCACTGGGTGCTCTGATTATCTATGTATTCCTTCAGAGCTGGAACTACTATCTGTGGCCACTGCTTGTAACTGACAGTGTAAATATGAGAACAGTTCAGATCGGTCTTGGTATGCTCCAGGGTGCTGAGGCAACAGACTTCCGACCGGTTATGGCCGGTGCTATGGTTATCCTGATTCCGTCGATTCTTGTATTTATCATTGGCCAGAAGCAGATGATCAGTGGTCTGACAGCAGGTGCTGTTAAGGGTTGATCCAATCACATAAGAGCAAGTAGCAAAAATGTTAATTTGTCCGACCTGTATTGGGGCGGGTCGGACCATTATAAAAGGAGGGTTTCTATATGAACAACAAAAAATGGATGGCGATTCTTTTAGGAGGAATCATGGCTGCATCTTTGGCAGCTCCGTGCTCAGTAAGTGCAGCTGAGAAAACAACACTTACATTCTGGCATGCAATGGGCGGCACAAACGGTGAGGTGCTTCAGCAGATCGTGGATGATTTCAACGCATCCCAGGATGAGATCGAGATTAAAGCTGAGTATCAGGGAACCTATGATGATACCATCACAAAACTGAAAGCTGCTATGCAGAGTGACTCCGGTCTTCCGGATGTTTGCCAGATGTATGACGTAGGAACAAAGTTCATGTATGACAGTGGTGCTGTCATTCCTGTAGAAGACAAATTTGAGAGCACAGGCTATGATAAGAGTTCTGTTATGGATGTTATCAGCAGCTACTATACCGTAGAAGGCAAGCAGTATGCAATGCCATTTAACGTATCCACACCTATGCTGTATTACAACAAAGACGTATTTGAGGCAGCAGGACTTGATCCTGAAACTCCTCCGACAACTTATGATGAGGTTCTTGAGGATGCCAAGAAGATCGTAGAGAGCGGAGCAGCTCCGGTTGGTTATTCACAGGCTATTTACGGATGGTTCTTTGAGCAGCAGCTTGCAGGACTTGGCGTAACATACGGAAACAATGACAATGGACGTACAGAGGCAGTTACAGCTGTTGATTTTGATTCCAACGGCGGCGGACTGAAAGTATTTGACATGTGGAAAAAGCTGTATGATTCCGGATACTTCGAAGATTACGGAACAACAACAGCAGATACTCAGACAGCGTTCTTCTCCGGACAGGTTGGTATGTTCATCGAGTCTACTGCTATCCTGAAAAACGCAGTTGATTCTTCTCCGTTCGAAGTTGGTACAGGATATCTTCCGAGAATCGAGCAGAATGATGAAGGCGGTGTTATCATCGGTGGTGGATCCCTGTGGCTTACAGATACAGGTAACGAAGCTAACGAAGATGCAGCATGGAAATTCATCGAGTACATCACAACTCCTGATGTACAGGCTAAATGGTCCATGGGCACAGGATACTTCGCGATCAACGAGAAAGCTTATGAGACAGACGATATGAAAGCTTATCTTGAAGAGAATCCGAACTTTATGACAGCTATCAACCAGCTGAAGGATTCTCCTGTAAACTGCAATACAGCAGGTGTTCTTTCCGGTGTACAGACAGAGGCCCGTCTTACATTCAACGAGATCATGCCGCAGGTATATGATGGCAAGCTCACAACTCAGGACGCTGTTGATCAGCTTGCAGCTTCTGTAAACAAAGCAATCGAGAACTATAACGAGTCTATTAAATAATCAGAATGCCCTCTGATCAGTAGATAGAGTAACAGATAGGGATACCGCCGCCAGGCGCCGGTATCCCTGCTGTTTTACATGCTGTGAGACTACAGATCATGTATATCCGGGGTATAGGATCATATGAAAAACTGCGTAGTGAGACGGACAGAGAGAGTCCGGCTGACTAGACAGCTTTCGAATGGCGGGAGTGTGGTCTGCGGCGTTTGTGCAGGGCAAAATGGAAGGATACGCTATTGGCGTTATCACCGGCGAAAAATAATGATACAACAGGAAAGGGGCAAATTTATGGGCGGAATTCTCGGAGCATATAATGCAATATCGGATTATTTGCACACTTTAAATATGGGATCGACGTTGTTTCGGCTGATTCTTGCGATGTTTCTTGGATGTCTGATCGGTATTGACCGTGGAATGAAGAAGCGTGTGGCAGGTGTAAAAACACATATGATCGTCTGTATGGGGGCAACTCTGGTTATGATGACGGGCGATTTTATCCATGTATATTCTAATGGGGCAGGAATCGGAGATACTGCACGACTTGGCGCACAGGTTGTCAGCGGAATCGGTTTTCTCGGAGTGGGAACCATCATCGTGACCGGACAGAGACATGTATCCGGTCTTACGACAGCAGCCAGTCTTTGGACTTCCGCGTGCATCGGACTTGCTGTGGGGATCGGTTTTTACAGCGGTGCGATCTTTACCACGCTGGGGCTTATTCTGGTGTTCAAATATGCGAAATATATAGAGGTTTATGTGGAAGAGCATTCCAATACCTATGACGTATATATGGAGTTTGAAAATGAAGACAAGATGAGTATGGTCATAAAGAAGCTCCGGGAAGAGGACATCATGATCTCCAACGTAGTTATCATCAAAAAGAGATCCAAAACACAGAGTGTGGTGATCCAGGCAACAATGGAGGCTGCCAAATGGAAAGCACGCCATACTGTATTTCGTGAGGTAAGACAGCAGGAAGGAGTTATTTCTGTGGAGGAAATATGATCGGGAATCGGGAATACAATGAAACTTATCATGTTTTTGAGAAAGTTAAGAGCATGTTAAAGAAAAACGATGTATTTACGAAAATGCACTTGAAATATGAAGAATAGTCTGATACAATGAATACAAAGTGAAG
>ENA-OQMY01000214-OQMY01000214.1-human-gut-metagenome-genome-assembly--contig:-NODE-214-length-17494-cov-3.160534_pt1 | contig 17494 bp, 19 predicted proteins | sample MGYA00242623_ERZ504868 | MGnify/ENA primary metagenome ERZ504868 (study PRJEB26092, sample SAMD00036386) | human gut metagenome | host: Homo sapiens | study: EMG produced TPA metagenomics assembly of...
GCCTTTTAACTGGAAGCCTGGCTCACCCGGCTGTGCGTTTTTGTATTTCACATAAACCTCTACGCTCTCATGCAGCGGATATGCACTCTCATTCTTCACCTTCGTGCACACGGTCACATCGTCGAGCACCGCGCTCGTCTCCTGCTCCGTTTTTGCGCCGCTGTAGGAAATTGTTCCATACGTCAGTCCATATCCAAATGGATACAGAATATTTTTATCAGTATAGCGGTAGGTTCGTCCTGCCATGCTGTAATCAGTGAACTCCGGCAGATTTTCTGTTCCCTGATAGAAAGTCACCGGCAGTTTTCCGTTCGGTGCATAATCGCCGAACAGCGCCTCTGCCACGGCTTTTCCGCCGCGCGCACCCGGATACCAGCTGTCAAGAATAGCCGGTACATGCTCCTCAGCCCAGGACAGGTCGATGGCACTTCCTGCCGAGAGAACGAGGACTACCGGTTTTCCAACCGCTGTGATTGTCTCAAGCAGTTCCTCCTGTAAGCCCGGCAGATTGAGGCCCAGCTTATCGCCGCTCGCGTATTCGTTTCCGGCATCGCCTTCCTCGCCCTCAACAGTTGCATCAAGTCCAAGGCACAGAACGGACAACGGTCTGCGTGCTCAGCGGCAATGACAGCCTCTTTGAAACGGTCTTTGTCCTCGCCGAGTCCTTCGACTTTATTTTATACAGATGGCAGCCCTCTGCGTATGTCACTCTCACATCATCACCGACATACTGCTGAATTCCTTCCAGCGGTGTGATGTATCTGGACGATGTTCCCTGATAGTTTCCAACCAGCGCTGCTCTCGAGTTCGCGTTCGGTCCGATCACGGCGATACTGCGGATCTTCTTCACATCGAGCGGCAGCATGTTGTTTTCATTTTTCAGCAGAACCATACTTCTTCTCGCTGCCTTGACGGACAGATCAACATGCTCCTTGCACTCGACTAGATCGTAGGACAGATCTTCGTACGGTGACGGATAGTCTTTCATCATACCGAGGCGGATGCGGATTTCCATCAGGCGCTCAACTGCCGCGGTGATTGCCTCTTCGGATACCAGGCCATCCTCGTATGCTTTCGGCAGATGCAGGAAAGCAACGCCGCAGTTCAGGTCACAGCCGTTGTTGACGGCACGCGCTGCGGACTCCTCTACATTTTTGGTCACTCTGTGATGCTCATGGAAATCTATGATTGCCCAGCAGTCGGAGACAACATGGCCTTCAAAGCCGAACTCATCGCGCAGGATGTCCTTTAACAATGTCTTGCTTCCGCATGCCGGTTCACCGTTGACACGGTTATACGCGCCCATGACTGCCTCGACTTTTGCATCCTTGACACAGCGTTTGAAGGCATACAGATAGGTGTCATACAGATCATGTTTGCTGACTCTTGCGTCAAACTCATGGCGGATCGCCTCTGGGCCGCTGTGGACGGCGAAATGTTTGGCACACGCCGCTGCCTTCGGGTGATCCGGGTCCGGTCCCTGTAATCCGCGGATGTAGGCGCATCCGAGCTCACCGGTCAGATACGGGTCCTCACCATATGTCTCATGGCCGCGGCCCCATCTCGGATCACGGAAAATGTTGACGTTCGGTGCCCAGAAGGTCAGGCCTTTGTAGATGCCGCGGTCGCCTTTTCTCGAAAACTCGTTGAATTTTGCACGTCCCTCGGTAGAAACAACATCACCGATCTCCTGCAGCAGCTCTTTATCAAACGTTGCTGCAAGGCCAATAGCCTGCGGAAATACCGTTGCTACACCAGCTCTTGCCACGCCGTGCAGCGCTTCATTCCACCAGTTGTATGCCGGAATGCCAAGACGCTCGATCGCCGGTGACTGATAGACCATCTGGCTCATTTTTTCTTCCAGCGTCATCTGGGAAACCAGCTGTTTTGCATACTCTCTCGTCTCTTTACTCATAGGTAAAATCCTCCCGAAATTTGTTGCCTCTATTGTATCGCCACGTTTCCCGTTCGGCTAGTCAAGTATTGCTCTTTGCTTCTCATTTTATGCGATTTTTGCGAATGACACAGGGGAACATACGAGGAAATCGTGTATGCGTAACCATCCGATATACACGCAGAAACTCCCGGCAGAATTTCTCGTATAAGATCTTCCGTCGGGAGTTTCCCTTATCTATTCCTGTGAAATTTTATTTCTGATACTCTTCCTCGATATTTTTTACCGCACGGAGCTTGTTCGCGTATTCCAGAATCTCTTCTTTGGAATATTTCTGTTTCCGGCACCAGGTGAGGATTTCTTCTTTTACTTCCTCCGGCATCTTGTTGTTCATGCGCAGACAGTCACAGAAGGTTCTCTTCGGAGAATAATATTTGTAGGAACCAAACTCTGTCTTTTTCTCACAGATTTCGCCCGGAACATCGGCATTCTGGAAATAAAAACGTCTGATTTCAAAATTTTCCAGATCCATTTTTTTTCGGTCTGTCCGTGCTGTTGCAACTGCAATCGTAGCCGGCTCTTCTTTCAGCATTCCGGCAAGCCATGCAGCACTGTCCATGCAGATGACTGCGCGTGGGTTTACTTTCGCAATTTCAATATATTGATAGTCTTCCGGTTTTTCATAACCACAGTCCTTGCACCAGTACCAGCCGCGTGCAAATCGTTCCAGACTTCCTTCCTCTTCCATTTCTGCCAGCTGCAGTACGGTCACCTGATGATCTCTGAGGTCTGCGAAGCTCATATATCCATGATGTTCTTTAAATAACGTCGTGATCTTCTGGTATGTTTTAAAAAGCATATTTTCTTTCCCCTTTCAGGATGTGATACATCTTTTTTCATCTATAGGCGTTTGCACATATAATATTCCAATTTTCATGGAATGGCAAGCACTAATTTGCAAAAACCATGTTTTTTCTCTGTTTTTTTCTTATTAGCTGCTGCTAACATATTTCTCTTTTTATCACTTATAAGTATACCTTTTTACCTGAAATATGCAACCTGCTGATCCGCTTTTTCTGTTCTCATACCAGCAGAAAAAGACCAGATTTTTTACTTCTCATCCGGTCTTTTTCTCTTTCATTCTATCTTTTAACGTTTACCGTAAAACCTTTTTCACTCTGCCGCTTCCAGAATTTCTTTTAATGCTTTGATATAAAGTTTACACTCCTCCATCGTTCCCACGCTCACACGGCTCATCTCAAAAGCGCCGATACGGATGCCCTTTTCCATCAGCTGTTCCTGAATCCAGGCAGGATCTTTTCCGGTATCGAAGTAGATGAAATTCGACTGGGACGGATAAACCCTGCAGCCAAGCGCTGCCATCTCTTTTTCCAGATATTCTCTTCCCTCCACGATTTTGGCTTTCTGCTCCTGATAATATTCCTGGTCTGCCAGGCCTGCCACTGCCGCTTTCTGGGCACAGACATTCAGGTTCCAGGAAGCGGAACATTTCCGCATGATTCCAATCAGCTCTTCGGATCCCAGCGCATAGCCGACACGAAGGCCTGCCATCGCATAATATTTGGAAAAGGTGCGGAGAACCAGAATCGGTTTTTCCGGATGCGCTTTCATATAATCAACCATACTGCAGCAGTCCGGCTCGGTAGCAAACTCCATGTATGCCTCATCCATCACCAGCAGCACGTCCTCCGGAAGGGTATCTGCGAATGCCTCCAGCTCCCCGATCGGCACATACGTTCCGGTCGGGTTATTCGGATTGCAGATCACCACAATTTTTGTTTTTTCACCGATTTTTTCTTTCATGGCAGGCAGATTAAATTTCTGCTCCTCGGTTACCGGTACGGAAACCGGCACACCGCCATTTAAATACGCCATGTCGGCAAATGCCCCGTAGGTCGGAGCGGAAAACAGTACCTCATCTCCCTCGTCCAGAAAGGTCAGTCCGATCATATCAATCATCGCACTCGATCCGGCTCCGGTCAGTACATTTTCTGCTTTTAATCCGTACTGTTCTGCCACCTTCTGTTTCAGCAGTACTGCCGCAAAGTCAGGATAAAAACTGGCTTCCCGCCATGGAGTCCTCCAGTGCCGCCACTGCCTTCGGTGACATTCCGTAATTGTTTTCGTTTAATCCCATATGGATCAGTTTTGAGGTGTCCTTCGCAAATGCTTTCTGACGTTTGCTCGGCGGCATACTCTGTAATGCGTGGCTGATGATTTTATTTACTTCCATATTCATTTCCTCCTGTTTCCACGGCTTCTATTGTTTTTTTTCCGGAAAATTACCGTTTTACGGCTCCCCTCGAAACAGCTGCTAAGCCATCTGCGGAGCCTTCCCGTTTTCCGATTTTTTGCTTAAGACTCAGAAGAGCTGTCTCCTAATACCAGATATTTGGTACGGATCATGTTTCTGGACGGGTCAATCTCAAAGTTTGTGATGTCGGTGCTTACCAGATAAATATTGGAAGAATTCAGTACCGGTACGCCGAAACAGTAGTCGTTTACCAGTACGCTCTCAGCCTGGTGCAGCAGCTCAAATCTGGCGGCCGGATCGCTTTCCTCATTCGACTGTGCCATCAGTTCATCATACTCCGGGCAGTTGGTCTTGTTATCGTTGTAGCTGTCGTTGGAGCGGTACATGGAAAGGAAGGTGAACGGATCGGTAAAGTCTGCGGTCCATCTCATGCGGGCAAGCTGGAAATCGCCGGATCTTCTCTCTGCTACCTGTACCTGCTGCTCTTCTGCCTGAAGCTCCACCTCGATGCCAAGGTTTGTTTTCCACTGTGCCTGCAGGGCCTGTGCCATATCGCTGTCAAGCTGGAGGCTCGGATATTTGTAGGTGATGGCCGGGAAGCCTTCTCCATCCGGGTAACCGGCCTCTGCCAGAAGCTCTTTTGCCTTGTCCGGATCAAAGCCGATCGGATCTTCCTCTGCTTCCTCTGCCCAGTCCTTGCCGCTTGCGGAGGATTTCAGATGTTTTGCTACGAAGAAATCACTTGCCTCATAAGAGGAACCGCACGCGGAAGCTACCTCATCGCGGTTGACTGCCATAGAGAACGCCTGGCGGACGCGGACATCGTCAAATGGTGCTTCATTTACATTGAACAGTACATAATAACTAGTCTGAGATGGAGAAGCAATCAGCTCATCGCTGTCTTTATACTCGTCCATAACGGTATAATCTGCTGAGATAAAGTTCAGCTCACCGGATTTATACGCATTGATGATGGACTGTGTATCGTCCATAACCATTTTTTTGATCGTATCGGTTTTGATCCGGTCTGCCTGAACGTAATTTTCATTTTTCTTATAAACGCTGTACTGATTCGGTACATACTCTGCGAGGTAGTACGGTCCGCAGCTTACCAGCGCATCCATGTCATTTCCCATTGCCCAGTCGCCGTTGGTCTCAGTCTGAAGCTCACGATGCGTCGGCATATAAACCGGAAGTACAAAGAGCTGTTCGAAGTAAGCGCACGGCTCCTTTAAGTTGAACACGATGGTCTTGTCATCGCTGGTGTCTACGCCAAGACCGCTCTCATCGCCGGTTCCGTTGTACATTTCCTCAGCTCCCGCAATCGGGTAAAGCATTGAGGAATAACCACTCTTGCAGTTCGGATCCAGTGCGCGGACAATGGTATTTTTGAAATCGGCACTTGTCACATCGTCTCCGTTGCTCCATTTTGCATCGCTGCGGAGGTGTACGGTGTACTGTGTCATATCCTCATTGACATCAACGCTTTCTGCCAGAATGTAATCCCAGGAACCGTCCTCTTTCATTTCCATGATCGGCGCCATACACACATCATCGTAGGACCACCACCATAAACCGCTCTCTCCTGCACTGTCCAGGCTTCCGGCCTCGGTATACATCGTTGTCACAATCATATCGGAAGTACTGCCGCTTTTGCCTCCTCCGGAAGAGCTGCTGCTTCCTCCGCTGCTTCCGCATCCGGCAAGGGATCCTGCCAGAAGAACAGCCGCTGCCAGTGTCGCTGTTGCTTTCCATAATTTTCTCATAATGTTCTCCTCCTTTTGCTGCTGATGCTTGTTTGAAACACAGCTCCGGTCCCCGGAACCTCTGTTCCCAAACCTGCCGCACCGGAATGGTTCTATTTTGCTCCGGCCAGCAGCGGTTCGATTGCCAGACCCTCCCTCTGTCTCAAATACCGCGGGGAATATAAGAAGCAAGCCACTTTCCTGCCCTCAATATCATACGTTGCCGGGCGGGCCTGGCTGCATTCTTCCATAGCGTAGGGGCACCTCGTGTGGAACGGGCATCCTTTCGGCGGATGGATCGGACTTGGGATTTCGCCTTCCAGCAGGATTCGTTTTCTGCTTCTTGCGGTCTTCGGGTCCGGGATCGGCTCTGCGGAAAGCAGTGCCTTCGAATATGGGTGAAGCGGACGGCGGTAAACATCATTGGATTCTCCGATCTCTACCATGTGTCCCAGATACATGACACCGATCCGGTGGCTGATATGCTTTACCATGCCAAGATCGTGTGCGATAAAGAGATAGCTGATGACCTCTTTTTTCTGAATATCCTCCAAAAGGTTGATGACCTGTGCCTGGATGGAAACGTCGAGCGCCGAAATCGGTTCGTCACAGACGATAAAGTCTGGTTCAAGTGCCAGCGTTCTCGCAATTCCGATTCGCTGTCTCTGGCCGCCGGAAAATTCATGCGGATATCTCCGGATGTGGTCCGGTTTTAATCCAACCGTTTCCAGCAGCTCCTGCACGCGTTCTTTTCGCTTTTTTTCATCGTACATGTGATGAATCACCATCGGCTCCTCAATAATCTCACCGACGGTAAAACGGGGATTTAAGGATGCATACGGATCCTGGAAGATCATCTGCAGCTTCTGCCGGTAGGGAAGCATCTTTTTCCGGGAAAGCCTGGAGATATCTTCTCCCTCAAAAACGATTTCGCCCTTTGTCGGCTCATAGATCCGTAAAATCGTGCGGCCCAGTGTACTTTTTCCACAGCCGGATTCTCCGACCAGTCCGAAGGTTTCCCCTTTTTTACCTCGAAGGAAATACCATCTACGGCGATGACCTTCTGTGCTCCCTTCATTCCTCTGTTCACATCAAAGTATTTACACAGGTTTTTTACTTCCAGTACATTTTCACTCATTGGCAGCTTACCTCCTCCCTGGAAACTGTGATTTTTGTTTCATCCATACATTCCAGCCAGCATCTGCAGCAGTGCGTCTCGCTGTAGGTTGTCACCGGAGAGGCCTGTACCTCACAGATCTTCATAGTGTAAGGACAGCGGCTCATAAATGCGCAGCCCTTCGGAAGCTTTAAGAGGTCCGGCGGTGTTCCCGGAATCGGAACGAGCGGTTCGTCGTTATCCTTTGCCGAATTGTTGATACTGTTCAGAAGACCTTTCGTGTACGGATGATGCGGTTCGTAGAAAATCTCATCGACGGTTCCCTCTTCTACGATCTGTCCGGCGTACATAATGGCAATCCGGTCGCACATAGAAGCGACAACGCCGAGGTCGTGGGTAATCATAATAACGGAGGTTCCTTTTTCCTTCGTCAGCTTTTTCAAAAGCTCCAGAATCTGTGCCTGTACGGTCACATCCAGTGCGGTTGTCGGCTCATCTGCGATAATCAGCTTCGGGTCACACGCCAGAGCCGTCGCAATGATGATTCTCTGCCTCATACCGCCGGAAAATTCGAACGGATACTGATCGAGCCGTTTTTCCGGACTTGGAATTCCAACCTGCCGCATCAGCTCAATGGCTTTCGCTTCCGCCTCTTTTTTGGAGCAATTCTGATGCTTTCGAATTCCCTCTGTCATCTGAATTCCGATTTTCAGGATCGGATTCAGAAATGTCATCGGATCCTGGAAAATCATGCCGATGCGGTTTCCGCGGATCTGCTGCATTTTCTTTTCATAAGCTCGTTTTTCTTTCCGGTCCTTTGTGTGCGGCGGAGAAATGTTTTCTCCGTCGAAAAGGATCTCTCCTTCTTCCACTCTGCCGTTCGATGCCAGAAGCCCCATCAGGGTCAGCATGCCGACACTTTTTCCGGAACCGGACTCGCCGACAATACCAAGCACCTCGCCCTCTTCCAGATGGTAGGAAACATCGCGGACTGCGCTGACGGTTCCCTGCTGCGTTTCAAATTTTGTTGTGAGATGGCTGATTTCGAGTAAACTCATACGCTTTACCCCCTGGTTTTCTTTGGATTAAAGGCATCGCCGATTCCCTCGCCGAGGAAGTTCAGGGAGAAAATGGTGATACAGATGCAGATGGTCGGCAAAAGCAGCTGTCCCGGGTGCATGGTAAGCACCTGACGGGCATCCTGTGCCATGGAAACCCCAGCTTGCCATCGGAGCGGAAATGCCGATTCCGATGAAGCTTAAGAAGGCTTCGGTAAAAATGGCATTCGGAACAAGGAAGGTAATCTGTACAATGATCGGTCCGATGGCATTGATCAAAAGGTGACGGAAGAGAATTCTCGCATCACTTGCTCCGATGACGAGTGCTGCCATGGAAAATTCCTGCTCCTTTAAGGCGATCAGCTGGCCTCTTACCTGACGAGCCATGCCGATCCAGCCCGGAATGCAGATACCGATCAGAATGCTTCGTACATTCGATCCGAGAACCATCATGATCAGGATAACGTAGATCATAGAAGGCATCGCGTAGATGATATCCACAATACGCATCACAAAGTTATCAAATTTTCCACCAATGTAGCCGCACAGTCCACCGATCACCACACCGAGAACGGTGTTGATGACAGCTGCTCCGAAACCGATCGCCAGGCTGATACGGCCTCCGTAGCAGAGTCTTGTAAATACATCACGGCCGAATTTGTCGGTTCCGAAAATATGCTGTGCCGAAAAGCCTGCGTACTGATTGGCTGCATCCTGTGCATCGTATGCATAGGGGCTGATCATCGGCCCGAAAATGGAAACCACCGCCAGAAGGAGGATGACGACCAGTCCGAGAACTGCCATTGGATTTTTCTTAAATCTTCCCCATGCCGCTTTCCAGAAGCTTTTGCTCTTCACGGCAATAAACTCGCTGTTCTTTTTGGATGGATCAATCGGTGAAAACCAGTCCATAACAGTCACCTCCTAGTTTGTCAGTTTGATTCTCGGGTCAATGAGGGAACAAATGATATCCACTGCCAGATTGGCAACGGTGATAATCACACCGATGAAAACACTGAAGCCAAGGACTACGGTGTAATCACGGTTCGTGATCGCATTCGTAAATTCACGTCCGATTCCGGGAATGGAAAAAATAGATTCTACAACAAAGCTTCCTGTGATCAGAAATGCGATGGCCGGTCCGAAATAGGTGACAACCGGGATCAGTGCATTTTTAAGGACGTGACGCGCGGTGATGTACAGATTGCTAAGTCCCTTCGCTCTTGCCATCGTTACGTAATCCATCTGGATCGCCTCGGAATACGTACTCTTGGTCAGTCTGGCAATCGAAGCGATCTGTCCGAATGACTGTGCTGCCACCGGAAGAATGTAGTTGGCCGGAGAACCAAGACCGACGATCGGGAGTACCGGCCACCAGACACCGAAAATCATCATCAGCAGGATCGCTGTGACGAATCCCGGGATACTGACTCCCAGCGTCGCAATTCCAAGCAAGGTGTTTTTCACTGCCAGCCGCTTGCTCGTCGCCATCCAGATACCCATCAGAATACCGATGAAAGCAGATACCGCAATAGAGAGAAGTCCGATGCTTAGCGTGTACGGAAATCCTCTTGCGATCAGTGTATTAACAGAAACGTTCTTTTTATAGGAAATGCCGAGATCTCCGTGCATCAGATTTTCCATGTAAAGAATATACTGTTTCCACATGGGTTCATCCAGTCCGTAGGTCGATTCGAGCTGTTCAATCGCGCTCTGGGAAAGATTATCCGCCTCGAACGGGCTGCCCGGCATAATCCGAATCAGGAAAAAGGTAATGGTGATCAGTGCCCAGATCGTCACCACTCCGATGAATAAACGTTTTATGATGTATCTTACCATGCAGCATTCCTCCCGTTCCGGCTTTTTTAGCTCAGAAGAGGCAGCCGAACGATCTGCTCTGGCTGCCTCTTTGCACCTTTTTACTGTCTTTTGTTTTTATAATGCTTCCTCGCCGCGCTGGCCGGTACGAACCCGGATGACGTCTGCCACTTTCTCGACAAAAATCTTTCCGTCTCCGATATTTCCGGTACACAGCTTCTTTTCCAGAAAGCCTTTTAATACTTCAATTGTCTTATCGTCACCGACGGTCTCGAATTTGCATTTCATCAGTACATTCGGTCCGCTCATGGTTCCACGGTACATCACCCGGTAACCCTTCTGGTTTCCATATCCGGTGATATCCGTTTCCATCACGCCGTACACGGCACACGATTCCATGATGTCGATGACATCCTCCCGGTTCGCGGGTTTGACAATAACTGTCAGCTTTTTCATATCCGCACCACCTTTTTTATTGATCCTTTTTTATTTATCATTATGGAAGTGGAAGTTTGCATAAGCGCTGCATCCGTGCTCGTGCATATCCAATCCGTCGATCTCTTCCTTCTCGGTTACGCGAAGTCCGATGGTCTTTTTCAGGACGAAGAACAGAATGAACGCCAGGATCAGGGTATATGCTGCAACTGCTACAAAACCGATCATCTGGGTGATAAAGCTGCATCCCTCGCCGAAAATACCGGTGAATAAGGTTCCGAGTGCTCCACAGACACCGTGTACACTGATTGCACCAACCGGGTCATCGATTTTTACGACTTTATCAAAGAATTCAACTGCGAATACAACGACAACACCTGCAACTGCTCCAATGAACAGTGCCTCGTAATCATTGACTACATCACAGCTTGCTGTAATAGCTACCAGTCCGGCCAGTGCGCCGTTCATTGTCATACTGATATCCGGTTTTCCATAACGTACCCAGGTAACAATCAGGGTAACAAGTGTTGCTGCTGCTGCCGCAAGGTTTGTAGTCATGGCAATGTCGCCAAGATTATAGGTTGCTGCTGTGGTAGATCCACAGTTAAATCCGAACCAGCAGAACCAGAGGATAAAGACACCAAGTGCTCCAAGCGGAAGGTTATGACCCGGAATAGCAACCGGTTTTCCCTCTTTTGTGTATTTTCCGATACGAGGTCCGACCATTTTTGCACCGGCAAGGGCACACAGACCGCCGACCATATGAACTGCGGTAGATCCTGCAAAATCATGGAACCCGATCTGGCTTAACCAGCCGCCTCCCCAGATCCAGTGTCCGGTGATCGGATAAATGAAAACGCTGATCGCTGCGGAGTAAATCAGATAAGAGATAAATTTGGTTCTCTCTGCCATAGCTCCTGATACAATCGTTGCCGATGTTGCACAGAACACGGTCTGGAAAATCATGAATACGCCGATCGGCAGTCCGTTGAACATGCCGTCTGCATCTGCCAGCGATTTCGGATGAAAGAAACCTGCTGTTCCGATAAAGGCATTGCTTCCTCCGAACATCAGCGCAAATCCAATGATAAAGAAGAAAATAGAGCCGAGCACGAAATCCATCATATTCTTCATCAGAATGTTTCCAGAGTTTTTCGCTCTTGTAAATCCTGTCTCCACCATGGCAAATCCGGCCTGCATAAAATACACCAGAAAGGCTCCGACCATGGTCCATACGATATTGAGTAATACCTGTGTGTTTTCCATAATAAGTTCCTCCTCATTCCCATCTTACCTGTTCCCGTCTGCAGATCTTCTGAAACGGTCATCTCTGAAACGGTAGCTTTCAGATTTTTTAAAGTGCCTGTTCGCCGTGCTCGCCCGTTCGGATCCGCACTGCATCTTCAACATCGTAAACGAAAATTTTTCCATCGCCGTAGTTTCCGGTTGACAGGTTTTTCACAACAAAATCAACGATTTTCGGAACCTTGTCATCCTCCACAACGGTTTCCACTTTAACTTTCGGAAGCATTTTGGCCACGATTTCCGCTCCGCGGTACATCTGACGATATCCCTTCTGATTTCCATATCCAAGGATATTTGTGATCATCATACCATTTGCCTTCTGCTCCTCGAGGAGTAGCTCCAGGTTTTCGAGGCTCTCCGGACGAATTACAATTTCCAGCTTTTTCATGATTTTCCCTCCCTTTCCGAACCGGCTCCTGTACAGCTTCTGATTTTTCCGGCTGCGGATTTCTTTTTTATCCGCCTTCCCGGTTTTCTCTTCCATTCATTTACCGGCTCTGCTGCTTCTATATAGAAATCTGTTTTCTGACAGATTTTCTAACCTCTTCTTTCATGCCTGGACTGTTCCGCAGCTCTGCTGTTTTTACAGTCGTTTTTTTGCAGCTGTTTTCACAATCCGCTGTTTTTAATTAATCACACTCGTCGGCATTCCCTCCAGGTAAGACCGGAAGTTTTTCACCGCCAGATCTACTGCGCGGAGTCTTGCTGCCTTCGGCTGCCAGGCGATATGGGAAGTAATAAAGGTGTACGGCGACTGCATCAGCGGAATCTGATACTGCGGCGGCTCATTTGCGACAACATCGAGTCCTGCCATATAAACCTTTCTCGATTCCAGCGCCTCAAGAAGCGCCTCCTCATCGATGATGATTCCCCGCGCGGTGTTGATAATGATGACACCGTCCTTCATTTTGGCAAATGCTTCACGGTTCAGCAGGTTTTCTGTTTCCTTCGTATGCGGACAGTGGATCGAGATTACATCCGACCGTTCGAAGATTTCTTCCATGCTGACCTGCTCGATGCCGTCATACTGCGGCCCCGTCCTTTTTAGTGACGGCTGTTTGCGATGACCTTCATGCCAAAGCCCTTTGCCATTCTTGCCGTCCAGAGGCCGATTGCGCCAAGTCCGATGATTCCCATCGTTTTCTGGTAGAGCTCAATCTGCGGCACGAACAGTTGATTGTAGCTTGCCTGCGGATTCGTTTCTTTTTCTTTCCAGTACCCTGTTTTGGTGTAATCGCTCTGTACCGTCACGTTATGACAGATGTTCATGAGCAGTGCCATCGCATACTGGGCAATGGTGACATCGCCGTAAATCGTATTCGTTATGGTCACGCCCCGGCGTCTTGTCATTTCCACATCGAAGTCTTCAAATCCATGTCCCAGCGTTGCGATATATTTCAGATTCGGATGCGCTTCAAAGAGCTTTTCGTTGATCACTCCTTTGTGGACCCAGATACCAAGTGCTGCGTCGGCGTTCCCGATCTGACTGCTGTAATCTTCGAAGGTGTACCTCTTTTTCTCCTGATGGATGATACGGAACTTTCCGATCTGTGGTACACTCTGCAGCATTTTGTTCCACTCTGCTTCTATTTCTTCGTACGTCAGATCGATGGTTCCCGGGTCTCCCTGAAAAACGACTACCTCATAGTTTTCTTCTTTCATACGCCTCGCCTCCTGTTGTACTTCTGTCTTTTTATGTTCCGATTTCAAGATGGATTTCCAGTATGCCGACAAGTTGATTCTTCTGTTTTTATTCTGTAAGAATTTCCTTTTCCTGTTGCCTTACAACGGATTTATTTTCCCATTTATGACCGAGATACCGGACAATGTAAAATCCTGCACGGACTACCCAGTCGAGGGTCTGTGCAATCCAGACACCAAGGAGTCCCACATGGAGGGAAACACCGATCAGATACGCCAGTGCAATTCGAACGAACCACATGGACAGGATGCTGACCGTCATCGTAAACTTGGCATCGCCGGCAGAACGCATCGTGTTCGGAAGGGTAAAGGCCAGCGGCCAGATCATCATACAGCAGATGCTGTGGTATCGGATCACAATCACTGCCATCCGGTAAGCGCCATCGGAAAGGTTATATGCTCCGGCGAACAGTGGTGCTGCTGCCAGAAGCAGGATATTCAGAATCCAAAGGAATGCGTAGGCTCCTGTGATCAGCTTCTTTGTATAGCTTCTCGCCTGCTTATAATCTCCCGCTCCGACACACTGGCCAACCACGGTTGTCATGGCAAGTCCCATCGCCGATCCCGGCATAAAAGCAAGCTGTTCCACGGTCATTGCACAGGCATTTGCTGCAATCGATGCGGTTCCGAATCCGGCAATCATGCTCTGGGTCAACAGCTTTCCGATCTGGAACATACTGTTTTCCAACGCCTGCGGAACACCGATGGAAAAGATCTTTTTCAGCATCTCCTTATCCCATCCGACCAGGAACCATTTCGTACAGTGGATCTCGTATTTTTCCTGATGCAGCAGTACAAGAATCACAACACTGGCAAATGCTCTGGAAATCAGAGTGGAAAGTGCCACGCCTGCAACTCCCATGTCAAAGCCGAAAACAAAAATGGCATTTCCGATGATATTCAGCGCATTCATCACGATGGAAGTAACCATTGAAATGTTTGAGTTTCCCATAACCCGGAAAAGCGCTGCCCCGGCATTGTAGATGCCAAGGAACGGGAACGAAAGCGATGTAATGAAGAAGTATTCCACCGCATAGGCCATAACCTGCTCTTCCGCCGATCCGTAGACCACACGGAGAATCCAGCGGTTTCCGAAAAAGGAAATGCCGCAGATGACAAGTGCAATCAGTCCGCAGATCATCACGAGCTGTTCGGCTGCGTGACACGCTGTTTTCTTATCCCCACTTCCCAGGAACTGGGCTCCGACAACGGAACCGCCGCTTGCCATTGATGTGAAAATCACGATCAGCAGTACACAGATCGTATTGACAAGTGAGATTCCGGAAACAGCCGTTTCACCGGCCCCGGATACCATCACCATGTCCACCATACCGACGGTAACGGCCAGCACCTGTTCCACAATCAAGGGAACGATCAGCCGGACCAGACGCTTTCGGTCAAATAAGACGTTTGTGTTTTCCATCGGACTTTCTCCTTTCCGGTTCTGCATTTTTTCTGTCCTGTTTCTGACAAAATCAAATCTGGTTTTCAGAAGCAGTCCCTGATACCTTTGATAACAAAAAACGACCTGGAAGTCTTCCTTCCAGATCGCCCCGTTGCGAACTTTTTACTGCCATTTGCAGGTATCCTTTGGATGGAAAAACGCGGCACAAAGCTTTCCCTTCGTACCGCGCCTTCGCGAATCCATTACTTATATGGAGTTTATACTTGTAAAAACAGACAGATCAGTTTTCTGGTTTCCTGAGAGAGTTTTTCCGGGAGAAATTTAAACCTGGGAGAAAGGGAAGAAATTAAAAAAACGGAGAGATTCTTTTTTCAGTAACCGCTCCGTTGCGTTGTCTTTATTTTGTTCCATTGCTCTGCTGTTTTTCAACATAGGCACATTCTAACGGAATTCCCGCTTTTTGTCAATCCTTAAATTTTTCGATGATTTCCGGTCTTTTTCGTCAGTTCTGTCAATTTTATACAATTTCTCCGATAGTTTTTTCAGTCATTTCTGAACATTTTTCTCATGAACCTTTGAGATTTCTTTGTTTTCTTTTAAAATCGCGGAAAAACTCCGGTAAAATTCTGTGAAAATTCAGAGCGAACGCCAGACTTTGCTTTCATCAAATATCCGCCACCTGTCCGGCGCCTGTTTGAAAAAGACTCCGGTATATCAGATCCAGTCAAAATCTCCGCCGGTAATCGCAAGACTTAAGAGTGCATCCATCTTTTCCACTTCCTCTTCGCCCTCAATTCTTTGCAGCAGCACTGCGGTATCCAGCACATCCTCCAAAGATTCGCCAGGTCCGATCTCATAATCCACCTCTGCCTCGCAGTCCGGGCATGGGATTTTTTCCATCGTCTGAAGGGATAAAAAGCGGTTGCCGCATTTCTTGCATTCATAATAACCACATGTTTTGGTTCCGTCTGGTACGTAATACATAGATTCGTTTCCTCCTATCCATTTTCCGTTTCTTATTCTACCATACTTACCTTGCCAAAACCAGCCATCTGAAAAAGAATCGTTTTTGTAAAAAAACAACTCGTAAACACATGCGTACAAGTATTACACTGATTCTTGAAAGAAAAAAGGACGCTGTATGCTCTCGTTTCTTTCGGGGCTGTAGCGTCTTTTCTGCTTTCACGGCTCGCGCAGACCGCAGGGCAGTCAAACAGATTTTTCAGCAGACATAGTTTAAGCCCGATCGATTTATTTTTTTCTCGACCGGGCTTTTAATGAATTTCCAGTAATTTCATTTTATACACCTGCTGCTTTCATTGATTTCGGGGTATTTCGTTATGTTCCTTTTGGACCGTACCTCCTGGATTTTTTTGTTTTATTTTTCCCTATGGGCCTCTGCCTTTCATTGGAATCATCTCCTTTAGGTTCTATATGTAAACTCTTCAGAGATTTTTTTGATGTTCAGATTAACTATGCCATTGGACTGTACCTCTTACTTTCTTAGATTTCGTCTTGATGTTTCTTTTCGTTTTGATGTTTCTTTCTTGTTTTTATTTTTGTTCTCTTTTCTTTTGTTGATCTTATATTAACTCATCTTCTCCGTTTTGTCAATACTTTCTTTTAATTATTTTACAGTTTTATTAGTTTTCAGAACTATTATGACATCAAAATCGAAAGATCAGAAACCTGATGCAGTCTCACTTACAAAGAGGCGGCCGCAGGCTTTCGCAAAATTCAACCCCGGCTTTTTTTGACCCACCGCAGGGCGATCCTGCTCCCTCCGGAACTCCACAGAATCTTCTTTCCAAAAGAGGAGAACGAAAGACTCCGCTGTCTTTGCCTTTCGCAAAGTCCAGCGGAGCATTTTTCCCATATTCTTTCTTCTCTTCTTAATTTCTTATTTGCAGAGTTCTTCGGCCAGTGCCTCGATCTCTTTTACGTTCTCTTCCTTCACAGCGGACATTACTTTTACATTATTCTCTGTCCAGGTGATATTTTTGCTCTTCTCAAACATGCCCTTCATCACTTTTGCTGCGGTCGGTGCCCAGCTTCCGTTTTCGATCAGACCGATGGTGCGGTTCTGGAAGCTGCGCTCTGTCAGACGGTTGATGAAATCCTGCATGAACGGGTAAATGCCTGCATTGTAGGTCAGGGTTGCGAGAACCAGCTTACTGTAACGGAAAGCATCCGCTACGGCAGCAGACATATCGTCTCTTGCCAGATCGTAAACAACGACCTTCGGGCAGCCTTTTTCTTTCAGCTTATCTGCAAGCAATTCGGCAGCTTTTTTTGTATTGCCGTAAACAGAAGTATAGGCAACCACAACACCTTCTTCTTCCGGGCGGTAGGAAGACCAGATATCGTATTTTTCAATGTAGTGGCCAAGATTTTCCGTCAGAACCGGACCGTGCAGGGAACAGATTTTCCGGATATCCAGCGTACCTGCTACTTTCAGGAGCTTCTGTACCTGCAAACCGTATTTTCCGACAATACCGATAAAATAACGGCGTGCTTCGTCATCCCATGGTTCCTCGCGGTCGAGTGCACCGAATTTTCCAAAACCGTCTGCTGCGAACAGAACCTTGTCCGTGCTGTCGTATGTAACCATAACCTCCGGCCAGTGTACCATCGGAGCGAACACGAAGGTCAGAACGTGTTTTCCGAGCGTAAGGGACTCACCGTCCTTTACTTCCAGTTTCCTTCCGGCGAGATCCATCTTTGGGAAAAAGTTTTTCATC
>ENA-OQMY01000216-OQMY01000216.1-human-gut-metagenome-genome-assembly--contig:-NODE-216-length-17434-cov-6.294274_pt1 | contig 17434 bp, 16 predicted proteins | sample MGYA00242623_ERZ504868 | MGnify/ENA primary metagenome ERZ504868 (study PRJEB26092, sample SAMD00036386) | human gut metagenome | host: Homo sapiens | study: EMG produced TPA metagenomics assembly of...
GTATGAGGCAGGAAGTTTCATATTGGGAAAATATTTTTCAAACAGCTGAAATTCTTCAGGTGTTACAGGAGGGTTAAATTTATGAGTTACTTTTATAGGTTCATCGCCTAAATGCCACTGATAGACCCATCCATTATTTTCCATTTCATATTTTAGATTGTTGAAAATTCTGTAGATTGCACGGATGTCTTCCATTACATATATGCTCCTTGATCGATGTGATATTGTAAAGATTCATATGTCTGCTTTATTTGATAACTGAGAGTAATTATAGCATGCTTAAAAGTTTTTTCAATGCTTTTTTGTGCAGAATTTACCAAAACCCTCTCGACTTTATACCACGTTAATGCTATACTTATACAGCTGTTTAACGTTTTAAAGCAAAAAATAAAAGTGAAAATACAGGAAAGAAGATAGAAAATGAAGATCGTTGTATGTATGAAGCAGGTACCGGCAACTTCCAAGGTTGATATCGATCCGGAAACCGGTGCCATGAAACGAATGTCCGGTGAGACAAGGACTAATCCATATGATCTGTTTGCACTGGAAACAGCCCTTGCGATCCGGGAAAAAACAGGCGGAACTGTAAGCGTTCTTACTATGGGACCGCCTCAGGCGGAAGAGATGATCCGGGATGCTTATACCATGGGTGCTGATGAGGGCGTGATCCTTTCAGACCGAAAATTTGCGGGAGCGGATGTTCTGGCAACCTCTTATGCGTTAGCACAGGGAATCCAGGTGATCGGCGGTGCAGATCTGATCATCTGCGGAAGACAGACCACAGATGGTGACACAGCCCAGGTTGGACCGGCCATTGCAGAGCATCTGACCATCCCACATGCTGCATGGGTAGCTGAGATCATGGACGTCAATGAAAAAAGCATTCAGGTCCGTCAGGATCTTGTCAGTGTTTCCCAGGTTTCCGAGATCCCGTATCCATGTCTTTTAACCATTGACAAGGATACCTGCGTGCCACGTCTGCCATCCTATTTATTAAAGAAGGCAACTGCAGACCGTCCGGTACGGATCTTAAGCTTTGAAGATATGCCGGATCAGGATCTGAGCCGTTACGGACTGATCGGTTCCCCACCTCTGTGGAAAAAATGTTTGCGCCGGAGGAAAGTGAAAAACAGGTTTATCTGGAAGGAACTGCAAAGGAAAAGGCAGACAAGCTTGTTGCTCTCCTGACCGGAAAGAAGATCATATAGGGGGAAGCGGAACATGGAATTTTTAAAATTTGATATAAACAAATGCGTACTCTGCGGAGTATGCGTGGAGAAATGTCCTTTTGGGGCCCTCACCATAGAGGGAAATGGAATTGTTGTAGGCGATGCCTGTCGTATGTGTGGGCTTTGCGTTCGTAACTGCCCGGAGAAAGCCATCCGGTTTGAGCAGAAGGCAAAATCCTTTGACAAGGATAAATGGAAAAACTTTCTTATCTATGTGGAGCAGGAGAGAGGAGAGATCCATCCGGTTACCTTTGAGCTGATCGGGGAAGCGAGAAAGATGGCGGTTAAAGTCGGTTATCAGGTTAACTGTGTGATCGTCGGAGGAAAAGGAACAAAGGAAAATGCGGAAAAGCTTCTGCCGTATGGCGTAGACAATGTGTACGTATATGAGCATGAAGGCTTCGAAGGCTTCCGCGCAGACTGTTATACAGACGCAGTTGCAGACTGTATCGCAGCAAACAAGCCAAGCTCTGTGCTGATCGGAGCTACTGCGTTGGGACGTTCCCTTGCGCCGAGGCTTTCCACCAGATTCCATACGGGACTGACTGCAGACTGCACAACTCTGGATATCCGTTCCAACACCGATATGATCCAGATCAGACCGGCTTTCGGTGGAAATATCATGGCTCAGATCGGCATCACCAAATCAAGGCCACAGTTTGCCACGGTCCGTTATAAGGTTATGGACAAGGCAGAAAAAGTAAAAAATCCGCATGGTCAGGTGGTTGTATGTCCGGTAAATGAAAAAATGGCAGATTCCAGGATCAAGATTCTGTCATCCAGGGTCATTGATAAGGTAAAGAGCCTTGAGGAAGAGGATGTTCTGGTAGTAGCAGGCCGTGGTGTCCGGAATGAAAAGGATGTGGAAATGTGCCGGGAGCTGGCAGATGCCCTTGGCGGACAGCTTGCCTTCACCCGTCCTATGGTAGAAAACGGATTCGGAGATGTTGCACATCAGATCGGACTTTCCGGAAGAACTGTCCGTCCGAAGCTGATCATCACCTGCGGCGTATCCGGTGCTATCCAGTTTACCTCCTGCATGACAGGATCTGACTGTATCGTAGCGATCAACAATGATCCGGAGGCACAGATCTTTAATGTTGCAGATTACTGCATCGTGGATGATCTGTATCAGGTTGTACCGGAGCTGACAGAGCTGATAAAGAATCGGAAGGAGGATTAAGTCATGGCATATCCCTATAAAAAAATGACTTCAGAAGATTTTGACTACATCCGTTCTGTGACTGCTTCAGATCGTGTATGGGTCGGCGATGAGATCGCAAAAGAATATTATCGTGATGAGATGCCGGAGTACGGAGTTTTTCCTCCGGAGCTTTATGTGGAGGTTTTAAATAAAGAAGAGATCTCAGCCATCATGGCTTACGCATATAAAGAAAATATCCCGGTGGTATGCCGTGGCGCAGGAACCGGACTTGCAGGCGGAGCAACCTGCAAATATGGTGGAATCATGCTTTCTGTGATGCGCATGAACAAGATCTTTCCGATCGACAGAAAGAACCAGACCATCACAGCGGAGCCGGGAGCACTGCTCATTGATATCCAGGCAGCCGCTGCAGCAGGAGGACTTTTTTATCCGCCGGATCCGGGCGAAAAAACAGCTTCCATCGGCGGTAATGTTATCACAAATGCCGGTGGTATGAAGGCGGTACGATATGGACTGACCAGGGATTTTGTCCGCTGTATCGAGGCAGTTATGCCGGATGGTTCCATCATGAATTTTTCATCCAACGTTGTGAAGAACACAACGGGATATGATGTAAAAGATCTGGTGATCGGCTCAGAGGGAACCTTATGTATCCTGACTCAGGTAACGCTGAAGCTTCTTCCCGCACCGACCTGCACCTGTACCCTTGTAATGCCGTTCAGGAGTCTTGAGGAATGTGCAGACATGGTCCCGAAGGTTCTGGAGTTGCCGTTTGTGCCAACAGCCATCGAGTTTCTGGAAAGAGAACTGATTGATATCGTAGAACGTAATCTGAACAAAATGTTCCCGGTAAAACAGGGAGAAGCAGTGCTGATCGTTATGTATGATGCTTCCAGTAAACAGGAGCTGGACAGCGCAGTGGAGGCAGCAGCGGAAGCAGCTCTGGCAAACGGAGCTCTGGACTGCTGTATCGCAGGAACGCCGGAGCGTGCCGGAGCCGTATGGAGTGTCAGAGGCGGGATCCTGGAAGGAATGAAAGCAGATTCTGTCGCACAGGAGGAGTGTGACGTAGTTGTTCCGCGTGCAAGGATCGCAGAGTATGTAAAAGCAGCCAAAAAGATCGCAAGTGCACATGGTATCCGTGTAGAGCCCTGCGGACATTGCGGAGACGGAAATATCCATACAGAGATGCTCCGTGGACCGAAAATGAGTGACCAGGAGTGGAAGGAAGCCACTCACGCAAGTCTGGTAGAGCTGTATGCACTGTCCAAGGAACTGGGCGGACAGCTTTCCGGTGAGCATGGCATCGGAAACGGACGTCTGGAATTCCTGGAAGAATTTGCGGGACCGAGAATGATCGCTCTTTATAAAGCCATCAAGCTGGCTTTCGATGATAAACTGATCCTGAATCCGGGAAAAGTCATCGAATATAATAAATAAAAAATGGGGGAAAGAGAGATGAGTCAGAATAAATCATTACAAAGTAAAATGCCTCTGGCTATGGGACTTGCGTTCGTCGCATTTACCACACAGTTCGGAGGCGGATTCGCATCAGGAGCGCAGATCTATCAGTACTTTATCAACTACGGTATCTGGTGTCTGATCCTGCCGGCAGTGACACAGGGATTGTATGCACTGTTTTTCTGGTATGGAATGCGCTATGCTTATAAACACAAAACCTACGATTACAGAAGCTTTTCCGACAGTCTTTACGGAAAAACGAAACCGGTTATGTCCAATCTCTATGAGATCTGTTACCTGATCATGATCGGAACTGCATCAGCAGCAGCCTTTGCAACTGGCGGTTCCACACTGCAGACACTGTTTGGGATCCCATACTGGTTCTGTACACTGATCATTGCAGCATTTATCTTTGTGATCGCACTTTTCGGAACCAATGTCGTAAGAAAATGTGCTTCTACATTAAGTGTGCTGATCATCATCGGTCTTGTATTGGTACTTGTTCCGAATATCATTGCACAGTGGGGAGATATCACAGCTTCCATCCATACCATGTCCTCCGGAGAAATGACTGTACTTTCCTCCGAGAGCGGAGCCTTTGGACCGGCTCTCTATTCAGCAGTCCTTTATTTCTTCTTCCAGCTGGCATCTGTTTCTGTTATGTACCAGCACATGGAGGATGTAACAGACGAAAAACAGATCAACAAAGCAGCGATCTGGATGTTTGTATGCAACTTCTGTGCAATGGAGCTTTCCATCCTCGGACTTCTTGCCATTGCATATGTAAGTGAACTGGCATCTGCATCGGTACCGATGCTGGTACTGGTCCAGAACGGTGTAGGCGCCGGTATCCTGACACCGATCATTTCTCTGCTGATCATCCTTGGAGCTATCTCCACAGCAGTAAATATGATCTCCGGTATTGTGACCCGCTGTGTAAATGCAGTGGAGCGCCGTATGGACAGCCCGGCGAAAAAAGCGCAGGGACACCTTGGAAGAAATGCAGTTTTCACAGCGATCTTTACATTCCTGGCATTTGCCATCGCACAGTTCGGTCTGATGACAGTTGTTAAAAAGGGATATGCATACCTTGGATATGCGGCGTTTATTACATTGTTTGTACCGTTTGTTGTACATGCCGTTGCGACAAAGGGAAAAGAGATTTGAAGAATAAAAAGCTGAACAGAAAATCCCCCGTTGATCCGTATGGCAGGATCATCAGGGGATTTTGTCAAAGTTCACAAAAATATTATAAATATTTTATTAAATATTCCAGATAGACAACATATATTTTTTCTGATACTATTACATACAGTTATTAAATAGTTACGAATCAGAAGGATTGTTACTGAAATATTTATTTATCGTCAGGCAAGACCTTATAGTAGTATAGGAATAGGTTTTCTATATACTGTAATGGTCTTTTTTTAATTTGTTTGGCAGCGGGGGTAACAGGACTATGGTTATCCATAAGATTTTGAATAATAATCTGATACTGTCCAGGGATGGACAGGGACATGAAGTTATTGTAAAGGGCTGCGGAATTGCCTTTCAGAAAAAGAAAGGACAGCAAGTGGAGGAGTCCAGGATCGAGAAGATCTTTACTGCGGAAAATGCCCAGATCAGCAAGGAGATACAGGGTTATCTGACTGCTATTCCGGAAAAATATCTGGATTTTGTGGAAGCTTTTGTAAATGAAGTGAAGGAAAAAAAGGGGATGAAATTAAATGACAGTATTTATTTTTCCCTTAGCGACCATATCATGGGTGCGATCTCCAGACTTGAAAACGGGATCCGCCTTCAGAATATGCTGCTTCTGGATATCAAGCAGCTTTATCATAAGGAATATGAGATCGGCTTGGAATTACTGAAAAAGGTAAATGAGATGTTCGAGGTAGATCTTTCTGCAGATGAAGCAGGATTTTTTGCATTGCATTTTGTGAATGCGGAAGATGGCGGCAAGACGGACAGCTATCAGATTTCCATTATCGTACATCAGATCCTGGACATCGTGGAGAAGTATTATGACAATATGGAATTTCAGGAGGATAATCTGTATTATCAGCGGTTTCTCACGCATCTGAAATATTTTGCCCAGAGATTCCTTCATAAAGAGCTTCACTATGATGAGAATCAGGAGCTTTTCAAGATCATCAAGGAGCAGTACAGAGAAGCTTACGGCTGTGTAAAAATGATCTATCTTATGATGGAAGAGGAATATAAATACGCTATGACTGAGGATGAAATGCTGTATCTGACGATTCATATCCAGAAGATCACAGAAGACCATAAACGTCTGAAAAATCTGTGAAAAGAGATTGTTTTATAAATTAGGTGTTAATGGATTGTTACTGAAATACGTGCCATGTGCGTATCTTTTCAGGCAAGACCTTTAATATAAATTTCAATATTTATTATTAAAGGAGGTCCCCAAATGAAAAAGGACTATGCAAAAACTGCAGACACACTGATTGCAGCGCTGGGCGGAAAAGATAATATCACCCGTCTGTTCCACTGCATGACAAGGCTTCGTTTCTATGTGAAAGACAGATCGAAGATCAACGAGAAAGAGATCTTAAAGCTTTCTGAGATCTCCGGCGTTAACTGGCATGAAGATCAGTTCCAGGTTATCGCAGGAAATGAAGTGAACGCTGTTTACAAGGCATTGGAGGACAAAGGTGTTCCTACCGATGATGCACCGGCAGCGAACTCTGACAGCTCAAAGAGTGTTGTTTCAAAAGTTATCGATGCCATCACCGGATGTATGACCCCGATGATCCCTGCCCTGACTGCAGCCGGTATGATCAAAGTTGTACTTACTCTGCTGACAACTTTTCATCTGGTATCAGAAACAAGCAGTACCTACCAGGTGATCAGTTTTATCGGAGATGTTACTTTCTACTTCATGCCGTTCCTGATCGCAGCAAATGCTGCCAAGGTTTTCCGCGTGAACCAGTCACTGGCGCTGTTTATTGCCGGTGTTTACTTAAGCCCTACCTTTGTAACTATGGTAGCCGGTGATGCGGCCATCACACTGTTTGGTCTGCCGATCACAAAAGCAACTTATTCTTATTCCGTTATTCCGGTTATCCTGATGGTATGGATCACACATTATATTGAGATTCTGGTTGATAAGATCACACCGAAAATGGTAAAACTGATCCTGAACCCGACACTGGTAATTCTGATCAGTGCACCGATCGCCCTGATCGTAGTTGGACCGCTCGGAACAATTATTGGTAACGGACTTGCGGTAGCCATCAACTTCCTGTCCGTAAAACTTGGTTTCATTATTGTAGGTATCCTTGCAGCAACCTTCCCGTTCATCGTTATGACTGGTATGCACCATGCGCTGACACCAATCGGACTGAATGCCATTGCAACCGGTGGTACCGATACACTGATCTTTGTATCTCAGGTATGCTCTAACCTTGCACAGTCCGGAGCTTCTCTTGCAGTAGCTGTAAGATCCAAGGACAGCAACATGAAACAGCTGGCAAGTGCAGCCGGTGTCTCCGCTCTTATGGGTATCACAGAGCCTGCTCTGTATGGTGTTACACTGAAACTGAAAAGACCGGTTGTAGCAGCTTCCATAGCAGCCGGAATCGGTGGTATCGTAGGAGGACTTCTTCAGGTTTCTCTTTACATTGCACAGAATTGTATCATGGCGATCCCGGCGTTTATCGGTGAGAAGGGATTAAGCAATCTGCTTTATGGAATCATTATGATCGTGGTATCTTTTGTAGCTGCTTTTGTTCTTACGCTTATCTTCGGATTTGAGGATGTAAAGGCTGAGACAGAGGATGAAGTACAGAACACAGATACAGAAAAACAGCCGGCACAGCAGAACGCTCCGCTTGTAGAGAAGATCGAGCTTTGTGCACCGGTAGCAGGAACTGTAAAAGCACTTTCCGATGTTCCGGATAAAACTTTTGCTGATAAGGTTTTAGGTGACGGAGCAGCGATCGTTCCATCAGAAGGAAAGGTTTATGCACCGGCAGATGGTACGGTGGCAAATATCATGGACAGCAAACATGGAATCATGTTTGTGACAGAAAGTGGAGCAGAAATTCTGATCCACATCGGACTTGATACTGTAAATTTAAATGGTAAATATTTTAAATCCCATGTTTCTGATGGAGATAAGGTAAAAAAAGGAAAGCTTCTTGTGGAATTCGATATGGATGCCATTAAGAAAGAAGGATATGATCTGATCACACCGGTTGTTGTGACCAATATTTCTGATTATATCAAAGCAGTATGCATGGAAAAAGAAGATGCAGCTGTAAATGCAGGAGATAAATTCCTGACTATTGTATAAGAATAACAACGAAACATCAGGCGGAGATAACAGATCCGCCTGATGTTTATAAAAAGGAGAAAATTAAAATATGAAAAATTATAACCGTATGCCGGAAAACTTTCTCTGGGGCGGAGCAACCGCTGCAAACCAGTATGAAGGCGGTTGGGATGAGGATGGCAGAGGCCCGTCCATTGCAGATGTCCTGACAGGAGGAAGTGTGGATAAGGAACGTCGTCTTACACCGCCGGCACCGTTACCGGAAGAATTTTATCCCAATCACCAGGCGACTGATTTTTATCATCACTGGAAAGAGGATATTGCTCTTTTTGCAGAGATGGGATTTAAGGTATATCGTTTTTCTATTTCTTGGTCCAGAGTGTTCCCAAATGGGGATGAGGAAACTCCAAATGAGGAAGGCCTTAAGTTCTACGACAATGTGATCGATGAACTGAGAAAATATAACATTGAGCCGCTGATAACGATCTCTCATTATGAGAATCCCCTTCATCTTTCTCTGGAGTATGGCGGATGGAAAAATCGTAAGATGATCGATTTCTATCTTCGATTTGCAAAGGTTTTATTTGAGAGATATAAAGGTAAGGTAAAATACTGGCTGACTTTTAATGAGATCAATATGCTGACGCAGGACTTTGGTGCGGTATTCTGTGCAGGAATGCTGGACCCGAAGGATGTATGTGAGCAGAGCCGTTATCAGGCAATGCATCACCAGCTGGTAGCAAGTGCACTTGCAGTTTCCATGGCTCATGAGATCAATCCGGAGTTTATGCTTGGCTGTATGCTTGCTTATCACAATGGTTATCCATATACTTGCCATCCGGATGATATCTTATATGCACAGCAGTTTGGGCAGATCCACAATTCCATTGCCGGTGATGTTCATGTAAGAGGATATTATCCGGGATTTGCAGCGAGATACTTTGAGGAGCACGGAATCCAGCTGGAGGTTCTTCAGGAGGATAAAGAGATCCTCAAGAAGGGTACGGTGGACTTTTTCACCATCAGCTATTATTCCAGTAGCTGTGTCAGCGTGACAAAGGACGGAGAGAAAACGGCCGGAAATGGAAGTGACAATCTGAAAAATCCATATCTGAAAGCTTCCGACTGGGGCTGGCAGATCGATGCAACTGGTCTTCGCTATGTTCTGAACCAGATCTATGACCGCTATCAGATTCCGATCATGATCGTGGAAAATGGTCTTGGGGCGGTGGATCAGCTGACAGAGGATGGAAAGATTCACGATGATTACCGTATTGAATATATGCGCCGCCATATAGAGCAGATGAAGGAAGCAATCCATGACGGAGTAGATCTGATCGGCTACACCTGCTGGGGCTGTACAGATCTTGTCAGTGCCTCCACTGGAGAATTCAAGAAGCGTTATGGTCTTATCTATGTAAATAAAAATGATGACGGGACCGGAGACTTTTCTAGAATCCGCAAAGATTCTTTTTACTGGTACAAAAAAGTGATTGAATCCTGCGGGGAAGAGCTTTAACTGAATCAACTGCGAAGCAGTTATCTGGTGTAGAATTATGTAGCGAATGCGGTTGCTTTTATCCGGTTGACGACAAAATCCTGGAGTATGACAATGTACTCCGGGATTTTTTTGGAAGGTTGACTTTTACACGGTAAAGTGTAATACTTATTGTAAGTGACGAATGTGAGGAGTGTTTTTTATGCCGGATGAAAAAGTACTGCAGGTAGCGATACTTATATGGGGATGTGCATTTTGTGCCATAGCTGCATTATGTATATTTCTGAGCAGTAATTATGACAGGGAAAAGCGTCGGTATCTTATCCTGATGGAGAGTTTTGCTTCTCTATTATTGCTGATGGATGCCATGGCGCATATTTTCAGCGGATATCCCGGAGTTCCGGGCAGTGTGATGGTTCGTATCTCGAGTTTTCTCGTATTCCTTTTAAGTGACGTAGTCCTGCTGTGTTTTCTACATTTATGTGTGTGTTTATCTGTTTTCGAAGAGGAGCGGAGAACATTAAAAGAGTAAAAGCCGGATATGTTATTGCTGCCGCAGAGGTTGCTTTTGTGGTGATCTCGCAGTTTACTCACTGGTATTATTACATAGATGGGGATAATTGTTATCATCGGGCACCGTTATATATTATGTCAATTCTTCTTTCGGCAGCAGGCTTGCTCATTGATCTTACGCTTCTGCTCCAGTACAAAAAGAGAGTCAGCAGGAAGCTCCTGTTCTCTATGCTGTCATGCATTGTACTTCCGGCAGTGGCGGCAGCTGTGCAGGCATTCTGGTATGGAATATCGCTGATCGAGTTTTCTGTTGGTATCTCCATGATCATTATGTTTATCGTGACGATGACGGAGCTGAATCAGGAAATGTATGAGCTGATAGGCAGAGAGGGCAAGATAAAGGAAAGACTTGAGATCGCAACGATACTGAATAAATGCATTGCTGAGTTGATATCAGGAGAAGATGAAGATGCGGCAATCTCCAATCTGCTGCGTATTATCAGTGGGTATTTTGACGGAGATCGCAGTTATATTGTTCAGATCGATGAAAAGAGGAATGTCTGTACAAATACCTATGAGTATGCCATGAACGGAGTGACTGCTGAGAAGGATAATCTTCAGGAGGTTCCCATGGAAATGCTGGATATCTGGATGGACAGCTTTCGGAAAAATGGCCTGTATTATATTCCGGATATTGAGGAGGAGCAGGGGCAGCCGTATTATGAGACTCTGAAGATGCAGGACATTACCAGGCTGCTGGCCGTTCCTTTAAACAGTGACGGAAAGATCATAGGATTTCTCGGGGTAGATAATCCGAGACTGCATTATGAGGATCATACGTTGCTGTCATCCATACAGTATTTTTTAACGGACAGCCTGAAAGCCAAGGAGCGTAAGGCGTGTCTGCAGTACATGAGTTACCGTGATATGCTGACGACCTTGTATAACAGGAACAGGTATATTCAGGTTCTGGAAGGCATGCAGGCAAAAACAGTGATAAAAACAGGCGTAGCATATATTGATATCAATGGTCTGAAACGGGTGAATGATCTTTACGGACATGAGGCCGGAGACAGGCTGATCATAAATACAGCGCGTTCCATGCTTGCGATTCTACCGGAAAATGCTTACCGGGTAGGTGGCGATGAATTTGTACTCATCTGTTTTGATATGGATGAGAAGATTTTTCGGAGTAAGGTCCGGGATATCTGTGACAGCATTGCTGCCAAAAGGATCAGTGTTTCTGTTGGTGTTGTCTGGGAGGAAAGCTCTTCGGAGCTTGAGACAATGCTGAGAAGAGCAGATGATCTTATGTATGCGGAAAAAAAGAAATATTATGAAAAGCATGGAACGATGTGAAGGTATGCAGCAGAGTGTAAGAGGAGGTCAGAAGAAAATTCTGACAATGCTGTGCCCGGTATTTTTATACCGGGCACTTCGTTTGTGCTAAAAGAAACGCCGGAATAAAATACCGGACGAAATTTTGAAAAATTTTCTGTAACGTTTTTGAGATCAGTGCGTCTTATAAGTGAGAAGGGAGGAAAGAAGAAAGCCGATGAATATTGAGGAACTTTACCGGACATATTTTGACATTGTATATCGGTATATCCGTTCTGTCTCACAGGATGGATCACTGGCTGAGGAAGTGACACAGGAGACAGTTTTTTTAAAGCTCTGGAAAAGATAGATCAGTTCCGGGGTGACTGTGATGTGCGTGTGTGGCTCTGCCAGATCGCAAAGAATACGTTGTACGATCATCTGAAAAAACAGAAGAAGCAACTTCTCGGGGATGAGAAGCTGGAAAAAACAGAAAGCGCTGGCGGAGAGCTTCTGGAGGAAAAGCTGGCGCAGCGGAGCCAGGCTATGGAAATCCACAAGGTTCTGCATAGACTTTCGGAACCGTACAAAGAAGTTTTTTCCCTGCGGATCTTCGGAGAGCTGACCTTCCGTGAGATCGGAATGCTTTTTGGAAAAAGTGAAAACTGGGCGCGGGTGACTTATTACCGTGCAAGAGTAAAGATCAGAGAGGAGCTGGAATATGAAGATTACATGTGACGTAATACAGGATCTGATGCCATCTTATATAGATGGGATATTAAGCGAAGACAGTCGGGCGCTGGTGGAAGAACATATGGGAACCTGTCAGGAATGCAGAAAAATGTTGGAGATCATGAAAGAAGAGCAGGGAAAAGAGCAGGCCCGGATAAGATCATCTGTAGCTTCTGTAGCAGGATGTGGAACTGGTGGGACGGAAAATACTGAAAGTAATGCAAATACCGGAAGCGCAGCCGCGCTGAAAAAAATCCGGAAAAAATTAATAATACGCAGAGTGCTGACAGCAGCAGTGGCAGTTATCCTGACACTCATCGCTGCGGCAGCAGGCTACAACCACTGGTATTTCAACGAAAAATACATGACCCTGGAAAACAGCGGAATGTACGTAAAAAATAACAGTTTGTATTCTTCCAATAATCTCATCAACCGAATGAAAGTACAGTACACGGAAGATGGAAAAACAGAGTTTGTCTACGCCATTGACGCGCCATATGCAGGAACTCTGGAACTAAAAGGCGATGACATGCTGCTTCAGGATTTTTCCAAAAAGACAGAGGAATTATCACCGGAAGACGACAGCACCCCGGAAACGGTAACAGAGGTTTATTATATGAGTGCGGAGGCCGGAAAGAAGAGCTTGGAATTAACAGAGCTGGAAGCAAAGGGAGATCTGGATGCAGCGGAGAAAATTGTGGATGAGATGAAACAGGAATCGAAGCTGATATGGTCGGAACAATAGGATAGAAAAACAGTATCATCTATGTTAGAATAAAACCTGGACAGTACAGTGAAAAAGTTCTATAAAAATTCTGTGCTGTAGGCAAAAAAACAGACAGTAGTGAATTTACGTATTTACTGCCGAAGAACAGGGGGACATAAGATGTTATTTGTATGCTATCCAAAATGCAGTACCTGCAAAAAGGCTCAGAAATGGCTGGATGAGAGTGGCGCAGAATATACGTTGCGTGATATTAAGACGGACAATCCAACTGCAGAGGAACTGAAAGCCTGGTGGGAAAAAAGCGGTCTTCCGCTGAAGCGTTTTTTCAATACCAGTGGAAATATTTATAAAGAGATGAAACTGAAAGATAAACTTCCGGAGATGAGTGAGGAAGAGCAGCTTACGCTTCTTGCAACAGACGGGATGCTTGTGAAACGACCAATCCTTGTTGGGAAAAACAAGGTGCTGGTGGGCGCTAAAGAAAAAGAATGGGAAGAGTATCTGAAATCATGAAAAAGAAACTGAATTATGCGGATATCGTTAAGGAAACCGTGATCCTCACCGTAGCAGTGGCGATCATTGCAGCGGCGGTATATTTTTTCCTGGTGCCAAGCCATACGTCGGTCAGCAGTATTTCCGGTCTTGGAATCGTGCTTTGCAACTTTGTGCCGCTGCAGCTGTCGGCGATTACCATGATCCTGAATGTGGTATTGCTGATCATCGGATTTTTTACCTGTGGAAGAGAGTTTGGAGTTAAGACGGTTTATACCAGTGTGATGCTGCCGTTGTTTCTGGGACTTTTTGAGATCATTTTTCCGAATTTCGGTTCCATGACAGACAGCCAGGAACTGGATGTTCTGTGTTATATTCTGGTAGTGAGTGTGGGACTTAGCATTCTTTTTAACCGGAATGCATCCTCAGGCGGACTGGATATCGTGGCGAAGATCATGAATAAGTATCTCCACATGGAACTTGGAAAAGCCATGTCTCTTTCCGGTATGTGCGTGGCACTTTCCGCGGCGCTTGTGTATGATAAAAAGACGGTGGTCTTAAGTATTCTGGGAACGTATTTTAACGGAATCGTTCTGGATCATTTTATTTTTGACAATAATATCAAGCGGCGTGTCTGCATCATCACGAAAAAGGAAGAGGAGCTGAGGCAGTTTATCATTCATGACCTGCACAGCGGAGCCACGATCTATGAGGCCATCGGAGCCTATAACATGGAAAAACGCCGTGAGATCATCACCATCGTAGATAAAGGTGAATATCAGAAGCTGATGAAGTTTATAAACCAGGAGGACCCGAAAGCGTTTATTACGGTTTATAATGTATCGAATATGCGGTATCAGCCGAAGAAATAAGAATATTTTGCTGGAATAAAAAAATCCCGGGACAAAACGCCCGGGAATTTTTTTGCCATATTTTACAGGAAAATATATTTCAGGATAAACAGCACTGCCAGTACATACATCAGAGCGCTGATCTTCTTTTCTTTTGCCTTACCTGTGATCAGGTTGATTGCTACGTATGTGATAATTCCCATGGAGATACCTTCGGAAATGCTGTAGAAGAACGGCATTGCGATGATACATACATAACATGGGATCGCCTCGGACATATCGCTGAAATCAATGCTGATAACATTGCTGAGCATGTACAGACCGACGATCACCAGAGCCGGAGCTGTGGCAAAGGACGGGATTGCCAGGAAGATCGGAGACAGGAACAGGGACAGGCCAAATAAGATGGCAGTTGTCACTGCGGTAAGTCCGGTTCTTCCGCCTTCGGATACACCGGAAGCACTTTCTACGAAGGTAGTGGTTGTGGATGTACCAAGAACTGCACCGGCAGTTGTTGCAACTGCATCTGCAAGAAGTGCGCCCTTGATGTTAGGAAGCTTGCCATTTTCATCCAGCATGCCTGCTTTAGAAGAGACACCAACGAGAGTTCCAAGAGTATCAAAAAGATCTACAAATAAAAATGCAAACAGGATAACAAGGAAATCCAGTGAGAAAACTCCGTCAAACTGCAGCTTCGCAAAGATCGGAGCAAGGCTCGGGATGGAGAGTCCGTTGCTGAAATCCGGGAGCAGGCTGTAGAAGCCGATTTCCGGGTTCGGAACATAAAGTCCGGCGAACTGACAGATGATTCCAAGTCCCCATGTGATCAGGATACCCCAGAGGATGTTTCCCTTTACATTCTTAACAACCAGGATACCGGTTACGATGATACCGATCAGAGCCAGGATAACGGTGATCCCCACATTGTTGAAGGAAGCCTCTACACCCTTGGCTGCGTTGTAGCCATCTACAGAGAAAAGCTGCAGCAGAGTGGAGCCGCCGATCACGATATTGGCATTCTGTAATCCTACAAATGCAATGAAAAGACCGATACCAACACTGACTGCGGATTTCAGGTTCAGAGGGATCGCATTGAAGATCGCTTCACGTACATTGGTAAGTGAAAGAACGATAAATACGATACCTTCTGCAAAAACTGCGGTCAGTGCATACTGCCAGCTGTATCCCATACCGATAACAACTGTATAGGCAAAGTATGCGTTCAGACCCATTCCGGGTGCCAGTGCGAACGGGTAGTTGGCGAAAATCGCCATCAGCAGCGTTCCAAGGAAGGCTGCCAGTGCGGTAGCTGTAAATACAGCTCCGGAATCCATGCCGGTCGCAGACAGGATGTTCGGGTTAACTGCCAGGATATAGGCCATTGTCATGAAGGTGGTGATACCTGCCAGAACCTCTGTTTTGGTGTCCGTTTTATTTGCGGACAGCTTGAAGATTTTTTCTAACATATTTCTTTCCCTTTCTTAAATATGTTTTTGGACAACATGTCTATTTTATCATATAAAAATTTCGTATGCAATCATTAGTGCTTAACAGATATTGTTATGTAAGGTAATTTTTTGCAAAATACTTTTACAAGCAGGTAATTTGTGTGTAAAATACAGGAAAGAGAGTATTCGATTTACAGACGGGTTTATTCTGCAATGAAAGGGGGATGGATAATGTCTGAGAAAAAACTGCGGAATATTACAGATGTGCTCTGCTTTTTGATGATCCTTGGGTACGTGATGTATCTTGTGGCTACCTGGGGAAATCTGCCGGAGAGGGTGCCGATCCATTTTAATGCGCATGGGATCCCGGACCGGTATGGGAAGAAGGGCAGCCTTCTTCTGGAGCCGATTTTGGGGATGCTGATCCTGGCACTTCTGATGTTCTGTCAGAGATTTCCACAGTGGTGGAATTATCCGGTTGCGGTGACAGAGGAAAACAGAGAGCATATCTTTGAGATTGCGTCAAAAATGATGTCTGTGATCAAGCTGTTATCCATTGGAGTATGTCTTTATGCCGGGATCAGCGGGAATCTGGGAACGGCACCTATGTGGCCGGTGTGGATACTGATCACAGGGATTTTCGTGACATTGATCCTGGGGATCCGGGGGATATATAAGGCTGGTAAAGAAACTGGCATGGATGAGGATGATAAATCGTGAAGCGGTCGTGTTTGTGATCATATAGCAGAGTGAAAGGGAAATGTTCGATTTATTGTACTGAATATGGATGGAACCAGCGAAAGCGGATCGCGAATATCCGCTTGGCGAAATTATAATAAAAACAGGAAAGGAATCTCAGGAGGATATGGCAGATACAAGAACAGATGAGCTTTACAGAGCGCTTCAGGATAAGGGCTATCCCGATGAGCTGTGCCGGGAAATCGCCTATAAACATATGAATACCGATTACACAGCTACACGGATGCTGGGGTATTTATACAGGGTGACAAGTCCCAGAGTGGAGGATGTGATCGATGAGATGCTGGCGATCTTAAGTGATAGGGAAGCCATCGTCCGGAAGAAAGAGCTGGAGCACGCCCAGGCTACGATCAACAGCGTGTATCGGGAGGGTTTGTAACGGAAATCCCGGAGCTTTGCCAGTGCTGGCGGATCAGAAGCTTCATCCTTTAAGGAAAATCAGGAGATCATGGCTCTGGAGCATCATCTCCTTCCGCAGAAATTCATCATTGATAACTACATCAATATGAACGCACACTTTAATTTTATCCGTTTCTTTTAAACAGTATTGTTATTACGGTAGTGATTACTCTGATCGTAATTTATGCAAGTAATTGAAGATGGACAAAATAGTAATTGTATTAACTGATAAACCATAGTATAATACAAATATGAACACAACATATAAATCAAACAACAATGTCGTCTATTCCTGTAAATACCATGTAGTATGGTGTCCAAAGTATAGACGAAAAGTATTAATTAACGGTGTGGACGTCCGGCTGAAGGAGCTGCTCACAGAGTATGCTGCAAATCTTTCTGTAGACATTCTGGAGATGGAGATCATGCCAGACCATGTTCATATGCTTTTGGAAGTAGATCCTCAGTTTGGCATCCACAAAGCTGTAAAGTCATTTAAAGGCTATACGTCCAGAATTTTAAGACAGGAATTTCCCTATCTTA
>ENA-OQMY01000217-OQMY01000217.1-human-gut-metagenome-genome-assembly--contig:-NODE-217-length-17368-cov-2.224465_pt1 | contig 17368 bp, 20 predicted proteins | sample MGYA00242623_ERZ504868 | MGnify/ENA primary metagenome ERZ504868 (study PRJEB26092, sample SAMD00036386) | human gut metagenome | host: Homo sapiens | study: EMG produced TPA metagenomics assembly of...
GCACCAGCCCCGCATCGCGAAGGACCACGGCCCCTATGAGCGGATGGTGCTCTGGCTGGACAAGCGGTATCTGGAACAGCTCAGCACCCCCCAGACGAGCTTGACGCGCTGCTTTGACGCAAGCGCGCCCGGCCACACCAATCTGCTGCGCCTGCCGCCTGCCCAGCGGGCGGAGAGCCAGACGCTGATGGAACGCCTCGCGGCGGAGAGTGAGGGTGCGCAGGCCGCGGCCTATGGCAGCGATGTGGTGGCGCGGGCGTGCCTGCTGCAGCTTTTGGCCGGGCTGAACCGCTTTGCGCTGGCGGCCCCGGCCCGCCACGAGGTGGAGGACAAGGCGGGCCCTGTCGTGGCCGAGGTGCTGCACTATATCAACGAGCATTACCCGGATGAGCTGTCGTTAGACCTGCTCTCCGCAAAATTTTTTATCAGCAAATACCATCTTTCCCACGAATTCCACCGCCTGGTGGGTACCAGCGTATACCGGTACATCATCCAGAAGCGCCTTGTCATCGCAAAACAGATGCTGGCGAACGGCGTGGCGCCCACGGACGTATACGGCCATTGCGGCTTTGGGGATTACGCCAATTTTTACCGGGCGTTCAAAGCGGAATATCATATCAGTCCGAAACAGTTTCTGGGCCGGGCTGGAAATGAAAATACATTTGGAGGTTGACGCAAAATGTTTACTGTGACAAAAACCACTCAGGGCGCGTATACAGCCTATGTCCTGGCCGATACCGGCGCCGGCACCACCGCCACCGTCGTGCCCGAAAAGGGCGGCATGGTGACGAGCTTCACCAAAAACGGAGATGAATATTCCTGGCTGCGGGAGCCGAACTTCTCTCAGCCGGAGCGCCCGCGCTGCGCCATGCCCGTGCTGTTTCCCATGTGCGGGCGCGCGCCGCAGGACGCGAACACCTTCGGCGGCAAAAGCTATCCTATGATCATCCACGGCATCGTCCACTCCATGCCCTGGCAGGTGGTGGAGACGGGCGAAACGGACGGCGCATCCGTCACCGTGCGCGTCACGGACAACGCCGAAACGCGGGAAAGCTATCCTTTTGCGTTCAGCGTTACCATCCGGTATGTGCTCAGGGGCGGCGAGCTGCGCTTTGAGCAGACCTATGAGAATACCGGCAGCACGGACATGCCGTTCTCCTTCGGTTTCCATCCCTATTTCCGTGTTTCCGATGTGCGCAACCTGGAGTGGGATATCAAAGCCGGCCTGACGGCCGACCCGGACACGGGCAGAGACACGCCGTTTGAAGGCGTGGATTTCCCCTATGACGACGAGCAGACCACCCGCTATTATAAGGGCGTGCAGAGCCCCATGCGCTTTACAGACAAAGAGCTGGGCCACACCGTCACCGTGAAGTTTGACGGGAACTTTAAAAACGCCGTGCTGTGGAGCCAGTGCCCGCTGGGCTTCGTGTGTATGGAGCCGTGGAACGGATTCCCCGGCAGCCTTACCACCCCGGAACACGAGACGCTGGCCCCGGGCAACGCACTGAGCGCCGTTATGAGTATTGAAATTTAAGGCGATACCGTTTGCAAAGCAGCAGCCGCATGCCGGAAGTGTATTTCGGCACGCGGCTGCTGCTTTATGCATCGGCGGCCCGCTGAAGAAACCGCGCCGCCGCCGTCGTTTCGTCAGCAGAACACGAAAGGGAGCGGAACGGATGGAACAAACGGGAAAATTTTCAAACGGGCGGGCGGCGCTGGGGCTTCTGGCGCTGGTGATTCTGGCGGCGGCGCAGCTGGGCGCGCAGCTTCTGGCAAGCTTGCCGCTGATGGTGGGCGCACCGGTGTGGCTGGGCAATGTACTGGCCGGCGTGCTGTATGCGGCGCTGGGGGTGGCGGGGCTTTTGCTGCTGTGCGGAAAGGGCCTGCGCGTGACGCCGGAGGAATGCCGTCTTGCACCAGTGCGGCTGCGCCCTGTCTGGGCGGCGAGCGCGGTGCTGATGCCCGCGCTGGCGGCGGGCGCGCTGCTGTGTCAACCGGGGACATTGGCAGGCTGGGTCTGCGGAGGACGCCGCGGCGGTGGCGGCGGGCGCGGTATTTTTCTTCGGCGCGGGCACGGGCATCGTCGAGGAGGCCGTGTTCCGCGGCGTTCTGATGACGGCCGTTGAGCGCCGCTGGAACAAAACGGCTGCGGTGCTCGGCCCCTCCCTGGCGTTTGCCCTGCTGCACGTCCTGGGGCGGGAGCTGAGCTTTGCGGGCATACTGCAGCTTCTTGCGCGGGCACTGCGGTGGGCGTTCTGTTCTCGCTGGTGGCTTATGAGAGCGGCACGGTGTGGTGCAGCGCAGCCATGCACGCCGTATGGAATATGGTAATGATCGGCGGCGTGCTGCACATCGGCCCGGAGCCCGACGGATATGCGCTGCTCAATTATGTGCTGGACTCCGCTTCTCCGCTGGTAACGGGCGGTGATTTCGGCGTGGAAGCGTCTCTTCCCTCCATTGCGGTCTATCTGGGCTTCAGCGCGCTGGCGCTGGTGCGGCTGAAGCGGAGCAAGGCGTTTGCACACACTGCGTGAACAGCGCCCGGCCCGGGCTTGCCCTTCAGCCGGGGAGTGGCTGCGGGCCAGGTGGCAAAAAAACAACCGTCCCGGCACACACTGCCGGGACGGCTCTTGGCTATTTGTCCGGAGCGAAGGAAAACACCCGCCGCTCCGCGGGAATGCGGCGCGCCTTTATTCGGCCTGCCCGGCCAGCCTGGCCAGGTCCAGGCCTGTCACATCGCTGACAGGCACGCTGAACGCGATGCCGCGTTCGCCCGTACGGGCGAACGCCTCGTTGCAGATGGCCTTCATGATGGACTGCTTTTGGGCAGCGGCCGTCAGGATAAGCACTACGTCTTTTTTCCGGCTGGATGGTGATGTGCAGGAATTTTTCGGCTTCCTCGCTGCTCAGGCCGCGCGCACGCGCCACAGTGCCGCCGCGTGCGCCCGCCGTCTTGGCCGCGGCCATCACGTCGTCCGCCATGCCGTGCTCCACCACGGAGATGATAAGCTCGAACTGGTTGTTTTCCGTCATCGGGGGAACCTCCCTTTCCACGTTGATCTCGGCGCGCACCCGGCCGCCGTCTGTTTGGCGGTTTGCCGCCGCACTGATGCCGGAAAGCGGTACGGTGAATGCAATCCCCTTACCCGGCCGGGAAAAGCCAAGCGCCAGCGTCAGGTCCGCCAGCAGCGGCGCCACCAGAGCACCCGGCACAAGGCTGAGCACAATGTCCTTCTCCGGCTCGTCCAGCCCAAGGTAATCCATCACCTCGGCGCTGGCGGTGCCGTGCCCCAGCATCACCAGCTGCACGGCCACGTGCCGCGCCCGGCAAAGGTCCACTACGCGGTCGCCCTTGCCGCGGTCCACGATGGTCACCATGCAGCGCACGGGTGAAATGAAATCTGTCATGTTGCGTCCTCCCCGGCCGATACGCCGAATTCGATGATCTCCTCGTCCTGCACCGCGTGCACTTCGGCCGCTGCCGGCGCACGGCGCGTCTTGAACTGGTACACAAGGCCGATGATCTGGATGGTGATGAGCGGCGTCATGGCGACCATGGCCACGATGCCGAAGGCGTCTGTCAGAATATTGCCCCCACGGCCTCGCACGCGCCCATGGCAAAGGGCAGCAGAAACGTGGCCGTCATGGGGCCGGAGGCCACGCCGCCGGAATCGAAGGCAATGGCTGTAAAGATCTTGGGCACAAGAAAGCTGAGGCCGAGCGCAAGCGCATAGCCCGGCACCAGGAACCACAGCAGAGAAACGCCCGTCAGCACGCGTACCATCGAAAGCCCCAAAGATACCGACATGCCGATGGAAAGCCCTGCCATCATCACCTTCTGCGAGATGGCGCCGCCGGTGATCTCCTCCACCTGCTTGTTCAGCACCAGCACAGCCGGCTCAGCCTTGACGATATAATAGCCGATGAGCATGCCCAGCGGCACAAGCACCCAGTTATAAGGCAGCTCGGCCAGCTGCTTTCCGATGTAGTTGCCCGCGGGCATAAAGCCCACGTTCACGCCCGTCAGGAACAGCGTCAGCCCCACCAGCGTGTACAGCATGCCCACCAGGATCTTTACCAGAGCCTTGCGGCGCAGCTTCAGGAAGAAGACCTGAAACACCACGAAAAACGCGAGGATGGGCGCCAGCGCCAGCAGGACCTCTTTCGCGTAATCCGGCAGGGCGTGGCCGAATTCCAGCCAAAGCTCCCGCGTGCTGGCAATGTCCGGAATGGACAGCGGCGTATAGCCGGCCCCTTCGGGGTTGTAGATCATGCCCAGGATGAGCACGGAAAGGATGGGTCCGATGCTGCACAGCGCCACAAGGCCGAAGCTGTCGCTCTCGGCGTTTTTGTCGCCGCGCACGGCTGTCAGGCCCAGACCCAGCGCCATGATGAACGGCACTGTAATGGGGCCCGTCGTCACGCCGCCGGAATCGAATGCCACGGCCAGGAACGCGTCGGGCACGAACGCCGCCAGAGCGAATACCACAATGTAGAAGCCGATGAGCAGCCACGAAAGGTTCCATCCGAACAGGATGCGCAGGAACGACACCACCAGGAAGAACCCCACGCCGGCGGCCACCGTGAAGATGAGCACGCGGTCCGGCACCGCGGGCGTCTGGCGGGCCAGTACCTGCAGGTCCGGCTCGGCCACGGTGATGATCACGCCGATAACAAAGCAGGCTGCAACGATGAGCCACAGCCTTTTTGAGCGCGTGAGCTGTGTGCCCACCTGCTCGCCGATGGGCATCATGGCCATGTCCGCACCCAGCGTGAAAAAGCCCATGCCCAGAATGAGCAGCGCAGCCCCGGCCAGGAACAGCATCAGCGTGGAAAGTTCCATGGGCACCACCGTCATGCCCAGCGCCAGTACGATCAGGGTGATCGGGATGACCGCGCTCAGCGATTCGTGGATCTTGAGTTTCAGTTTCTTGTTCATATCTCGCCACCTTTCCATGCGTCCGGGAATAATACCATATGTATTAATATTATCATAAGGAAAGGGCGAAAGATGTTAAGAAAGTATAAAGATAATGAAACCGGTAGGAATTCCCCTTTGTTCGCGGGAGCGAAAACATAAAATCCCCCGCAGCAGGCGTCGTCCTGCATTCAGGGGATTTTATCCGTTCTATGTTTTTTACCGCATCTGGTCAAAACTGCGGCGGGCCGGATGTGAGGGCGGACCCTTATACCTCGTAATCACAGCACACGCGTTCGCAGATGACGCTGTGCACGAACTCCTTGACCTTGCAGTGGGCCGGATGGTCCGCGTATACGGCCAGCGCCGCGCGGTCCTCCAGCTCAGTGTACAGCGCCACGTCGTAGCCGTTGAAGCCCACGCCTACCTCGGCGCGCAGCAGCCCGGGCACAACGCCCACCAGTGCCTCCAGCTTTTGCTTCATGATGGCACCGTTCTCCGCCACCTTGTCCTTGTCGGTCAGGTTCCACATTACGATATGTTTAACCACTTTTCATTTCTCCTTTTAGTATAATTATTGCACGCTGCCCGTGCGGCGTTTGTTTTCAACAGCATATCACGGTTTTTCTTCGATTTCAATGTCCTCCAGGCCAATATCGTTTTTGATGACGTTGCCCGGGGCGATGGAGGTCTTGCCGTATTTTCTGCGGATGGCGTCCAGGCTCTGTTCCAGCCGTTCCCGCTTTTCGTTCCGGGGACGCTCCGGCTCCAGCAGTGAGAGCTGGCGTCCCTCGCGTCCGTCCGTCAGGTTCAGCGCCGTAACCGTGAGCATGCGGATGGGCGCGTCCAGGCTCCAGTTGGCTTTTACCAGCTCCAGGGCCGCCCCGCCGATCTCTCGCGCCAGATGGGAGGGCCAGGGCAGCGGCTTCTGGCGGGAGATGCTTTTCAGGTCCGGGTTTTTTGATGAGCACCTGCACGGCAGCAGCGTAAAGGCCGTGGGCGCGCAGGCGGGTGGCCACTTCGTCCGCCAGCGCATAAAGCCCGGCGCGCACGTCGGCTTCGCCCACCAGATTGCGCTTGAACGTCAGGCCGTTTCCCACGCTTTTTATCTCCGGGCGCTCGTCCGCGGTACGCACGGGAGAATTCTCCTCCCCTCTGGCGTAGGCGCCCAGCTCCGGCCCCAACTTGCCCAGCGCTGCGCGCAGGTCCTCGTCCTTCGCCGCGGCCAGCTGCCCGATGTTCCGGACGCCCAGCCCTGCCAGTGTGTTTTGTGCCGAGCGCCCCACGTAAAGCAGCGTGTTTACGGGCAGCGGCCACACGATACGCCGGAAATTTTCCGTGTCGATGACCGTCACAGCGTCCGGCTTTTTATAATCCGACCCCAGCTTGGCAAATACCTTGTTGAAGCTGACGCCCACCGAGATGGTGAGGCCGGTCTCGGCCTTCACGGCCCGGCGGACGGCGTCGGCCACGCCGGCGGGAGAGCTGCCGAACAGCCGCCAGGTCTGCGTCATGTCCAGCCAGCTTTCGTCGATTCCGAACGGCTCTATACGGTCTGTATAACGGGCATAGATGGCGTTGACGGCACGGCTCATCTCCCGGTACTGCCCGTGGTGCGGGGGCAGCAGCTTCAGGCCGGGGCACTTGCGCAGCGCGCTCCAGACGGTTTCGGCCGTCTGGACGCCGTACCGCTTTGCGGGCTCGTTTTTCGCCAGGACGATGCCATGGCGGTCGTCCGGGCTGCCGCATACGGCCACGGGCACGCCGCGCAGCTCCGGGTAGCGCAGCAGCTCTACCGAGGCATAAAAGCTGTTGCAGTCGCAGTGAAAGATCACGCGCTGTTCTTCCGGCAAATCCGCCGCCCTCCTCTCAGGAACAGTACTGGACGATTCACAGCTGGCGCCTTCAGCACGCAGCTGTCCGTTTGCGCGCCCGCCTTGCGCAGGCGCAGGGCCGTGCGTCCGGCCAAAGGCACGGGCGGCGTCTTTGCGGCTGTGCCGCCCCGCCCCCGCTTGTAAATTTTCCGCTCTGCTTCACAAAAATCCCCGTCAATACACAAACCGCGGCGGCCGGAGCCGGACAGCCTGCGCCCAAGACGCGGACTGCGGTTTTTGTTTCGTGCGGCGCAAAATTTTCCTGTGCGGTCCCGCGCTCCGAATTGTGCGGCGCCGGCCCAGGTTCCTTTTGCTTATTATAACATTTTGTAGTATAATACAAAATACATAACGGCGCATCCCGCGCCGTGGAAAAAACAGGTAAAAGCCGCATTTGAAAGGAGCTTTTGACATGGACAGCAATGTGAATAAAATTCTGCAGAATATCGTGAACACCGCCACCCTGGCCGCCGACGAGGCAAAGGCCGCGGTGCACAGCGCCGGAAAGGCCGTTGCCGGAAAATATGATGAAGTGAAGATGAACATCGAGCTTGCCCGCCTGTCCGACGAGCAGGAGGACGTATTCAGCGACATTGGCCGCATGCTGTTCCTCATGCATACGGGTGCCGTTAAAGATACGGTAATGAGCGACGAGGGCGAAAAGTCCCCGCAGCAGGTCATCGACGCGCTGCTGGTCTCGGCGGAGCAGGTACAGCAGGAGATGGACGTCATCACCGACAAGCTCACCGTGTGCCGCAGCGAGAAAGTCTGCCCGTGCTGCGGCCGCATCTGTGGTGAGCACGACGCGTTCTGCGCGGTGTGCGGCACGCGCCTGTCCGAGGAAGAGCCGGAGGAGGAGAAAGCGCCCGCGGCAGAGCCGGAAATACAGCCCGCAGCCGCTGACGCCCCCGCGGCGGAGCCGGAAGCAGAAGCGGAGCTGCCCGCGGAATAAGCGCGGCGGAGAAAACAAATGACGTATACGATCTACGAATTGCTGTGCTTTTTTGTCATCTACTCGGTGCTGGGCTGGTGCCTTGAGGTATGCTTCTGTACCATCAATACGGGCCAATTCGTCAACCGCGGCTTTCTTAACGGTCCGGTGTGCCCCATTTACGGCTTCGGCATGGTGATCGTGCTGGTGGCTCTGACACCGCTGGCCCACAGCCTTCCGGTGCTTTTCGTGGGCGGCGCGCTGCTCACCAGCGCGCTGGAGCTTGCGGCCGGCTGGATATTGAAAAAGGTGTTCCACACCAGCTGGTGGGATTACAGCGACGTCCCGTTCAACCTGGGAGGGTATATCTGCCTGAAGTTCAGCCTGGCCTGGGGCGTGGCCGTGGTGGCCGTTATGAAAGGCGTCCAGCCCGCGGTGGCGGCACTGGTGCGCGCCGTGCCCCGCACGCTGGGCATTGTGCTGCTGTGTGCGGCAGGCGCAGCCTTTGCGTGCGACCTGGCGGTGACGGTGGCCGGCATCCTCAAGCTGAACCGCGACCTTGGGCATATTGCCGAGGTGGCGCGCCTGCTGCACGCAGGCAGCGACCGATTGGCCGAGGGCCTGGGCGACACGGCGCTGGCCGTGGACGGCAAGCTGGATGCAACAAAGCTGGACGCCGCCGCCCGCATCGACATCGCCAAAGCGGAGATCCTGGACCACCGCAACGCCGTGGCCCGCCGCCTTTTGAAGGCGTTCCCCAACATGCGCCCGGCCGAGCATGAAGCGCTGGAGCAGCTGAAAAGCTGGGGTCGAGGAAAAAAATGCCGCTCTGCGCGCGCAGGCGGAAAAGGTAACCGGCAAAAAGAAGTGAAGAAGGAGCTTTATCCCACATGAAAACCACCCCGTTGAAAGGCATGAAAGACATCCTGCCGCGCGAGCAGCGCATCCGCGACTATGTGCAGGGCGAGATCTTAAAGACCTACCGCGCCGCGGGCTTCGAACGCATCTCCACGCCCATTATGGAAGACATGGAGAACCTGGACAAAAGCGACGGCGGCGACAACCTGAACCTGATCTTCAAGGTGCTCAAGCGCGGCGACAAGTTGGAAAAGGCGCTGGCCTCCGGCAGCGAAAAAGAGCTTTCCGACATGGGCCTGCGGTACGATCTGACACTGCCGCTCTCGCGATACTACGCGGCCAACCGGGAGCAGCTCCCCGCGCCGTTCAAGGTCATCCAGACAGACCGGGTGTACCGTGCCGAGCGCCCGCAGAAGGGCCGCCTGCGTGAATTCGTGCAGTGCGACATCGACATCCTGGGCGATGAAAGCCACAATGCCGAGGTGGAGCTGATTGATGTGACGGCCCGCGCGCTGCTGGCCATCGGCTTTTCCGATTTCACCGTGCATATCAACGACCGCCGCCTGCTGCGCGGCATGCTCGAAAGCTTCGGCTTCGCGCCGCAGGCGCTGGACACCGTGTGCGTCACGTTCGACAAGCTGGATAAGGTCGGCCCGCAGGGCGTGGCGGCGGAGCTTGAGGAAAAGGCGATGCCCGCCGCGGCGGTGCAGGCGCTGGAGGCCTTTTTGGAAAAAGGCGCATTCTCGCTGGATGATGTATCCGCGCTGTGCGCGGACAAGAGCCTGGGCGGCTCGGTGCGTTATGTGTTGGATACCGTGGGCAGGCTGTCCGGCGGCCGGTATGCCGTCGAGTACACGCCTTCGCTGGTGCGCGGGCAGGGCTATTACACGGGGATGGTGTTCGAAGTAACGTGCGCCGCGTTTTCCGGCGCCGTCGCGGGCGGCGGACGCTACGACGACATGGTGGGTAAGTTCCTCGGGCAAAAGGTGCCCGCAGTGGGCTTTTCCATCGGGTTTGAGCGCATCTGCTCCATCCTGCTGGACCAGGGCTACGCGGTGCCGGACGAAAAGCCGCGTCTTGCGCTGCTGTACGGTGCGGACGCGGATTTCGCGGACGTGCTGCAAAAGGCAGAGGCGCTGCGCGGAGAATACGCGGTGACGGTGCTGGCCGCGGCCAAAAAAGTGGGCAAACAGCTGGACCGTTTGCAGCAGAGCGGCTGCGCGGCTGCGTGCTTTTATGAAAAATATCCCGAGATAAAGCCGCTCGGGGAAAACGCGTGAGCGCTGCGGCCGGGGCGGGCGACGCCCAATACCGGAAAATGACGCAGACGCCCATCCCAAGGCTCGTTGCTACGCTGGCCGTGCCCACCATCATCAGCATGCTGGTGACGGCAGTGTACAATATGGCCGACACGTTTTTTTGTGGCGCAGCTGGGCACCAGCGCGGCGGGCGCCGTGGGCATCGTGTTTTCGCTGATGGCCGTCATCCAGGCCATCGGCTTCATGCTGGGTATGGGCGCGGGCAATCTTGTTTCCCGCTATCTGGGTGCGAAAGAGCAGCGGCAGGCGGACTGTGCGGCGTCCACCGCATTTTTTACGGCGTTGGCCTTCGGCCTTGGCATCACGGTGCTGGGCACGCTGTTTCTGGACCCGCTCATGCGTGTGCTGGGTGCGACGCCCACCATTCTGCCCTATGCGCGGGATTACGCGCGCTACATCCTGTTCGGCGCGCCGGTCATGTGCGCGTCCTTCGTACTCAACAACATCCTGCGGGGCGAGGGCAAGGCCATGCTGGCCATGGTGGGCATCGGCCTGGGCGGCGTGCTGAACATAGGGCTGGACCCGCTGTTCATCTATACGTTCGGGCTTGGCATCGCGGGCGCGGCCATTGCCACGCTGCTCAGCCAGTGCGTCAGCTTCGCCATTCTTCTAGCGTGCTTTCTGCGCCGCAAAAGCGCGGTGCGCCTGCACATCGGGCAGGTGTCCCGCAAGGCAGAGGTGTACGCGCGCATCATCAAAACGGGCATGCCGTCCTTCTGCCGCCAATCTCTGGCCAGTGTGGCCACGGTGCTGCTGAACGTGAACGCCGCCGTTTACGGCGACGCGGCCGTCGCGGCCATGAGCGTGGTGGGACGCATTTTCATGTTCGTGTTCTCGTTCATGCTGGGATTCGGGCAGGGCTTCCAGCCCGTTGCGGGCTACAATTTCGGTGCAAAGCGGTACGACCGGGTGCGCGGGGCCACTTATTTCACAATGCTGGTGGGCACGGTGCTGATGAGCGTGCTGGCGGCGGCCGGTTTTCTGGCCGCGCCGGGCGCGCTGGCGCTGTTCCGCCGGGACGACGCGGAGGTCATCGCCATCGGCGCGCTGGCGCTGCGGGCGCAGTGCGTGGTTCTGCCGCTGTTCGGCGTTTCTACGGTGACGAACATGCTGCTGCAGGTGACGGGGCAGTCCGGGCAGGCGACGTTCCTGTCGCTGTGCCGCCAGGGCATTTTCTTTGTGCCGTTCATTCTGCTGCTGCCGCAGCTCATAGGGCTTTTGGGCGTGCAGCTCGCCCAGCCCGCGGCCGACCTGTGTACCTTCGCGGTGACGCTTCCGTTTTTGCTTTCATTCCTGCGGCGGCTGAAGCTGTGGGAACAGGCGGAACGTGCTGTGGCGGAAAAATAAGGATATGGAAAAGCCGCGGGGATAGCCCGCGGCTTTGTTCTTTCCTATTGCTTCAGTTTCCGCGATTCTTTCGCCAAACGCATTTTGACGGTTTCCATTTTTGAAATATACCGGCTGGCGTATAAAAACGTGCCGGCCACAAATCCCCGTGCAATGCCCACAATGGTTCCATACGGCTCCGTTTCCGCAAGTTCCGCTACGTCCATCGCCGCAAAAAAAGCCATGCTGGCAAGTGCCATAACAAACATGGCACACATTCTTCTCGAAAAAACTTTCCGCTCGATATTGCTATAGTCTGCAATTTTTCAACATCAATTCCTCTGCGCTGCCGTCTGTGCGCCCGCCTTTTCTTTCTCCATCCAATATCTCGCTGACTTCGACCTTATAGTATTTTGCAAGCTCGATCAACAGGTCGAAATCCGGCATGGTTGTGCCGTTTTCCCAACGGGAAATACTCCGGTTGGAGACGCCCCGCGTCTCAGCAAGCTCCGCCTGCGTGATAGCTTTTTCATTTCGCAGCGTTTTTAAAAAATGACCTGTTTTTGTTGATCCATAGTCCCTGTCTCCTTTCGCTCCCTAAGAATATCGTTTTCACCCGAAAAAGTACAGGTCACAGGCCGAGAGTTGTGGGACGGCAAATGCAAAACGGTGGATCTGTCCGCCTACAGATTCGCCGTTTTCACATCATTGTTTAAAAAAACTCATGCGGTAAATTTTATGGCGGCCCTGCTTCATGCGGTATAAGCCCACAGGTTTTTGATCTGCGGCTCCAAACGGCTGTACTCCCACAGGGATGCGCTGCGGGCGGGACTGTTGGGGTCTACGACGCACAGCAGCCCGTCCTGCGTGCCGGTCAGCACGATAAAATGTCCCGCCGTGGTAAAACTCGCCGGGGTCGCATGCTGCAAATGATGGGCTGCCCTGCTTCCAGCGCGCCGAACACGGCGGCTTCCGTGAGTGAAAGCTCCTGCGCGTACAGGCCAAAGTGCTCGCATCCGCTGCGCATCAGCTCCCAGCTGGTGCCGTCCGCGCCGGCATACCCCTGGCGCTGCGCCCATGCGGCGATGGCTGCGGGTGTGAGAGAAGCGTCCCCCGTCAGGCCGCAGGCCACCACCGAGAGCGCTGTCGGCCCGCAGCCCGTGATGGCGAGGATACTGCCTCCGTAAGGCGTGCAGCCCCAGCGCGCGTCCCATTGCAGCAGCGTGGGGAAGCTGCCGCGCACGGCCTCCTCCACCCTGGCGGGCGGCGCGGCGTCTATAAGGCTGGGATACGCCAGCACAAAGCCAAGCGCTTCCTCATTGCGGGCCAGCAGTGCGGCCACGTCGGCGGGCCAGCGGGAGGGCTCGTCCAGCATGGGCTGCACCTCGGGGTGCGCCGCGGCCAGCGTCTCGATGGCCAAGCGCGTCTGGGCGTCCCATTCGCCGCCCAGGCTCACAGATGCGGACGCGCCGCCCGTTCCCGCGCCGCTGTAAGGTGTGGCGGAAACCAGCGCGGGCCAGACCCGAGCCAGCAGCACCACCCCGGCGCACAGGCAGAGCACACCGCAGCAGCGCGCAAAAAAGCGCCGCGCGCAGTGCTTTCGCGCCCGTTTGCGGCGGCGTGCCCGGGCAGGGCGGCGGGGCGCGTCGTCATAGTGCAGATAACATGCAAGATCATTTTCAAAACGTTCGTTCACGGGAAACCATCCTCTCTGTGAGCCTATTATAGAGAACAAATCTTAAAATAGGCTCGAGCAGAGCTTACAAGTTTCTTAAGGCAACACCGCACAATTCACGGCTGAAGCCTTAAGCGTCGCCTCGCTTGCAGATTTTCCGGCAACTGTCACAAAAATGCTCGCGAATACACAAAGTATTCGCTGCGCTTTTTGTTTAACCTGCCAAAAAACCGGCCGGCGCGATTCGACTCTTAGAATTGTGCGGTGTTGCCTTAATCCTGCCGCTGCCGGCTCGGAATGAGAAAAGCCCCGTGAACGCGGGTTTTCCGCTGTTCTTCCCGGCGTCTCGAAGGTCGGCCGCCGGGTCATAACGCTTTTCTGCCGCGCGTGTTGAACCATACCACGCTGCAAAGCACCAGCACCGCCCCGGCAAGCGAAAAGCCGGAAAGCCGTTCGCCATAGGCAAGCGCCACCCATACAGGCGTGAGGATGGGCTCGATGGCCGTCACCAGGCTGGCCGTCATGGGCGGCGTGGTGGCGATGCCCCTGGCGATGAGGACATAGGAAAGCCCAAGCTGGAACACACCCAGCGCAAAGATACATACCATGGGGACAAAGCTGAAATCCGTCTCGCCCGAAAGGAACGGAAGGCCGATCAGCGCGCCCGCCACCTGTCCCAGAAAATAAGACGACATCGCGTCGCCTTCCGGCTCGGTGTTTACCAGGAATACTCCGGCATAAGCCACGCCGCTGCCCAGTCCCAGCGCGTTTCCCAGCAGCGTGCCCGCCGCAAGGCCGTCCGCCACAAAGCAGCCAATGCCTGCAAATACCAGCACGCACGCGGCCACGGCGGCGCGCGGCGGCTTCTGCCCCTTGGCCAGCCACAGGTCAAAAGCACAAAAATAGGCGCGGTGTACATCAGCAAAATGCGTTGGCCGCGCCCGCCAGCTTGGTGCGAATACATACAGGTTCGTTGTCAGCGCAAGGCTCAGCGCGCCGCAGGCCACGGCTCCGTTCCAGCGCAGGCGCCGCCCGGCCCGCCACAAAAAACGCGACCCCGTGATGCACGCCGCAATGGCGTTGCGCGCGCCGTTGATGGCCAGCGGCGTCCACGGCACACCCTTGATGCACACGCCGCCAATGCTGCACAGCATCGCCGCCAGCGCCAGCAGCCACGCGCCGGTTTTTCTGTTTCATGCCGCTTACCCCCTTTGCAAAAATGCGCCGCTTCACTCTTGCAAAGCGGGCGTTTGTGCCGTATCATAAAAAGATAACAGGCGCCGCGCGCGGCGGCCCATTCAAGGGTATGAAGCAGGGGTTGTCTGATATACGGAGGGGACGAAAATGAAACCATTTATCGCAGCGGATATTTTGCTGCCCGCACCGCAAACGGATATGGGCCTGTGGCCCGCGCTGGCGTGCGACCAGTTCACAAGCCAGCCCGAATACTGGCAGAAGGCCGAGGCGCTCACTCAAAACGCGCCCAGCACATTGCACATCACCTTGCCGGAGGCATATCTGGAAAGCCCGGATGTGGACGGTCGCATTGCGGCCATCCACACCGCCATGGCCGATTACCGCGCCCGGGTGCTCACACGCGGTGTCCACGGTTTTGTATATGTGGAACGCGCGACGCAAAGCGGTGTGCGGCAGGGCCTTGTGGGCGCTGTGGACCTGGAGGCTTACAGCTATGAAAAAGGCTCCGCACCGCTGGTGCGTCCCAGCGAAAATACCATTGTGGAGCGTATTCCGCCGCGCCTTGCCGTGCGCCGGGGCGCGCCGCTGGAAACGCCTCATATCATGATGCTGCTGGATGACGCTGCCTGCGGCGTGGTGGAGCCGTTCGCGTAAAAAAAAGGCGGCGCTGGAAAAACTGTACGACACGGAGCTGATGCTGGGCGGCGGGCACATGCAGGCTGGGCGGTAACGGACGCTGCGGACATTGCGGCTGTGGAAAACGCCGTAGCGGCGCTGGGCACACAGGCGGCGTTCGACGCAAAATACCCGGACGCGGCCGGCCGGCCGCCGCTGGCCGTCGCCGTGGGCGACGGGAACCATTCCCTTGCCACGGCCAAGGCGCACTGGGAGGAAATAAAGGCGGCCCTGCCGCCTGCCGCGCGGCAAAGCCATCCCGCCCGCTGGTGTCTGGTGGAGCTGGTGAATATCCACAGCCCGGCGCTGGGCATCGAGCCCATCCACCGCGCGGTATTCGGCGTTTCCATGACGGAGCTGGCAGGCGCGTTTTTGTCGTTCGCGGCGCGGCACGGCGCGCATGCCTGCGGCATGGCCGGGCGCAGCAGACCTTTTGCTTTGTGGACGAAACGTGTGCAGGGCCGGGTACGGCGGAGCGTGTGGAGTGCCTGAAAAACGCGCCCTGGCCCCTGGCCGTGGGTACGCTGGACGCATTTTTGACAGAATTTCTGGCGCAGCGCCCGGGCGCGAAGGTGGATTACATCCACGGCGCGGACAATGTGCGCGCACTGGCGCGGGCAGGCGCGGTGGGCGTCATCCTGCCGGATTTCGCCAAGAGCGACCTGTTCCGGGGCGTTGTGCTGGGCGGCGTGCTGCCCAAGAAGACGTTTTCCATGGGCCACGCCGAAGAAAAGCGATACTACCTGGAATGCCGCCAAATCGCGCCGCAGACATTGTAAATTGCGGCCGGACGCGCTATACTGTTATAGATAAAGGCCGCTGCGCCGTTGTATCGCGTGGCCTTTGCCGAATGCCCCGCCAGTTTTGCTTCGCGTGGCGGGGCGCCGGGGTCTGCTCTTGAATTTGTGCCGACGCGAAGCGGCGGAATGGATGATTTTTATGGAAACAATGGGAAACCTGCGCCGTACCCACTATTGCGGGACGCTGCGCGCCAGGGACGCGGGCACACAGATGACGGTGGCCGGCTCCATCGCAAAATGCCGCGACAAGGGCGGCGTTATTTTTGCGGACCTGCGGGACACCACAGGCATCCTGCAGCTTATTTTTGACGATTCCACGGACCGGGCCGTGTTTGAAAAGGCCTCCGGCCTGAAAAGCGAGTATGTCGTTATTGCCGCGGGCACGCTGCGTGAGCGCGAGGCGAAAACGGACAAGATCCCCACGGGCGAGGTGGAACTGTTCGTCACCGAGCTGCGCGTGCTCAGCGGCGCGCAGACAACTCCCTTTGAGGTGCGCGACGGCATCAATGTCAACGACCAGCTGCGCCTGAAATACCGCTATCTGGATCTGCGCCGCCCCTCCATGCACGAGCCCATCGTGGTGCGCTCCAAAATTGCCAAGGTGGTGCGGGATTATTACGACGAGCAGCATTTTGTGGAGATCGAGACTCCTATGCTCATCAAATCCACGCCCGAGGGCGCGCGGGATTATCTGGTGCCCAGCCGTGTGCAGCCGGGGCATTTCTACGCGCTGCCCCAGTCGCCCCAGCTTTACAAGCAGATTTTGATGCTCTCCGGCTTTGACCGGTATTACCAGATCGTCCGCTGCTTCCGCGACGAGGACCTGCGCGCCGACCGTCAGCCCGAATTCACGCAGATCGACATGGAAATGTCGTTTGTTACAGAAGACGATGTGATGGCCATGAACGAAGGCCTTGTAAAGCGCGTGTTCCGGGAAGTGCTGGGCGTGGACGTGGAAACGCCTTTTCGGCGCATGCCGTACAGCGAGGCAATGGCCCGCTACGGCTCCGACAAGCCGGACACCCGCTTCGGGTTGGAGCTGCAGGATGTGACGGATGTGCTGCGGGAAAGCGGGTTTGCAGTGTTTAAATCCGCCGTTGAGGCGGGCGGCAGCGTGCGCCTCATCAACGCAAAGGGCCTTGCCGGCGCGCTCACCCGCAAGGAGATCGATAAGCTGGTGGACGTGGCCAAAACCTATGGTGCCAAAGGCCTTGCCTACACGCGCCTGACGGCGGACGGCGTGACCTCCAGCTTTGAAAAGTTCCTCTCCGAGGAGGAAAAGGCCGCGCTGCACAAGGCGGCGGGCGCAGAGACCGGCGACGTGCTGCTGGTGGTGGCCGATGCGAAAAACAGCACCGTGTTTGCGGCGCTGGGCGCGCTGCGCCTTGCCGTGGCAAATAAGTGCGGCCTCATCGACCCGGACAAATTCAACTTCCTGTGGGTGACGGATTTCCCGTTCTTTGAATATTCTGAAGAAGAGGGCCGCTGGATGGCCATGCACCATCCGTTCACAATGCCCCGGGCCGAGGACCTGGACAAAGTAGAGAGCGACCCGGGCAGCGTGCGCGCGCTGGCCTACGACATGGTGCTCAACGGCTGTGAGCTGGGCGGCGGTTCCATCCGCATCAATGATCCGGCCGTTCAGGACCGCATGCTCAAGGCGCTGGGCTTCAGCGAGGAGCGCGCGCGGGAGAGCTTCGGATTTTTGATGGACGCCTACCAGTACGGCGCGCCGCCCCGATGGCGGTATGGCCTTCGGCGTTCGACCGCATGGTGATGCTGATGCTGAAGC
>ENA-OQMY01000218-OQMY01000218.1-human-gut-metagenome-genome-assembly--contig:-NODE-218-length-17355-cov-6.050383_pt1 | contig 17355 bp, 19 predicted proteins | sample MGYA00242623_ERZ504868 | MGnify/ENA primary metagenome ERZ504868 (study PRJEB26092, sample SAMD00036386) | human gut metagenome | host: Homo sapiens | study: EMG produced TPA metagenomics assembly of...
ACACAATGAATGATATTGCCTATTGGGGAATGCTGCCGAGTCTTACATCAGATCCTGGAGAACGGAACTGGCTGGTAACCGTACAGGGAATTTTTTATCTGTATCGGACAGTTTTCTGTTGCAGGTCTGCTCCCTGATATGGTAGCTGGAAATGCGATTATGGCATATCGGACGGCTGCGATTGTGATTGCTTTTTGTTTTATTGGTTTCCAGCTACTTACAGTGTTTGGAGTAAAAGAGAGAAAAAGACCGGAAAAGAAGAGAACACTGTCATTTAAAAGATATGTTTCATATATTCCTGAGAAATGATCAGTTGATAGTGATTGGAATTGCATGTTTATTATTCCAAATCGGAAATGGTCTTCTGATTATGATTGGAATGAATTTCTTTTATTTTGAATTTGGATATTCTGTAGGTGGCAGTCTTGTATTTTGGTTTACAATTATGTATGGATTAGGAACGCTGATATCAGAGGCATCTTTTGCGTGGCTTTCCTCAAAATTCACACGAAATCAGATTATAACTGCAGCTACCATCATTACAGTCATTGGGTATATGCGTTTTTATGAGTGTAGGCTACAGTTTTACCAAAGAGTGTTGTTTTACTGAATATCATCGGTTTTCTGATCTTCTTTTCGCAGGGAGCATTTAATATGACGATGATTGTCATGTTAAATAATACCATAGAGTATGATGAAGTCCGATTTCATGAACGACATGACAGTATTATCTCAGCAGTAAGATCTTTTTGCAACAAAGCTGGCAAGTGCAGTTGATCAGGCGGTTGTTGCGTTAATACTGATTATAAGCAATATTTATGCAATCAGTCAGAAAATATCCGGATTAGAAATAAAAGCTGGTACAGGAGAACTTACTTCGGAAAATGTAATTGTACAGGCAGATAAGTTTATTCAGACAGCAGATGCCGGACAAAGATTTATATTGCGTCTTGGAATTGTAGCTGTTCCGGTAATTTCTATAGGAGCTGCTTATATACTGATTAAACGGAAATATATTATTGACGAACGTAAGTATGAAGAACTGGTAGCGGAAATAAAAAGCACAAATAAAAAATGATTTCTACAAATTATGTTTTTCCACGTATTATAAAAACGCGTGAAGAAAAGGCTTTGATTTGGGATCAAACATATTGGGAATTGTTCAGTCTGTATTTAGCGTATTTCACAGATTTAAATGCTATTCAAAAGAAGATAATTGTGTATGATGAGAGTTCTGTACAGCCGAAAATATTGATTCCATACACCATTAAAAACTAGAATATAAGGATGCGTAAGGAACGATAAAATGAATTCATGCGGGAAAGGCATGGATTCGTTTTTTTTGCTTCGAACGGAAGGCCTATCTGTTAAAAAATATTTAAGTATATTAGAAGCAGATGCTCTGGATTTGGTGTAAAAATAGCTGCACGCTGCCATCAAGTCGCCATATTTAATTATTGGCGACGGGGAAAGTGAAATATTGGCGACTTGGGCGACGCAGGTTGACAAAAATAATTGTTTATGGTGACTTGGAATACTAATTCCGGTTGCAATACAGGATGGTTGTATTCAGATTGCGTTCATTATAATAACGATGATTGCCAACCACAGGGGACTTGCTGTACCGGCAGGTTCAGTGTTATCGGTTGTGATATGCGCTGCCGCATTCGTATATCTTAAGAAAAGAGGGAAGCTGGGATAAGTGAAAAGTTATCTGATAATTTTATAATATTTGAAAAGAATAACTATTACTACGATTTATGATTTAATAACCAACATTTATTTTACAGGAATGACAAATGGGGTTATTATACCATTATCAAAGGCAAAGGAGCCGGAAATCTTTAGGGGATTCTGGCTCTTTTTTGCATTAGCAAGTATTTGAAGGAGGAAATATATATATGGAATACGAGATTTCTAATCGTTTATCAGGTGTACATGGTTCGATGATACGAGAACTTTTTAAGTTAGGAGCAAACAAGGATATTATATCTTTTGGTGGTGGCAATCCGTCAGCAGAGACATTCCCATGCAAGGAGATAGAAGAGATAGCAGCAAAGGGACTCAGCGAGAATCCTGTCTCTTTATTACAGTATGGACTGAGTGAAGGTTATACACCTCTGCGTGATACCATGAAGAAATATCTTGAGAAGAAGGAAGGCTTTGATTTCGAGAATAATGAGCTTTTCATAGTGTCAGGCGGACAGCAGTGTGCGGACCTTACAACTAAGGCACTTGTTAATGAAGGAGACGTTGTGCTTACTGAAGAGCCTGCATTTGTAGGCTGCCTTAATACATTCCGTTCTTACGGTGCAAAGCTTGTAGGAATCCCAATGGAGCAGGACGGAATGAATATAAATGCGCTTGAGGAGGCTTTAAAGGCTAATCCTGATGCAAAGCTTTTATACACAATTCCATCTTTTCAGAATCCTACAGGAATCACAACTTCTCTTAAGAAGAGAAAAAAAGTGTATGAGCTTTGCTGCAAATATGATATCGCAATATTAGAGGACAATCCTTACGGTGAATTAAGATTTGCAGGTGAAAATGTGCCAACTATCAAATCAATGGATACAGAGGGCAGGGTTATATATGCAGGAAGCTTCTCAAAGGTAATGGCACCTGCATTCCGTCTTGGCTTTCTTGTGTTCAACAAGTCGCTCACAGGACCGCTTACAGTTGCAAAGCAGTGCACAGATGTACATTCAACTGTACTTTTCCAGTACATTTGTAATGAATATATTAATAACTATGCTTTTGACAAGCATCTCGAGGATTCAAGAAAGGTGTATGAGCATAAATGTAATCTCATGATGGAGTGCATGAAGAAGGAATTCCATCCTTCAGTAACCTTCGGTCACCCTGAGGGTGGACTTTTTGTAATGGCATTCCTGCCAGATGGAATGGATTCTGCACCATTTGTAAGGGAGGCCATTAACAGAGGCGTTCTTTCAGTTCCGGGAGCAGCGTTCTTAGCAGATGAGAACCAGAAATCTAATGGATTCAGACTTAACTATTCGACACCTTCTGATGAACAGATTGTTAAGGGAATCGAGATTCTTGGAAAACTTACATACGAGTGGATTAAGTAGGAGGAGTGAAACATTATGAAGATAGCAGCATTCAGCGTTCGTCCAGATGAAAAACAGTATTTTGATACATTTGCAAATGTATACAAGGTGGAATTACAGATCAATAGAAGCGGATTTACAGCAGATGATATAGAAAGTGTCAAAGGCTGTGAGGCTATGTCGGTGTGCGATGGCATGTGTGACTTGTCAGCACCTGTTCTTGAAAAGCTTGCAGCAGAAGGTGTTAAGTATATCGGTTTCAGGACAATCGGATATAACAGTGTTGACCTTGAGGCAGCAAAGCGCCTTGGAATCCGTGTTGCACACAGCGGATATTCGCCATATTCAGTTGCCAATTATACAGTAATGCTTATGCTTATGTGTATCCGCAAGGCTTTGTATGTAATGATGCGTTCGCACACAGCGGATTATTCACTTGGTCCTATATGTGGACGAGAAATGCAGAATATGACAGTAGGTATTATCGGAACAGGAAGAATTGGAAAGGCAGTAATTAAGAATCTTTCAGGATTTGGATGTAAGATTATTGCGTATGACCCATACCCTGCAAAAGACCTTGAAAATGTTGAATATGTAACGCTTGATGAATTGTACGCTAAGTCAGATATTATCTCGCTTCATACTTTTTTAAGTGATGAGACATATCATATGATTAATAAGGATTCAATTGCAAAGATGAAGGATGGCGTTATCATTATAAATGCGGCTAGAGGTGCACTTGTTGATACAAAGAATCTGATTGAGGCTGTTGAGAGTGGCAAGATAGGTTCAGTTGGAACTGACTGCTGCGAGGGTGAAGATGATTTTATCCGTACAGACCGTAAGTATGATGACCTTGTTGTTAATCACGATTACATCATACTTAAGTCTTTCCAGAATACTATTGTCACACCTCACATTGCATTTTTCACAGATCAGGCTGTGTCTGACATGGTTGAGTCTTCAGTTAAGAGTGTTGTGCAGTTTGCAGCCGGTGAAGACACACCATTAGAAGTGCATTAAAATACACAGGTGCATTATTTATTCAATTTCTTGAAATATTCTTCAAGCTGGTGCTCGAAGATTCGCTGATTTTCTGAGCAGAATGAGCCAAGCGGCTGATAATAAATGCTTCTGAAATGTGGACAGTCATCTATATGCAGCAGGCTTATGTTTTCAGGAAGGCTGCTGCTTGTCCATGTTACAGAGGCAACAAATGATACTCCAAGACCGAGACTTATGAGCTTGCCCTGTAATATGTAATCATTGCATGAGTAGGCTATCTGAGGAGTTTTCTTACATTTACTGAATATTGAATTGAACACTCCGGCGTAAGATGGAGTATCTGCAAGGTCAATGAATTTCTCGTCCATCATCTGTTCTACTGATATGTGTCCGGTATGGGCAAGTGGATGTGATGATGAAACGGCAAGGCAGATTTCTTCTGTCATAAGAAGATGTGCATTGTCTGGAATATCATAAGCTGATGAGACAGAGTCAATCAGCAGGTCACACCCTTTTGGTTCAGAAGATATTGAAAAGCTGACATGAGGGTGCTCATGGATAAAATCTTTAAGTACATTGCTGACAAGAACTGCACTTGAGCGGAGACAGAGCCTTATTTCGCCGGCATCTCCAAGACTTTCACTGACAGCACGCGCAGCATCTTCTGAAAGAGCCAGTATTCTTAATCTGTTGCAGTGGACATACGGTATTGTGATAATAACCCGCCGCAAGGATATGATAAATATAAAAAAGGTATTTGTCAATCCTGTGACAATATCACTTGTTATAGGACTGTTTCTTTTTATTACGGGAATTAAACTGCCAGGTGTAATAAACAGCACGATGGCTGGAGTTGCAGCACTTAATACACCTGCAGCCATGATAGTACTGGGATATTATCTGTCATGTGTCAGAATCTGTGACTTACTGCTTAATCCATCCCTGTATCTGGCATCGTTTGTCAGGCTTATAATAATTCCGTTGCTTACACTGCTTGTACTTTATATTATACCGGTGGGACATGGTCAGATTGGAATGATTACACTGATTGCTGCGGCAACACCAGTTGGAACGAGTACGGCAATATTTGCACAGAAATTCGGGCAGGATTATGAGCGGGCGGTCTGTATGGTCTGCCTGTCAACGCTGTTTTCAATTATTACGATGCCAGTTGTGATGTATCTGGCGCAGATGTGGATTATGTAGTTTAACTATTATTTTTGGTTATGGTTAGATAACCAACATGTATTTTACAGGAATAACACAATGGTATATTATACAGACATCAAAGGCAAAGGAGCCATGACCCGGAAGGGGTAATGGTTTCTTTGCTTTTTTTTTTTGTGTATAAGATATCTTTGCAGGAAAATGTATAGTAAATGTGGCTATTCACAATATGAGAAAGAAAGGAACTAAAGTTATGGGAAATAACGGAATTGAATTGGAAAGAGATGGCTTTAAGAGCCGTACAGGTTTTATTCTTGCCTGTATCGGTTCGGCAGTAGGAATGGGAAATATATGGCGTTTTCCATATATGGTATCTGCATGGGGTGGTATGACATTTTTAATACCTTATGTAATATTTGTAATACTGATAGGTTCAACAGGTGTTATAGAGGAGATGGCACTTGGCCGTGCGACTAAGGGCGGACCTATTAAAGCATTTGGCGACTGTATGCAGATGCGTATAGGAAAGAGAAAAGCAGGTGAGGCAATTGGTTTTATTCCTGTGCTTGGCTCACTGGCTTTGGCAATGGGCTATACTGTAGTTGTTGGCTGGATATTCAAATATACTTATCTTGCATTTTCCGGAAAGCTTTCAGCAATGGGCAATGATATGTCAGCTATTGGTGGTATGTTTGGAAGTACAGCAAGCTCATTTGGCAATAATATGTGGCTTATAATCGCGATGGTTGTAACTGCTGTTATTATGGCACTTGGTATTGCAGGCGGAATTGAGAAAGCAAACAAGGTCATGATGCCTTTGCTTTTCATCATGTTTGTAGGACTTGGAATATATATCTTCACGCTTCCTGGTTCAAGTGCAGGTTATAAATACATTTTTACTCTTAATCCTAAGGGACTTCTTGATATAAAGCTCTGGATATATGCATTTGGTCAGGCGTTCTTCTCACTGTCTATCGCAGGTAACGGAACTGTTATCTATGGTTCATATCTTAGTGATAAGGAAAATGTTGTTACTTCAGCAAGAAATGTTGCTGTATTTGATACTATTGCTGCTTTATTAGCTGCATTTGTTATTATTCCAGGTATGGCAGCAGGCGGTGCCGAGTTATCTTCAGGTGGTCCCGGACTTATGTTTATCTATCTTGTAAATGTATTTAATGGTATGCCGGGTGGCAAGATTGTAGGAATTGTATTCTATGTATGTGTTCTGTTTGCCGGCATGAGTTCACTTGTTAATCTGTATGAAGCTCCGGTTGCAACTATTCAGGAGAAGCTTAAGCTTAACCGTGTTGCATCTGTTGGAATTATTGCAGTGGCTGGCTGTGTTGTGTCACTTGTAATACAGGGTATTGTATCAGGCTGGATGGACGCAGTATCTATCTATATCTGCCCACTTGGCGCAATGCTCGCAGCAATTATGTTCTTCTGGGTTGCAGGAAAGAAGTTTGCTGTTGATGCTGTTAATGCAGGTGCAGATAAGCCTATTGGAAAGTGGTTTGTACCACTTGGCAAATATGTCCTTGTCCCACTTTCACTTGTTGCACTTATTGCAGGTGCTTTACTTGGTGGAATTGGCTGATGGAGGTTTAGACTGGTTGATTGAGACTGGCGGATTGCAAAGCAATCCGCCTTTTTTGCGTGGTGGAGTGAGAAATAGCGGCGGATTGGACTTTGAGGTGGAGGGGAGGCAGGAGGAAGTCCAAAAGGAGCAGAAATGAAGTGGTAATCTAAAAGTAGACACCAACCCAATTATTGTAGACATTATTTATATATAAGAGTATCATTATTAGATAGATAGTAATAACAGGTGATTTTTTGAAACAACGGAGGCGATTAAGATGAAGTTTGGAATGAGAACACCCAGTATAAAGAAATCAATAAAGGCAAGAACAACCGGAAAAGCCAAGCGAGCTGTTAAGAAAGCTTTGATTCCAGGGTACGGAAAAAAATGTGCAGGATGGATTAAGAATCCAAAGAAAGCAGCTTACAATAAGGTTTATAAGAAGACGAGCTTTGGCATTATAGATTTATTTAAGTAACTGTCAGGAGGATTATGTCATGGAACGAGTAGTACAATTTTTAAAAGAAGCAGAGACATATTATTTGGCAACAGTAGAAGGCGACCAGCCAAGAGTTAGACCTTTTGGAACTGCACACATTTTTGAAGGGAAGCTGTATATTCAGACTGGAAAGGTAAAGGATGTTTCAAAGCAGATTCACGCAAACCCGAAGGTAGAAATCTGTGCATATAAAAATGGTGAGTGGCTTCGTGTAGCCGGAGAACTTGTAGAAGATGACAGAAGAGAAGCAAGACAGTCTATGCTCGATGCTTATCCATCTTTACAGAATATGTACTCAGCAGATGATGGAAATACAGAGGTGTTCTATTTAAAAAATGCGACAGCTACATTTTCATCATTTACACATGAGCCGGAAGTAGTGAAGTTTTAATGACTAAGGATGAATGGTACAGGCAGTTATTTGAGCGACTGGATAATTCCAAGTTCCGAAGCAGTTTCCATCTGAAGCAGAAAGATATTGATTACATAAATAAAAAAGGGTTGGAAACAATCAGACAACATGCAAAGGATTTTATTACAAAAAGAGAAGCTCCGGCATATATAGCAAATGATGGTAAACAGACACCAATGCGTGGTCATCCTGTATTTATTGCCCAGCATGCAACGGCAACATGCTGTAGGGAGTGCATCCGAAAGTGGCATAAAATGCAGCCGGGCAAGGAACTAAGTCAGGTGCAGCAGGATTATCTTGTAGATGTAATTATGACATGGATTCAACGAGAAATGGATAGACAATGATGGCAAAGTCAAAAGAATGTGCTCAGAGTGGGACTATTTAAGAAATGGTGGAAGGAATAGAGAAGAGGAGCTTCTTGCTAACTGCTATTTTAATTCTATGAAGCTGGCTAGGGATAATGGAATCAGGTCTATTGCATTTCCTTCCATATCAACAGGAGTATATAGTTTTCCGGTAGAGCTTGCAGCAAAGATTGCGGTACGTACAGTTGCCAGATTTCTGCAGGAGAATCCGGGGCAGTTTGATTTAGTGGAATGGGTGCTATTTGATTCTCATACAGAATCGGTGTATGAAGCAGAAGTTACGCTGTATTATAATATACGAATTTAGTTTATTTGAATCAAAGCAAAAAGCTCGAAAAGGAGAGAGTATTCATGGTTTTATTGGTTGTAGATGCACAGAATGGTATCGTGGATGAACGCTTATATGCGTTCAGAAAGTTTGTCAGTAATATCAAAAAGCTGATTGGAGCAGCTCGAGAACAAGGTATAGAAGTTATTTATGTACAACATGATGATGGACCAGGTACCGGATTCTCTATCGGGGATGATGAGTTTGAGGTATATTCCGAGTTTCAACCGATGCCTGATGAAAAACGATTTATCAAGTCCGTATGCAGTGCGTTCAAAAAAGAGAGTGGTCTGCTTGAGTATCTGACTGCAAAGGAAGAAAAAGATGTGATGATTTGTGGCATTATGACGGATTTCTGTATCAATGCCACGGTAGAGGCTGGTTTTGAGCATGGCTTACACATGATTGTTCCGGCATATGCAAATTCTACGCAGGACAATGAGTACATGACTAGGGAACAGGCTTACCATTACTATAATGAATTTCTCTGGCCTGAACGATATGCAGACTGCATACCAATGGACAGGGCATTGGAATTACTCAAAAAATGATATAGCGTAAACGGTCTTTGCTGAATACCTTTGTTACCGAAATACATTACATAAACTTCAAGATTATGTTGCAGTAAATTCAATAAATCAGTATCATATATTTATACATGCAAACAGCGTAGAAGTTTTAAAATATGAATGCGGAATAAAACAGAGGATATGAAGAACGATGAACCAGAGATAAAACCGGCATAAAAAAATCCTTTAATGGAGCATTACGAGTGTGATGGCCAGATAAACATGTTCAGGTATCTGGATAAATAATGCAGATATTTGTAGACGCAGACGCATGTCCGGTAGTGGACATCATAGAGAAAATAGCAGAAAAATTTTGAAAAAGTATCTTTAAACGCCCAAATTAGAAATATTACTCTTCTTCACTCTTCTTCAACTTCGAATAATAACTATCCGCAGTATAAAGCGCCGCCACCGGATTATGCCCCAATACACGGTCTTTCGTCACTGCTGTCGTAGTCAGTGCCTCGGAATATTTGTAAAACAGACTGTCATGCCCAACACAAAGTCCGACCACAACATTCAGGTCCGTCTTCGCCTTGTTCAGAAGCTTTGCCTGCAGGATCGGATTACACATATTCACACCGATACCTTCGCAGCATTCCGGGATGCCGACCGATGTCTTCTTCTGTGTTCCGGCTTTACAGCCGACACCATACACCTCAAAGCCATGTCTGCGCAGGATATCTGCTAGGATACGGCTTTCTTTCAACAATCCGACACAGGTTGCGATCCCAATCTTTTTCGCATTAATCTTCTTTGCAAAATCCATGATTTCTTCGACACGGGTATGTTTGCAGTAATTCTCATACTCTACTTCAGCTGCAGCGATTGTTACTTTGCGGTTCTCGTCTTCATTGTAGCATTCCATAGCTTCATTTAGAACTTCTTCATCCATGTGTGTTGTCAGACAGAAATCCGGATAGGTTTTATCCATTTTGTTGCAGTTTTTTACTGCGCAGTCGATACAGGACATGTCTTCTTTTTTCATTTTTTCATTCTCCTTTTGTATACCTTGGTATCTACAGAGGCTTGCCACTGGCAGATTCTCTAGATTAAGCTTTACTTTGTAAAATATCCTCTATTTATTTCATAATAACAAATACTTATACTACAGACAATGGTTTTCCGTTTTTATTCTCTTATTTTTTTCCTTTTGCAAACTGGAATTTGACAAGTACCTTATAGCTTCATATTTTCAAACCTATTATATCAATTTTTTCTTGATTTAATCATAAAAAATGCTATACCAGCAACTATTATGTATCCGAACAATGAAATAACAGATGATTCAATTCCAAACTCACCACCTGTGATGGCGAAATCTTTTGAATTAAGTACATATGTCATTACAGAATATTTATCCATTTTTTCCCCAATGGCTAATCCTCCACCAATAATCACAACGTTCCAGATAGCATGAACTATTCCGCTATTCCGGTAAATGCAACCCCTGCACTTAAAGTATTGAACATCTGATTTCCATTCATATTTGAGGATACATACTTACCGTTGAATATTAAAAGATAACTTCCTTTCCACGGAGAGAATATCATTTTCAACTAACAATTCGGTAATGTTCATAAAGAACTGACGGTATACGAATAAGATTATGCAGCGTAATATTTATTATATTGCATGTATAAATTGATTTACATAGAACAATGCAGCCCCGATAGCAGGAGTGTATTGTCCATTTGTGCCAACAAAAATGTGCTCTTTGTTTAATGCGAATGGTGAGGAAACATTGATATGTTTAGTCAGGTAGGCAATGTCGTCCTCTAAAAAATATGGTGCCAGATAACCACTGATGATAATAGGCGCATCAATAATTAAATTAATGTTTTTCATGGCAAAGGCCAGGTGATGGAGATAATCTTTCCAGATTTGTGTAAGCTGGGGAGAGTTTTTTTTCGCGTAAAAGAGTAAAAAAAGTCTTTTATATTCATACCGGCAGCCTGTTCCAGAGCGTTGGCGGAACAGTAAGTTTCCAGACAGCCGCGGTTTCCGCAATAACAGAGCGGTCCATCTGGATTAATACAGATATGTTCGATCGTGCCGCTGTGCATAGAACTTCCCTGATGAATCTGGTGGTTTGTGATGATAGCGCCTCCGAGATTACGATTCAGTAGAAAGACAACGGCGCTGTCAAGTTCCGGGTGTTTCCATAATTCCAGAAAGGCAGCAGACTTTGAATCATGTTCCAAATAACATGGATAAGGCAGATAACGGGAAAAGTCCTCCAGTATCATGCCTGTATTGTTCATGATATTTCCATACAGCACAGTAGAGTGATCAGGGGAGGTGATTCCTTGTGTAGCGATGGAAACACCAAGTATCTTTTCTTCATCATACTGATTTGTGGCAATGAATTCTTTGATTTTATCGGTGACCTGCTTATAGTAATCCGGCGTGTTGGAATATGGAAATGGAATGGTATTGGTATAGAGTGTATTTCCGTACAGGTCAACGGCAGTGATATGGAACATATTCTTTAAAATACCAATGCCAATGGAAATTCTGAAGTCAGATACAATCTGAATCGCATTTGCTTTTCTTCCGCCGGTGGATTCGAAATATCCATTTTTTTCTATTAAGCCATCCTGCTCTAACAGGTTCAGATTCTGGCTTACGGTGGACAATCCCATCTGTAAATCCTGAACAATCTGGAGCTTGGATGTTATTTTTTTTCTGTAGATGTATTGATAAACTTTTGATCTGTTTATTTTTTTTACGCTGATATTGGTTAAACCTTTTTCACTCATAAGATTTTCCTGATTCTATTATGGTAGCTGTTTTATAAATTATATATTTGATATAGTCTGGCAGAGCTCAAAAACTTGTCAGATTTTCTTGATTATATTATTTCCTGAATTGTTATAGATAGAGTTAAGTTCTAGCTTTATGTATATTGTAGTATATAGAAAGTGAAAATGCAATAACGATAATAAGAACAGTAATGGTCAATATAACTGGTAAAAATGCATAAAATAAGATTAAAAAAATTATACTTTTTGTCAATAGACTTTTAGATAGGGAGGATATATACTCGACTTACAGTTGAGATATAAACGTAAGTTTGAAACATAATAAAAAGAAAACAAGGAGTATATATCATGAAATTATCACTGAATGGAATCAAAGAACAGGAAGCATGGGAAAAGGCCGGAATCACTCTGCCAGGTTATGACGTAGAGGCTGTTTCTGAGAAAGCGAAGAAAGAACCTGGTTGGGTACATTTCGGAATCGGAAATATTTTCCGTGTATTTATCGGTGGTATTGCTGACGGCCTTCTGGAAGAGGGCGTGCTTAACCGTGGCATTACATGTATAGAGACTTTTGATTATGATGTAGTAGACAAGATTTATGATCCATATGACAACCTGGGATTAAGCGTAATCCTGCATGGTGATGGAACACGTGAATACAAAGTAATAGGAGCTCTTGCAGAAGCAGTAAAAGCACAGTCTTCAGACCCGGCACACTGGAATCGGCTGAAAGAAATCTTTACCAGCAAATCCCTGCAGATGGTTTCCTTTACAATCACAGAGAAAGGTTACGCATTACAGAAAGCTGACGGGACATGGTTTCCGTTTGTAGAAGCTGATATCAAAAATGGTCCGGATAAAGCAACAGGTGCAATGGCAGTTCTGGTTGCGATGCTTTATGAAAGATATAAAGCAGGCAGATATCCAATTGCTCTGGTTTCCATGGATAACTGCTCACGGAATGGTGCGAAACTTCGTGAATCTGTACTGACTATGACAGAAGAGTGGAAGAAAGTCGGATTCGTAGATGAAGGATTCGTAAATTATGTAAGTGATGAGAAAATTGTTGCGTTCCCATGGACGATGATCGATAAGATCACACCTCGTCCAAGCGAGCAGATCGCAGCGGACCTTGAGAATCTTGGCATTGAGAATATGCAGCCGGTTATCACAAGTAAGAAAACATATATTGCACCATTTGGTAATGCAGAGAAACCGCAGTATCTCGTAATTGAAGATAACTTCCCGAACGGCCGTCCGGCTCTGGAGAAAGGTTTCGGTGTATATATGGCTGACAGAAATACGGTTAACCTTTCTGAGCGTATGAAAGTAACAGTATGTCTGAACCCTGTACATTCTGCAACAGGTCCGCTGGGTGTGGTTCTTGGATATGATCTGTTTGCGCATATGCTGAACACAAACGAAGATATGATGAAGATGGCGCGTATGATTGCTTATGATGAAGGTCTTCCGGTAGTCGCAAACCCGGGAATCCTTTCTCCGCAGGCATTTGTGGATGAACTCTTTAATGAGCGTTTCCCGAATGAGTATTTGGGAGATACAAACCTTCGTCTGGCCGTAGATGTATCTCAGATGGTTGGTATCCGATTCGGTGAGACAATTAAAGCATATGTAGCGAAATTCGGAGACGCCTCCAGACTGACAGCTATTCCTTTGGGAATCGCAGGATGGCTTAGATATATGCTTGGTGTGGATGATGAAGGAAATAAATTTGAACTTGCACCAGACCCAATGAACGAGGAACTTCAGGAACAGTTTAAGGATATCGTAGTAGGAAAAACGGAGACATTCAAAGATCAGCTCAAACCGATCCTTTCCAATGAGCGTCTGTTCTTCACTGACCTTTACAAAGATGGAGTTGGTGAAAAGATTGAAGAAATGTTCCGCGAAATGCTCGCAGGACCTGGGGCTGTAAGAGCAACAATACATAAATATGTTGGCTGATTGTAGGTATAGTGATAATGAAAAAATCGGCGCCCTACAAAATTATGTAAGTATGCCGAGGTCTCGAAGTGATTGAGAAACTTTTGAATATAAAATGTAATAGAAGTAGAGGTTCAGGAGGAAAAAGAAAATGACAGAACCTTTACAACTGAAGATAGTGACCTTGGAACGACAGAAAATCCATTAACCAGAAACCGCTACGATTATACAACCAATAATCCGTTGAATTACAGTGATCCGACAGGACATTCCTTGTGGAGCAGGATTAAGGGTGCAGCTAAGAAAGCAGCAAAAAATATAGGTTCTATAGAAATAGAAGGACGATCGATGGATATGCAAATGCATGAAATTTATAGTGAACAAATTGCCCAACAATTAATCCAAAAAGCATATATTCCGTTACAAGGGGAAGTGACTTTTGAGGACGTAAAGAATGGATATGAACGATATTTTAAAAACCCAAATAAAGGAACAATTGTAGAATATACTATGCACATTATATTTGATAAAATCTGTGAGTAAAGAAGCTTGCATAAAAGCTAAGTAAGTTATTAATAAAATTGTGTAATTTATTTCTCATGGAAATTCATCTCCTTTCTGTTTACGATGTCATTATAGAATACGAAAAGAATTATTACTTGCCAAAATAACAGAATATATAGTCAAAAATTGCTTAATACAGTGACAGATTAAAATATCCTGCAATACTGTCATTGGTCAATTTATTTATACAATTTAATATTGGAATATTTTACAACTATGACACAAGTATGCAACATAATAAACGAATGCTTTTGATAGAGTAATGATACACAATATCAGTTACAAAGAAGCAGGAGGATAGAAAGTGGACATGATACAAAATAAATGTTGCAGACATGGGGCAAGTTTACGTCGAAGGAGACGCAGGCGTAGAAAAATACTGCGTTCTATCATATTTTCCTGTAGTATCATAGCTGTGGCTGTATTTGTGGCTGTTGGAAGCAGTATGATAAGATCAGGTGATGGCAGGACAAATAGATATGATGTTGAAGCCGGAAATAATACATATGATAATGCTGTTATAGAAAATAGCAAAATCTCTGGAAAGAATAAGATACAAAATAATCAGTCGATGCTTGATGATATAATGAACAGCACCCAATATCCAAAACAGCTAAAGGACCTTGCTTTGAAGAATGAAGAGGCACTTGAGTTTGTGTATGATTATCCGGCGGAACATGTGAAGGAACACACAATTGATTTGACAGAAGAAGCGTCTATGGATAGTGTTCCGTTATTTGTGCAGTGGGATAAACGCTGGGGCTACAAAAAATATAGCGGCAATTTCTTTGCAGCAAGCGGATGCGGTCCCACTACACTTTCGATGGTAGTGGTTTATCTGACGCACAATAGGGAGGCATCACCTATTGCAGTAGCAAAGTATTCAAAGGAAGCCGGTTACAGTGTAGATGGATCGGGAAGTTCATGGACGCTTATAAGTGAAGGCTGCAGGCACTACGGCGTAAAAGCAAAGACAGTGGCGCTGGATGAGAGCAGAATGAAGGCAGAGCTTGATGCAGGACATCCTATTGTGATAAATGTAGGACCGGGAGATTTTACAGATACAGGACATTTTATGGTTATAACAGGCTATGATGATGAAGGATTTTCAATAAATGATCCAAACAGCATTGAAAAAAGTGGCAAAAGGTGGTTATTCAAAAATATATCATCTCAGATTAGAGCTGTCTGGAGTATGTATGTGTGAGAATATATTTGTATAAGTGCCGGTAAAACATCCTATTATTGAGTTAAATAACAGGGTGTTTTTTACAACTATGACACATCTTTATGCTATAATAATTCTATCATAATCATAGAAGAGGAGCAGCTTATGACCAGTATTCTCATAGTGGAAGATGACAACGACATAAATAATTTAATATGCAACACCCTGAAGGCAGAGGGATATCAATGCGAAAGAGCGTTTGATGGCAAGGAAGGGGCGGACAAAATTGAGCAGAACAGATATGATCTGCTGCTGCTTGATATTATGCTTCCTGAGATAAATGGTTATGAATTGCTTGACTATGTCAGGAGAATTGGGGATACTCCGGTCATAATAATATCTGCCATGGGACAGGTGGATGAAAGGATACGCGGGCTTCGTATGGGCGCGGATGATTACATATGCAAACCATTTCAGATAGGGGAGCTGCTTGCGAGAGTGGAAACCGTATTAAGGCGCACTCAGCGCATGGCAGAGCGTCTGGAAATAGAGGATGTAGCTATAGATCCTAAATCACGTACAGTGACAAAGGCAGGTGAGCAGGTAGAGCTCACAGTAAAGGAATTTGACCTGTTGTATGAGCTTATGAAGAATAAGAATGTTGCACTCAGCAGGCGCAGGCTTTATGAACTTGTATGGCAGGAGGAGTATACCGGGGAGACAAGGACACTGGACTCACATGTACAAAGACTAAGAAAAAAGCTTGACTGGAATGAAAGATTGTCACAGTTTTCAGGATTGGCTATCGTCTGGAGGTTCGCGGATGAAATTTTTCTATAAAATGTTTCTTGGAATGACAGTGATACTGGCTGTTGCCCTTGGAATGATAGAATATGTGACTCTATCATACTCACTGGAGCATGCAGTGAAAAAGGGAGCAGGACAGTGCACTTTCACAGCATCAGATGATAAAATACTCGATTGAAACTGTCATACTTAATATGAAGAGTGAAGATGTGGATAAGGAGCTTACAGATATGATGTCGCAGTCGGCAAAATCCATTGTTGGAGATGAAGGAGGAATGTATCTTGCTGATGATGATGGAAAAAGGATATATGCCAATTCATGTAATTATGAGCAAAAGGATATAAAGGTAAAGGATGGTACGCTTACATACAGTATAGTGTCAAAAGAGAATACTAAAGATACCGGTGAAAAGCAAAGTGGCAGATATATCCATGTCAAAAGCAGCTTTAAGCTGAATGATAACAGGTATATTCTGATAACGGAAAGTGATATTACACCGGTTTTCGATGAGTCAAAGGAGCTTAGGTATAGATGTAGCATGTACTACATTGTTATACTTGCTGTTGGTATGATGGTCATATTGATACTTTCCTGGATGATTACAAAGCCTCTTGCCGGATTAACAGCCACCACCAAAAAATTTGCAGATGGTGATTACACAGCAAGAAGTGATGTAAAGACAAAGGATGAAGTAGGTGAGCTTGCGAGGGCTTTCAACGAGCTTGCGAAAAACCTTGAAAGCAAAGTTTATGAACTTCAGATGGCGGCAAAGAAGCAGGAGGATTTTACTGCAAACTTCGCACATGAGCTCAAAACCCCAATGACATCAATTATAGGATATGCCGATACCCTGTATCAGAAAAAACTGTCTGAGGATGAGGTGCACAGTGCTGCCGGAGTCATACTGAATGAGGGCATGAGGCTTGAAGCATTATCATTTAAGCTGCTGGAGCTTATCACTCTTGATAAAAATGATTTAAGAATGGCGTCTATGATGAAGTAAAAGCGTTGCTTAAACAAGCAGATAAAACGATTATTGATTTTTCCGGTATCATGCCGAACCCCACCTATGCAAAGGTGCAGGAAGGTGCGGCCATTGCCCGTG
>ENA-OQMY01000219-OQMY01000219.1-human-gut-metagenome-genome-assembly--contig:-NODE-219-length-17353-cov-13.258272_pt1 | contig 17353 bp, 16 predicted proteins | sample MGYA00242623_ERZ504868 | MGnify/ENA primary metagenome ERZ504868 (study PRJEB26092, sample SAMD00036386) | human gut metagenome | host: Homo sapiens | study: EMG produced TPA metagenomics assembly of...
AATATATATAAATATTCGGTTCACTATACTATTATAGCAATTGTGCACAAAAAGTAAACTCCCATTTTAGCTATATTTCACTATAACTATTGTCAGATATCCTTTTGCTTCGGTAAGCTCATCCAGCCCCCTGTACACACGCTCAGACTCCATGCCACAGTTTGTCACACCATACACTGTCATTTTCTTTTTTCTGATAGCATCTCCTGTGCGAAGCAGCTCTATAAGCTCTGCAAGCTTCTTTCCGGATTTCATGTATACACAGGTTCCACCGTAGCCCACAGTATCCCTCACATCATACGAAGCCGGTATGATATGTATCTCATCCATCATCTCACCAAGCGAAATGCCAAGCCGCGCTGCAGCTTTATTTTTATTGTCATCCCCGGCTCTTTCTATCTGCTTGTCCATCTTTATAATTTCCTGCTTTCTATACCACATTTACAAGTAATGCATTCCTAACAAAATCATCACAAATCGATATCATATATTCTTCTTGTATCAATTATCGTCTCTGTACCATTATCATCCACAACTATCATCAGGTGCCCTATGCTATCAAGCTTTTTAAGATACCCTGTCACATGCTCATAGCTGCCACCCTCCTTGTGCTCATCCGGCACAAAATATGTCACCTCAAAATAATTCTCTGCCATGGTGTTTATGACATTTTCGTCATATAAACTGTCTGAATTGAAATTACACTTTCTATAAAGCATAATGAGCTCATTCATTTTCTCATCAAGCTCTCTTTTTTTGTCCTCATCAGGCTCATGCCACTCGTTTGTCAGCCTCGCTGTCTCTGCAATAGCCTCCTCATGACCTGTAAGTGCCGCAAAAGGCGCAAACTGTGCTGAGCGGTCCCATATAGACATCTGCGGATGTACCTTTGACACATGATGTGGTAAATCTATAATATCATCATATTTTCCCATGCCATGCTCCTTATATACTTTTTCGTAACTATTATAAACCACTAAAAAAAATCCGATGAAGAACCACAGCGGTTTCTGCTATGCCTTGTGTCCGCCAATCTGATTGTTCCTTGAAATAGTTGTGGCCCCCTCCTCAAGATTCATACCCTTTAGCATGGCATTCTTTCCATATTTCTTCTTGACGGAAATCATAGCCTCCTGAAGCTTTCTCTCCTTGGAAAGTGCCTCATCCTCTTTCTGCTTTTCCTTAGCCCTCGCCTGATAATCTGTAAATAAATCAAGCTGCTCAAACTGCTCACTTTCCTGCACCTTGCTCTCATCACAGACCCTGTTTGCCACCACAGTAATCCTTCGTGTCAGAAGAGAAGGATCTATGATACGGTCATAAAGCTCCATCACAGCATCCATGATGATGCGCGTGGATGACGTATAACGCCCTAAATTTGCTGTACCATGTGCATGCTTTGGAACCTTTCTGCCGTATCGGTCTATGGTAATCTCACCTGTATAATCTCTGTGTGTACCTTTTTTACCGCCAATACTGTCTCTGCCTTTATTATTTACTGCGTGGTCATAATTATTGCCCAAACAGCTATCAGCCTTATTAGACAGATTTGCAATATCATACCCTATAGTGAGTACTATCTGGTCTGTAACCAGCCTCTTATCTACCAGATCAAGCACAAGAAGGTCCGTCATCTCACGCACAATAAGCTTTGTCTTCTCATAATCATACGGCTCCTGAAGCACCTGCCCTGAACTGATGCTGTTGGTCTGCGGTCTGTATGCCTTGATATCAGCTATTGTAACAGGCTCATACCCCCATGCATGGTCTATAAGAAGCTCTGCATTGATGCCAAACATCTTATACAGCTTTTCCTCATTGTAAAAATCATTCGAACCGCCTGTTGAGCACCTGGCCACATCTCCCATTGTATACATGCCGGCTGCCTCGAGCTTTTTGGCATAACCTGCTCCCACTCTCCAGAAATCGGTAATCGGCCTATGGTCCCATAGCTTTCGCCTATAGCTATTTTCATTAAGCTCTGCTATACGCACTCCTCGCTCATCAGGCTTGGCATGCTTTGCCATAATATCCATGGCTATCTTGCACAGATACAGATTGGTACCAATGCCGCAGGTTGCCGTGATACCGGTATCCTTAAGGACATCGTCTATCATCTTAGACGCAAGCTCCCTTGCCGTCATGTGATAAGTGCGAAGATAGTGTGTCACATCCATAAAAACCTCATCTATCGAGTAAACACTGATATCCTCAGGTGCGATATACTTAAGATAAATATTGTATATGCGTGTACTGTAATCCATATACAAAGCCATACGCGGCGGTGCAACAATGTATGTCAGCTCATACTCAGGATGTGCGTCAAGCAGCTTCGCATTATATGATGCATAATCAAAGCCGGCCATTGTGCTTTCTGTTATATCATTTTCTGCTATATCAATTTCTGTTACATATTTTTTTCTTTCATCCGGATTGCCCTCAGTCTGAATTCTTTTTTGCTGTTCACCTGCTGATTGTTTTGTATCAGATTGTTCGCCCTCAATTTGTCGGCTTCTCTCCACTGTCCCGGCAGCATGTCCACTCGCCATAAGCTTCGACAGACGCAGCTTGTTTACCTCCTTCACACGCTGTACCACCTCAAAAAGGCGCGCCCTGCCCGGTATGCCATATGCCTTAAGAGCCGGCGATACTGCAAGACAGATAGTCTTCTCCGTGCGGGTTGGATCTGCCACGACCAGATTAGTGGCCAGAGCATCCTTTCCCCTCTCTCTGCACTCTACTGATGCGTAAAATGATTTTAAATCTATTGCCACATAAATGTGCTCTTCATTATGCTTATCCATACTGCAATTTTACATTGATTACTCTAAAATGTCAAGAACATATGTTTGTATATGTGAATTATATCCTCACACAACAATGCCCCGCCAAGAATGGCGGGGCAAGGCGTTATGTGCCATGGACGGCACATAAAAGCTAATTATATCATTTTCGTACTAATAACCACTATGAATCACTAAGCTTTAAAACACTACACTACAAGGAAGAACTTCACAAGGAAGAGAAGCGAAATAGCATAAGTAAGGATAGAAACCTCCTTTGCTTTTCCTGTAAAGACCTTGAGTACAGTATATGTGATAAGTCCAAGACCTATACCATGTCCGATAGATCCGGAGATAGGCATTGCAATAAGCATGAGTGCTACCGGAGCAACCTGTGAGAGATCCTCGAAATCCACCTTCTTAAGACCGCCAAGCATCAGGATACCAACATAGATAAGTGCTGATGATGTTGCTGCGGCAGGAATGATTGCTGCAAGCGGTGCTATAAAGACGCATGCAAGGAACAGGATACCTGTTGTGAAAGCTGTAAGACCTGTTCGTCCACCGGCCTCTACACCTGATGCAGACTCAACAAAAGTTGTTACTGTAGATGTACCTGTTACGGCACCAACCACTGTGGCAACTGAATCGGAAACCAAAGCCTCCTTCATGTTTGGCATATTTCCCTCTTTGTCAACCATTCCTGCTCGTGATGCAGTACCAACAAGTGTTCCGATGGTATCAAACATATCTATGATACAGAATGTGATGATGAGTGAAATTGCTGTAAACCATCCAATACTGATGAAATCCTTGAAATCGAACTTGAACAGTGTTGTATCTGCCATATCCTTAAACTGTGGTACAAATGAAGCTGTTGCAAGTGATGCAAAAGGATTTGTTCCAAAGAATATAGCCTCTCCTGCCCAGTAAACTACACAGGCTGCAAGCATACCAAAAAGTACTGCTCCGTTGACGCCCTTATGAGCTAAAATAATGATAACAAAAAGTCCGATGAACATAGTCACAACAGTGAGCACCATTGAAGAATATCCATCTGTCATATTTGTTTTGGCAAGTCCCGGTGTGAGTGCACCGAAGAAATCCTTCATCACATAAAATGGTCCACCATCCTTAGAGTAAACACCGGCATTTGAGCCAAAGCCGATATTTAAAAGCATAAGACCGATAGCCGGTGAAATACCCATGCGGACACCATAAGGAATGGCATCTACTATCTTGTCACGGATATTGAATATTGAAAGTATGAAGAATAAAATACCCTCAATAAGGATGATACACAGTGCAGCCTGGAATGAATCAACATATGACAGACCTGTGATGCTTACGATATTGGCAACTACTACAGCAAAGAAGCTGTTAAGTCCCATACCCGGAGCCAGTGCAAATGGCTTGTTGGCAAGAAATGCCATGACAAACATACCGACTGCCGAAGCAATACATGTTGCCAGGAACACTCCGTTCCATAGTGCTTTTGTTCCTTCAGCACCAAATCCGGTGAGGAGGTTTGGGTTAAGAGCAATGATGTATGCCATGGTCATGAATGTTGTCAGACCGGCAAGAATCTCTGTCTTGACCGTTGTGTTGTTTTGTTTGAGTTTGAAGATTTTCTCTAACATTTTTCTTCCTTTCCTTTTATCTTTTTTGCAGCTGTTATCCGCTTTCCTGCTACAGGCGCCTGTTAATAGCTGCATTGTATATAAAATTGTGAATCACAATTGATTCCTTGTTTTTCCACGAACTCACTCGTGAAAACATCAAGTGTAACCGGCTTCAAACTAAATTCTCATCAGTGCTTTTCAATTTCATCAAATACTCTGTCAGCCACCCGCGGCAGCTCAGAGAATTTGCGAATAGCCGGCACATCGTCATCTATTGTGCCGAACCCGTATGCTGCATGGATGAACTTAACTCCTGCCTTTTTGCTGGAATCGTAGTCTCCCTGTATGTCACCTACATACACTGCCTCATCTATATTATTGCGCTCTACAATAAGCTTTATGTTTTCTGACTTTTCAAGCTCATTGTTGCCGTAGCACTCAGTATCCTTAAAATACCTGCCAAGTCCGTGGTACGAAAAAAAAGACTCTATATAACCACGCTGGCAATTGCTGACTATATAAAGGTCATAGCTTTCTGACAACTCATCAAGTGTCTTTTCAACATCAGGATAAAGCTCTCCCCCATGAGCGGTCAGGTAATCGTTTTCTTCTCTATAGCATACATTAATTAACTCATCTCTGCAAGTACAATTAGGAAAGATAATGGATGCCAGTACATCCATTGTCTTTCCCATTACTGAATACATATCTTCTTTTGTGATAGGTGCCCTCTCATAGCCATAATCTGCTATGGCCTTATTCCATGATTTTGCCACATTCTCTGCTGAATCCCAGAGAGTGCCATCCATATCAAAAATAATACCCTTATGCTTCATCTATAGCCTTTCCGATATCATGTCTCATGTATTTATTATCAAACTGTACCCACTCTGTTGCCTCGTAAGCCTTGGCTCTGGCCTCCTTGAGTGTGGCGCCTGTTGCAGTGATACCAAGCACTCGTCCTCCGTTTGTGACGATATTGCCGTCATCATCAAATTTGGTGCCGGCATGATAGCAGTAATAATCCTCTTTGCCGTCAAACTTCTCAAAGCCAGTTATCTTAAAGCCCTTCTCATACTTGACAGGATATCCGTCTGATGCCAGAACCACGCATACGCATGCATTGTCCTCAAACTGAAGATCTATTGTGTCAAGAGTTCCGTCTACACAGGCCTCCATCACATCAATGATATCATTCTTCATACGAGGAAGCACAACCTGTGCCTCAGGATCTCCGAATCTTGCATTGTACTCAAGCACCTTTGGTCCATCCTCTGTGAGCATGAGTCCGAAAAAGATAACTCCTGTAAAAGGTCTGCCCTCTTTAGCCATAGCATCTACAGTTGCCTGATAAATATACTTCTTGCAGAAATCATCGACCTCATCGGTATAGAACGGACTAGGTGAGAAATTGCCCATTCCGCCTGTATTAAGGCCTGTATCTCCATCGCCTGCACGCTTGTGGTCCTGCGCAGATGACATAATCTTGATAGTCTTTCCGTCTACAAATGAAAGCACTGAAACCTCACGGCCTGTCATGAACTCCTCAACTACCATGGTGTTTCCGGCTGTTCCGAACTTCTTATCCTCCATGATGGTTCTGACACCCTCTTTTGCCTCCTCAAGAGTATTACAGATAAGCACACCCTTTCCGAGAGCAAGTCCGTCTGCCTTTAACACGATAGGGAACTTTGCTGTCTCTAAATATTTAAGTGCCTCTTTGGCATCAGTAAAATTCTCATATGCCGCAGTAGGGATATTATACTTTTTCATGAGGTCCTTTGAAAATGCCTTTGAGCCCTCAAGAATAGCTGCATTCTTCTTTGGTCCGAAGCACTTCAGCCCTGCCTTTTCGAACTCGTCAACGATACCTCCTACAAGCGGATCATCCATACCGATGATTGTAAAATCAATGGCATTATCCTTTGCAAATGATACGAGCTTATCAAATTCCATCGCACCGATTGGCACACACTCTGCAAGTGCAGCAATACCTGCATTGCCCGGTGCACAGTATATCTTGTCAACGCGTGAGCTCTTTGCAACAGCCCTGCATATTGCATGTTCTCTTCCGCCGCTTCCTACTACTAATACCTTCATTTTTGCCTCCTATACCTAAGCTATATATAAGCTTTTCATTGTCCGGTAATCATAATCTATCTGTGTTTACATACTAATTACTTACAGCACTGTCATTACTTCTCATCTATAATAACATGTCCGTCTTCTACTGACACCCTGCCATTTGCTATCAGGTCGATAGCGTGTGGCATGATTTTCCACTCAGCCTGCTCCATAACCCTGCGCTGAAGCACCTCAGGTGTGTCGCCCTGCTTTACCTCGACTGCCTTCTGTAAAATAATAGGGCCTGTGTCTGTGCCTTCATCCACAAAGTGGCAGGTGGCACCTGTCACCTTCACACCGCGTGCAAGCACTCCCTCATGCACCTTAAGACCATAGTAGCCTGTGCCGCAGAAAGATGGTATGAGCGATGGATGGATATTTATGATTCTGTTTCTGTACTGCTTTATCATCTCAGGTGGAATCACTACCAGAAAACCTGCCAGTACGACTAAATCCACATGATATGAGTTAAGCTGCTTTAAGAAATCTTCATTGAAGGCAGCTCTGCTTTCATAACTCTTTGGCGAGATGCATACTGCCTTTATTCCAGCCTTTTTAGCTCTCTCAAGCGCATATGCATCTGCGTTGTTGCTGATAACAACCTCTATCTGTGTGTTTGTAATTGTTCCGTTATCTATTGCATCTATGATGGCCTGAAGATTGGTGCCGCCACCCGATACACATACTGCAATTTTCATTCTTTTTCCTCGCAACGATGTATACAATTATTAACAATATATTGAATTTAATTATACGAGATCTACACCCTTCTCGCCGTCAATAATCTTTCCGACTACGTATGGTGTATCTCCGGCAGACTTCATAGCCTCCATAGTCTTGTCCACGTCTGCAGGGTCAACTGCGACGATCATTCCAAGTCCCATGTTGTAAGTATTGTACATCATCTGCTCCTCAACATTTCCCTCTCTAGCCATCATTTTAAAGATTGGTGGAACAGGGTAGCTGTTTTTCTCAACTACGGCACGTTTGCCATCTATGAGCATACGTGGGATATTCTCATAGAAGCCGCCACCTGTGATATGGCTGCAGGCCTTTACTGTGACTCCTGCATCCTTTACAGCCTTAAGAGCCTTTACATAGATTCTTGTAGGGGCGAGAAGTGCCTCTCCAAGTGTAGTGCCAAGCTCCTCATGATATGTATTTAATGTCTCCTTGTCCATCTTGAAAATCTTTCTGACAAGTGAAAATCCATTTGAGTGTACGCCTGTTGATGCCATTCCGATAAGTACATCACCATCCTTTAATCCCTCGCCTGTGATGATGTCCTTTCTGTCAACCACACCAACTGCAAAGCCTGCAAGGTCATACTCGTCCTCAGGCATAAGACCCGGATGCTCTGCTGTCTCACCACCAACGAGTGCACAGCCTGACTGCTTACAGCCCTCTGCCACACCGCTTACGATTGTAGCAATCTTCTCCGGATAGTTCTTTCCACATGCTATATAATCAAGGAAAAATAATGGCTCACCGCCTGCACATGCCACATCATTTACGCACATGGCAACTGCATCGATTCCGATTGTATCATGCTTGTCCATGATGAAAGCAAGCTTTACCTTAGTTCCGCAGCCATCTGTTCCCGATAAAAGCACCGGATCCTCCATATCCTTGATGGAAGCAAGTGAGAACGCTCCTGAGAAGCCTCCGAGACCACCTAACACCTCCGGTCTCATAGTCTCCTTTACATGCTTTTTCATAAGCTCTACTGACTTGTAACCTGCCTCGATATCAACACCTGAATTCTTGTAATCCATTATTGTTCCTCCTAATAATCTGCAATTCGTTCAATACCTATAGTATACCTTCATAGTGCTAAATTTTCCAATTATATATTGTAATTATTCTTATTAGTTTTACTAATATAATATATCTTTTATAGAAATAATACTTATAATTTATTTCACGGATTATATTGACATCAGACATCCATCGTCCTACACTATCCATGCAAATAAATATTTAGATTTGAACGATTAATAATACAAAAGAAAGCTATGATACACAGCACTGCAATAAATACCTGACACGCTGTCAAATCATAAAGGAGAACAATAAATGCTTAAACAGATAAAAAATTTTCTGATAATGACACTCAGTATCACCATCATGGCAATCGGTGTATACTATTTCAAGTTCCCAAACAACTTCACCTTCGGTGGCGTAACCGGTGCCGCAGTTGTTTTTGCAAAGATAACACCGCTCTCAGCGAGTATGTTTTCTACTATTGTGAACATGCTTCTGCTTATAGTGGGCTTTTTCTTCCTTGGCAAAGGCTTTGCTATTAAGACCACCTATGCCACAATACTTTTGTCTGTTGAGCTCCTGGTACTTGAAAACTTGACCCGCTCACTCATCCTCTCTCAAACGAGCCAATGCTTGAGCTGATTTTTGCCATCGCTCTTCCTGCAATCGCATCTGCACTGCTTTTCTATGTAGGTGCTTCAAGTGGCGGAACCGATGTCATCGCCATGATTGTAAAAAAAACTATGCACATGTAGAAAATATTGGCATGGCTTTATTTCTCACCGACCTCGTCATGATTATCATCGCCTGCTTTGTGTTTGACATAAAGACTGCTCTGTATTCATTTGTCGGACTTGTTGTGAAATCATTTATGATTGATGCAATCATCGAAAATATCATGCTCAGAAAATCCATAATGCTTATCTGCGATGACAAGGATATGATATGCAATTATATTATAAATGTTCTCGGAAAAAGTGCCACCTATGTGGAGGCACGAGGCGCTTACACCGGTGAGAGAAATTATATCGTTTTCAGCACTCTCACAAAGAAGCAGGCCATAGAGCTTAGAAGCTTCATACATCAGAATAAGCTGCATGCTTTTATGTCTGTGATGAGTACCAGTGAAGTATTTGGCAAGGGATTTTCTTCTCTGTAAATTCATTAAAAATCTTCCCTTACCTGATAAGAAAAAACAAAACAGCCGTAACCGCGATTTTCTTTTTCAATCGCAGCTACGGCTGTTATATTTACATGAACTAATTTATTTCAAAAACTAGTGCTTTGGAATAAGCTTCTCTGTACCACCCATGTATGGCTGAAGTGCCTTAGGGATATTTACAGAGCCATCTGCATTCAGGTTGTTCTCAAGGAATGCGATAAGCATACGTGGTGGAGCAACAACTGTGTTGTTAAGAGTATGTGCAAAGTATTTCTTGCCATCCTCGCCCTTTACACGAATCTTAAGACGTCTTGCCTGTGCATCACCTAAGTTAGAGCAGCTTCCAACCTCGAAGTACTTCTTCTGTCTTGGTGACCATGCCTCTACGTCGCATGATTTAACCTTGAGATCTGCGAGGTCTCCTGAACAGCACTCGAGAGTACGGACAGGCACATCGAGACTTCTGAAAAGCTCTACTGTGTACTTCCACATCTTCTCATACCATTCCTTTGAATCCTGTGGCTTGCAGACAACAATCATCTCCTGCTTCTCAAACTGATGGATACGGTAAACACCTCTCTCCTCAATGCCGTGTGCACCCTTTTCCTTACGGAAGCAAGGTGAGTAGCTTGTGAGTGTGTATGGAAGCTTTGACTCATCGTTTATTGTATCGATGAACTTACCGATCATTGAGTGCTCAGATGTGCCGATAAGGTAGAGATCCTCTCCCTCAATCTTGTACATCATGGCATCCATCTCCTCAAAGCTCATAACGCCTGTTACGACATTTGAACGGATCATGAATGGCGGGATACAGTATGTAAAGCCCTTTCCAATCATGAAGTCACGCGCATATGCTGTCATGGCTGAGTGAAGACGTGCGATATCTCCCATCAGATAATAGAAACCGTTTCCTGCAACCTTTCCTGCTGCATCAAGGTCTATTCCGTCAAATCTCTCCATTATATCTGTATGATAAGGAATCTCGAAATCAGGAACAACAGGCTCACCAAACTTCTCGTTCTCCACGTTGAAGGTATCATCCTTTCCGATTGGAACTGATGGATCGATGATGTTTGGAATCTTCATCATATCCTCAAGCACCTTGTCCTGATACTCTTTCTCGAGCGGCTCAAGCTCTGTGAGGCGCTTTGAAATCTGTGCTACCTCAGCCTTTACAGCCTCAGCCTCTTCCTTCTTGCCCTGTGCCATAAGAGCACCAATCTGCTTAGAAACCTGATTCTTCTTTGCACGAAGATCATCAGCCTCCTGCTGTGCTTCTCTGGCCTTCTTGTCATACTCGATTACTTCATCGACGAGCGGAAGCTTGTGGTCCTGGAATTTCTTTTTAATATTTTCTTTTACGAGATCCGGATTCTCTCTTAAAAACTTTAAGTCTATCATAATTCCTCCAAAGTATTATGTTTTTATAACTTATAACATTTTACTCTGAAAACCCTTAAAATGCAAGAGGATACTTGTCAGTAAGTGTCTTGATGATAGCCTTTGCAGGCTCAACTGCGCTCTCGCCCTCTTTGATGATCATGGCGATTGCCTCTGCAACCTTGTCGAAATCATCCTCCTTTAAGCCTCTTGATGTAGCAGCAGGTGTTCCGAGACGGATACCGCTTGTGACAAATGGCTTCTGTGGGTCGTTAGGAATAGTATTCTTGTTGGCTGTGATATGAGCCGCATCGAGAAGCTTCTCGATAGATTTTCCTGTGAGACCAAACGGAGTCAAGTCTACGAGCATGAGGTGGTTGTCTGTGCCGTCTGATACAATCTTGATGCCACGGCTCTGAAGCCCCTTGCAAAGTGCCTGTGCGTTCTTTACAATCTGCTTCTGATACTCCTTGAACTCAGGCTGTAATGCCTCCTTGAAGCAGACTGCCTTTGCAGCGATAACGTGCATGAGAGGTCCACCCTGGATTCCCGGGAAAATAGCCTTGTTGAAATTGTACTTATCCTGCATCTCCTGACTGCAGAGAATCATTCCTCCACGAGGTCCACGGAGAGTCTTGTGTGTAGTGGTTGTGGTGACATGTGCATATGGGATTGGACTTGGATGAAGTCCTGCGGCTACAAGTCCTGCGATATGAGCCATATCAACCATGAGCACTGCGTCTACCTTGTCTGCAATCTCTCTGAAACGCTTGAAATCTATAGTTCTCGCATATGCAGATGCACCTGCGATAATCATCTTTGGCTTGCACTCAAGGGCGATCTCCTCTACCTTGTCGTAATCGATGAAGCCCTCGTCATTTACTCCATAAGGCACTACATGGAAATATGAGCCTGAGAAGTTGACCGGTGAACCATGTGTGAGGTGTCCGCCGTGGTCAAGATTCATTCCCATGATGGTATCGCCCGGCTTTAAGATGGCGAACTGTACTGCCATGTTGGCCTGAGCACCTGAGTGCGGCTGTACATTTACATACTCTGCACCGAAAAGCTTCTTGGCTCTTTCTCTGGCAAGCTCCTCTACCTCGTCCACGCACTCGCAGCCGCCATAGTATCTTCTTCCCGGATATCCCTCAGCGTACTTATTGGTGAGGATGCTTCCCATAGCTGACATAACAGCAGGGCTTACCCAGTTCTCAGAGGCAATAAGCTCGATGTGGCTGTTCTGGCGCTCAAATTCGTCTGTGATGGCGCTTGCAATCTCCTGATCTTCTTTCTTGATGTCGTCAAGTGTATACATATATGTGTCTCCTTTTCTTTATTGCAAAATACTTGCATTATTTATCGCAATTATATGCTTTGCTGTGATTTATTACTTTGATGCGCTACCACGCAAAAATAATCCTTGCTACAATTCTACTATTTAAAGTAAAAAGTAGCAAGGATTATTTGTTATATCCTTCATATTTAATTCTTATAAGTAACTATACCTAAATCAAATAACTAAAATCACATATATGAATACATTTAAAAAATACGGTCATCCTATAAAAAAGGAGGTCTGAAAACATGACTACTGACCAAAAAGAAAAACGAAATGATGAATATAACAAATATGTAAAGCGCGTCACACCTACTCACTGCCTTTCTGCAAACATGCTTAAGGCATTTATACTCGGCGGCATCATATGCACTATCGGACAGCTCATAGTAAATACCTGCACACAATACTTTGGGTTAAGCAGCGATGAAGCCTCTGCCTGGTGCAGCATGATTTTGATTCTCATAAGCTGCATACTGACAGCGCTAAACCTGTATGCACCACTCGCAAACTGGGGAGGTGCCGGTGCTCTCGTTCCTATAACAGGCTTTGCAAACGGAGTATGCTCATCCGCATGTGAATTTCAGGTCGAAGGGCAGGTATTTGGCATAGGCTGTCAGATATTTAGGATTGCAGGTCCTGTGATACTGTACGGCATATTTTCAAGCTGGGGGCTTGGTGTGATATACCTTGTTGTAACGGGCTTGTGATTGTTTAGCATTTTCAGCTGCTCACTCCTTGTTTTTCCTTGTCAAAAGAAAAGACATAATAAGCGATGTAATCGGCACAGTCAGGATAATTCCCATTGTGCCTGATATGCCTCGCATTATCTCGATTGCCATAGAATACATATTAAGTATCTGGTGCATCTGATACGAGTATGCATATATAACCATCACAAGTCCGAGACTTCCGCCCACATAAGCAAGAATAAGCGTATTTGACATAGTTCCAATCATATCGCGACCTATATTTATGCCCGACTTAAATATCTCCTTTGCAGATATATCAGAGCTTTTTTCTTTTATCTCATGAAGCGATGTGGCTACAGACATTGCCACATCCATCACTGCTCCAAGCGATGCAATGAGTATACCGGAAAACAACATGCCACCGATATCAAGCTTTGAATTTTGGCCAACATAAATCAGATTTTCAATATCATCCACATTGTAGCCTGTCACATGTCCGAAGTGTCCGAAAAGCAATGCGATTATTCCGGAAACTACAACTCCAAAAACTGTTCCCAGCATAGCACCTATAGATTTCATCTGCCAGTCTGCTATTAGTGTGAACGTGACAACCGTGATAATTACGACCGAAGCTGTTGCCGCAATAAACGGAGAAACCCCGATATACATGAGCGGAATATACAAAAATATTACCGTAGCAAAGGTAAATATAAGCGCAAGAATTGAATTAAAGCCCTTCTTTCCTCCAACCAGCCACATAAGTCCAAAAAACGCCGCTAAAAGCACCCATATCTCATTTTCCCTGTCGTAGTTATAAACATTTGCTGACAGACTGCCATCGTACTCCGACAGACTCGCAATAACCCTTGTGCCTACCTTACAATTGGCACCGTATAAATATCCGTTTAAGCTGTATGCATCAACTGTCTCACCCTTGTGGCTTCCTGACTTGATAAGCAAAACAACCTTCTGGCTGTCACCGCTATCCAGTGAGGCTTCAGCCTGAAGGTCTTCATTGTCGTTTTGCGTAACCACCGCTCTCACAAACGATGTATTGTCATCTGCAAGAAGCGGTTTTCTTTCAACGCTTCGAAAGAATATAAACATTGCCAGTGTAATAAGAGCCACAATAAGGTATTTGCCTAATGTGTCAATTATTTTTGCCAAAACTTACCCTTCTTTCTCATTCCAAGCACTGCTACGAGGATTGCTACGCCTAATACTCCAAGTGCTGCATACATGCCGCCATGGTTAACATCTCCTGTCTTTACCTTAGCGCTCTTTGAAGTTTTTACGCCATCAGAATTAGACTTGCTTGCATCTGTATTTGCTGTGCTGACATTCTGGCTTCCTGATCCGCCTGCATTGTTTCCCGCAATCTGCTGGCCTGCGCCACCCTGTGCCCCGTTTCCGTTCTGGTTTGTGCTGTCCTGTGCTCCGTTTCCGCTCTGGTCAGCATTTCCATTCTGGTTCCCATTTGGAGCAGTCTGTTTAACCTGTAAAGCATTTATTGCACTTACAACTGCTTTCTTTGCCTCATCGATGCCCTTTATAACAGGAGCCTTGTCAGCACTGTAATCTGAAAGGTTTTCCTCCTTACCCTCAGCTACCTGGGTATATATTGTCTTGTCAAGAAGTGTAGAAATTCCCTTCTTGAAACGATTTTTTGCACCATCTTTATCATCATCGTTTGCTATAGAGCCATATCCCTTAACACGGTCATTTGCTGTTCCATAGTTTGTTGTGATATCACTTACCATCGGATCATCTGCTGTTGTGCCGGAAGCCTTAAGCTCCTTAAGAGAGGCAAGTGCTGATTTTAATGCTTCCATGCTCTCATCTGTGTATGCTACATCTGTGCTGTTTACCAGAGCATCTGCTGCCGCAATCACCTCATCGGCACTCTGCGCATCTGTTGTCTTTGTGATTGTGAAATCATCAGCATATTTATTTCCGTTGTAGTCATATGTCTTTATTGTCATTGCTCCACTTGAAAAATCTATAGTAGAAAATGAAGGCAGACACGCATTGGTTCTCTCTGCGATATAGTATGGTGTGTAATTTAACAGATTATAGTATTTTGAACCTGAGCCTGAGCCTGTTGTGATATAAAGAGTTCCCTCAGGATTGTTAACTGAACCTTTGCTCAAATCATAGTCGATAACATTTCCGTCCTGCACCTGATAGCTTCTTGAATATGTATGATCATGGCCTGTAAGACATACATCAATATCAAACTCATCCATGAGCGGTGCAAAGATAATTCTGTTTGTAGTAGCATCTGTATCTGCATGTGGCTGTCCTGAGCCATAGATATCGCTGTGGAATACAACTACCCTCCATGCCGCATCCGGATTGCTTGCAATAGCCTTTTTCATAAACTCTCTGTGCTCTGTCTGGTTACGATTATTACTGTTTAAAGAAATGAACAATACATTTCCGTTATTGAAGTAGAAATCACAGCCGGCACCGGTGCTTCCCAGATTATCCTCTGAATTTGGATTGTTGAAATGCGCAGCATAGTCAGAGCCATCCTTATCGTGGTTTCCGATTGTAGCTGCAATAGGAAGACTTCTGAACACTGACGGATAAAGATATCCGGCATACTCGCTCTCTCTTGTCTTCTTCGTCTCTTCCGATCCTGCATTTGACTCATTTATCTGGTCTCCAGCCGATAAAAGAAATGATGCATCCGGATCAATCTCCATAGCCTTCTGCATTGTCTTGTTCCAGTTGTAAGCATCCTGGGCAATGCTCATATCGTTTGCATCTTTATCACTTTTACTGCCTGATGCTCCAATCTGAGGATCGCCTGTAAGAATTACAGAAAATGTATCTGTAGCGTGTGTGGTGTATGTATACTCAGCTGACCATACGGTATCACCGTTGTCAGAATAATTGTCTGTATACTGATAAACATACTTTGTATCCGGTTCAAAAAAACCATTGATGCTTACTTTATTTGAAGCAGCATAGACTTCCCCCTGCCAGTTTTCTGCGCTTATATCTGTTGCAGTACCCTTTACAATCTGCGCACCTGCCTTTGAGCCATCCTTCCATACCATCACAGCCGGTGTGCCCTTGGTATTTGAATACCATGCAAAGCCCAGATCCTTGGCTGTAGAGCCCGGTGTAAGTGCAATCTTATTGGTATTGGCAAAGTCCTGTGTACCACCCTGCCATGTACCGGTTAACCAGCTCTGATAATCCGTTGATTCTGTTGTTGCTGCATTAAATTTCGCTTGACCTGTTTTTGAATCCGCTTCACCATAAGCATAAGCCGGAATTGCCGGTGCCATGGTAACTACCATTGTTGAAACTGCTGCAAGGATCATGCCCTTCTTCAGTATGTTCTTGTTCTTTCTCATATTTTCCTCCACAAAAATAAGTTAGTGTATTTCACAGCTGCTGAAATTACTATAGCTTAAAGTTGTAAAGTCGAAATGGGGTGGATGTAAATTTGGGGTAAAGATTAAATTTAGTAAAACATAAGTGAAAGAAATATCTTTTCCCATTGCCAATCCCCTTCCTTATTTCTATAATATTAACATACCATATATTCAAATGCAGCATATTAAGAAAGGGGATTTTCAATGGACACTTTTTCAGAAGTTTTTAAGGCTATCGCAAGCTACCCGTGGCAGGTAAATGTGGGGTGCTTTCACTAATACCACTGTACATCATAGATTTTAAGTTTTTCTGCAAACTAAATATTGGTTTACAGCGCAAGATAGCACTTGCAAAGGAGCGCGGACATGTGGCGAGAGGCATGATTGTGAAGGAGGATGCAAAGAGGCTCGTTGTCAATAATTCACAATCCGCTTACAGCTACTGGGCTGCCAGATACACATATACTGTAGACGGAAAGGAGTACCGCAAGCGTTTTTCATGCGATAAAAGACATAGCACCCGTTCTGAGCTTAGGACTATCATAAATGTGTACTGGCTTGATGACCCGAACAAGCCTTTCTGGGACTATAGTAGCGATTCACTTGGCGCATGGTTTGGAATTTTTACGATATTGTTTCCATGGATTGGGGCTATACTTATCATACAGCTGTTAGGCGATGCCGATGCAATAGCGCAGTACAATAACAGTCGGATGTGATACTTTTTGGCACAAAAAATCCGCTATACCAAATACAAGGTTAGCGGATTTTTGCTATTTACATTTTGATAAATTATTCATGCCTGATGCTACACAGTCTCAGGCACCTTATAGCCTGCTTCACTCATTAATTTTTCAAACTCACTGACACTGACACCTGCTTCCTCTGCTGCAGTATCAATATCGAGCTTTCCCTTTGTTACTAAAGTAAACAGCATCTTATTTTCTCCTATTTCCATCCCCTCTTCAATAGCATCAGCTCTTTCAAGCTCAAGCTGCCTGTCAAATTCATAATTTAACTGCATACTCTTCGTCACCTCACTTCTGTAAGTCTTTAGAAACTCCTTCAGAATATCATTGTCAATACAATAGTCTA
>ENA-OQMY01000220-OQMY01000220.1-human-gut-metagenome-genome-assembly--contig:-NODE-220-length-17319-cov-2.922580_pt1 | contig 17319 bp, 15 predicted proteins | sample MGYA00242623_ERZ504868 | MGnify/ENA primary metagenome ERZ504868 (study PRJEB26092, sample SAMD00036386) | human gut metagenome | host: Homo sapiens | study: EMG produced TPA metagenomics assembly of...
GTGCACGGCGGCGTATCTACCTGGATGCATGGCTACATACAGGCCATGCCCGAGCACGAGTTTGTGCTGTGGGTGATTGGCGCGCATGCTGCCGACCGCGGCAAGTTTGTCTACGAGCTGCCCGGCAACGTGGTCGAGGTGCACGAGGTATTTCTGGATGACGCCCTGCGGCTTTCGGGCGAGCAAGAAGAGGCCGACTTTAACGACCGCGAGCGCGAGGCGCTGCGCCGCCTGGTGTCGCTTTCTAATCCGGACTGGGACGTGCTATTTGATATCTTCCAGCGCCGTCGCGTGCATCCGCTATCGTTTTTGCAGAGCCGCACGTTTATGGATATCTTTCGCGACGTGTGCCTGGCCGAGTACCCATACACGCCCTTTGCCGATGCATTCCACACCATGCGCTCCATGCTGCTGCCCGTGCTCTACCTTCTGGGCAGCGAGGTGCCGGTGGCCGATGTGTACCACGCCATCTCGACCGGCTACGGCGGCCTGCTCGCCTGTCTGGGCTCAAGCGTTCACCAGGCTCCGGTGCTGCTGACCGAGCACGGCATTTATACCCGCGAGCGCGAGGAAGAGATCATTCGTGCCGACTGGGTCGTGCCGTCGTTTAAGGACCGCTGGATCCGCTTTTTCTACCTGCTTTCGGAGGAGATCTACCGTCGCGCCTTCCGCGTGACCAGTTTGTTCCATAACGCCCGTAAGACGCAGATCGACATGGGCTGCGATGCGGACAAGTGCCTGGTCATCCCCAACGGCATCCAGTTCGATCGCTTTAAGGACATTCCCTTAAAGCCCGATGACGGCTGGGTGGATATTGGCGCGGTGGTGCGCCTGGCGCCCATCAAGGACGTCAAGACCATGATCTATGCCTTCTTTGAACTGCACGAGCGCCTGCCTAAGGTGCGCCTGCACATTATGGGCGGCGTGGACGACGAGGAGTACGGTGCCGAGTGTCACGCGCTGGTCGATACCCTGGGGCGTGTCGCGATCTGATCTTTACCGGGCGCGTCAACGTGGTCGAGTACATGGTAAAAGCTCGACTTTACCATTTTGACGAGCATCTCCGAGGGCCAGCCGCTCAGCGTGCTGGAGTCGCTTGCAGCGCGCCGTCCCTGCGTGACGACCGAGGTGGGCTGCTGCCGCGAGCTGCTCGAAGGCGCCCCGGGCGACGACTTTGGCGTGGCGGGTTTTGTGACGCCGCCCATGTATCGCAAGGGCTTGGCCGATTCCATGGAGCGCATGTGCACAAGCCGCGCCCGTCGCATTGAGATGGGGGAGCGTGGCCAGCGTCGCGTTGCCACGTACTTTTTGCACGAGCAGATGCTCGCCAACTATCGCGCGCTGTACGACGTGACGGCGCGTGCGTTTGACCTGCCCAGAGAGGGGGAGTAGCCGGTGGCTGGAATCGGTTTTGAGCTCAAACGCCTATTTAGGCGCAAGGGTCTGTTTGCCACGATGCGCGCCTATGGCTACGCTGGCATTGTGTGCACGGGCCCCATGCTGCTGGGCGTGCTACTCCAGGTGGGTATCTTGGTGCTGTGCGGTCTGTGGGGCGTGGGGCGCGCCAACCAGGATCTGCTGGTGTGCATGGTGACCTATACACTGCTGGCCTCGCTTACGCTCACAAGCTTTTTCTCCATGCCGGTCACGCGCTTTTTGGCCGACATGCTCTTTGCCGAGCGCGAGGATGAGATCCTGCCTTCGTTTTGGGGATCTAATGCCATCATGCTCGTTGCGGGCACGGTGCTCTACGGCGTCTTTTTGCTGTTCTCGGGGGCCACGCTGCTGCAGGGGCTGCTGTGCCTGTGGCTCTTCAACATCATGATCGTCAACTGGAACGGCATGAGCTATCTCACGGCCATCAAAGATTATCGTGGCATTCTGTGCAGCTTTGCGGCCGCCATTGGCGTGGCGTGCCTGTGCGCCCTGGCAGCGCTGACGTTGGGACTGCCGCCGGTCGAGGGCCTGTTGGCGTCAATCGCCCTAGGCTACGGCGTCATGCTTGCCTGGGATGTGGTACTGCTGTACCGGTATTTTCCACAGAGTGATCGGAGTCCCTGGCGTTTTTTGCGCTGGCTCGACCAATTTATGCCGCTTGCGCTTACGGGGCTGTTTACCAACTTGGGGCTTTTCGTACACCTGGTTATTATCTGGGCGGGCCCTATTGGCGTGCAGATCAAAGGCCTGTTTTACGGGGCTCCTTACCATGACGTTCCGGCACTCATTGCGTTTTTGACCACACTCGTCACGACCGTCAACTTTGTGGTGTCGGTCGAGGTCAATTTCTATCCGCGCTACCGTGACTACTACAGCCTGTTCAACGACGGCGGCGTGGTGGGCGATATTGTGGTGGCCGAGGAGGAGATGCTCTCCACGCTCAACAGCGAACTGCGCTTTTGCGCGCTCAAGCAGCTGTTTGTGACCGCGGCGGTCATCTCGCTCGAGACTACAGTGCTCTCGGCCCTGCCGCTGGGCTTTAACAATCTTATGCACGGGTATTTTCGCACGTTATGCGTAGGCTACGGCCTGTATGCCGTGGGCAACACGATCCTGCTTATCTTGCTGTACTTTACCGACTACAAGGGAGCCGTTCTGGCCTCGGGCCTGTTTGCCGGTGTGGCAGGGCTGGCGACCGCCGTGTCGTTGCTTTTGCCGCAGCAGTTTTACGGCTTTGGCTTTTTGTTGGGTGCGGTGGTGTTTTTTATCGTGGCGCTGCTGCGGCTCGATACCTATACCGCCAACTTACCGTATCGTATCCTGAGTCAGCAGCCCATTGTGGCGACCGACAAAACGGGTCGTTTTACACAGCTGGGCCGCTTGCTCGACCGTGCCGAGCAGCGCTATGAGGAGTGCCGCCGCAAGGGCGTGCCGCACGGCGCGTTTCAGCGCGCAGTAGTTCGCGTGTACCGTAACCATTGGGGAGGTTCTGATGACCGATAAGTTGATGTCTCGCCGCTGTCTGATCGAGGCGGCTGCCGGCGCGCTGCTGCTTTCGGGCTGCTCATCTCAGGACGAATCCTCGACAAATAAGGTAAAAAAGCAGGACAAGATTAAAAAGGCCGAGGCCTCCGACCAGTCCAAGCATCTGCGCGATAAGGACGAGCTGTACGAGGTCTATGATGACTCGGGCATTGTGACCATGTATCTGACGGTCTCTCGCGGCAACAGCTCCGAGAACACGGACCATAGCTGGGCCGAGATCAACACGTACTCGGTGTATGACTATGCCGACATGGGCGTGACGCGCTATCAGGTTATGGGCCTGCTGCAGCCGGGCGACGAAGACGGCCCGGTGGCCGGCGAGGTTGGCTATGGCGAGGACGCGCCCAATGCCACCGTGCAGGTGCGCGGCCAGACATCGAGCTCCTACACGCAAAAGAATTACAAGGTGGAGCTCAAAAAAGGCAAGGGCACCTGGCGCCAGCAGCGCGCGATTGCGCTCAACAAGCACATGGGCGAGGGTATGCGTTTTCGCAACAAGATGGCCTACGACCTTATCCGCGGAATTCCCCAGATGATGGGCCTGCGCACGCAGTTTGTGCATCTGTGGGTGTGCGACCAGACCGAAAAGTCCAACGATACCTTTGAGGACTACGGCCTGTTTACGCAGGTGGAGCAGCTCAACAAGACGGCGCTTAAGGCACATGGCCTGGATAAGAGCGGGCACCTGTACAAGGTGAACAGCTTTGATTTCCATCGCTACGAGGACACCATTAAGCTTGCCGACGATCCCGACTACAACCAGGCAAACTTCGAGGGCATGCTCGAGATTAAGGGCGATTCGGACCACACCAAGCTCATCGAGATGCTCGATGCGCTCAACGACGAATCGCAAAAGATCGATAACGTGCTCGACACCTACTTTGATACCGAGAATCTGGTCTATTGGCTGGCGTTTCAGATCCTGACGGGCAACTGCGATACTCAGAACCGTAACTGTTATCTGTACAGCCCGCTCAACTCAAATACCTGGGTACTTTTTAGATTGGGATAACGACGGAATGCTGCGTAAGCTGGAGCTTTCTCTTGCCGGGTTCTCGGACTATGCGAGCTGGGAGCGCGGCGTAAGCAACTACTGGGGCAACGTGCTATTCAATCGTGCGCTGCGCAGCAAATCGTTCCGCAGTGAGCTCGACCGCGCCGTAAAGGACCTGCGCTCGTATATGACCGAGGCGCGCCTGGCCAAGATGATTAGACATTATCGCGAGGTTACCGAATCGTTGGTCTTTGCTTCGCCCGATATCGACAATCTGCCTGTCACCAAGGACCAATACGAGCAAATCGCCGCGGCGATTCCCTCCGAGATCGAGGAGAACTACAAGAGCTTTCGCGAGAGCTATAAAAAGCCCATGCCGTTCTACATTGGCGTGCCGCAGATCGATAACGGTAAGCTGCGCATTAACTGGGATGCGTCCTACGATTTTAAGGCGCGCGACATTCGCTATACCGTGGAGCTGGCGCGTGACTATGCCATCAAGGACGTGTTTTTTAAAGGCCGAGGACGTGCTGCTGCCTGAGGTGACCTGCGATGCGCCCGATACCGGCCAGTATTTTGTGCGCGTGCGTGCCACCAACTCAGACGGCTATACGCAAGATGCGTTTGACTACTATGTGACCGACGACGGCAAACACTACGGCATGAAGTGTTTTTACGTGCAGGACGGTGGTAAGGTCGTGGAGGACACGTATGAGGAGGGCTAGCGCGCTGCTTGAGCGCCTTACGGCTCCGCCTGTGCGTGCCACGCAGGAGCGTTACCGCCACGAGCTCAAATATCTCATTAACGAGGGCGAGCACGCTGCGCTTGCCTGCCGCATGGCGCCGGTTTTTAAACTGGACAAGTATGCGCGGGCGGGTGTTTACACCATTCGCAGCCTGTACTTTGACGACTACTGCAACTCGGCCTACGAGGAAAAAGACGCCGGTATTCTTATGCGAAAAAAATATCGCGTGCGCATCTATAACGGCAGCGACAAGGTGATTAAGCTCGAGCGCAAAAAGAAGTACGGCAGCTGGATCTACAAGGAGGACGCGCCACTCACGCGTGGCGAGTTTGAGCAGATTCTGGCCGGCGACTACGACTTTTTGCTGAGGAGCCCTTATCCGCTCTGTCGCGAGTTCTACATCGAGTGCATCTGCAACATGATGCGCCCGCGGACCATCGTGGACTACGAGCGTGAGCCGTGGGTGATGGACGAGGGCACCGTGCGCATTACCTTTGATAGCAACGTGCGTGCGGCGGTGGGGAGCTTTGACATCTTTGACGCGACGTTGCCCGCGTTGCCCGTGCTGGAGCCCGGCAAGCTGGTGATGGAGGTCAAGTTTACCGAGTTTTGCCCGCAGCTGGTGCGCGATATGGTGCCGCCAGGTGCGGTCGAGCTTACGGCGGTCTCCAAGTACTGCCTGTGTTACGAAAAGACCGCCTACCTGCGCGGATTTAATTACTGGGAATCGGATTTTGAGAACCGAGGGGATATTTAGACCATGAGCACCAGGGACTTTTTTAAGAACTCCGTCTTGGAGGCGTTTGGTCAGGTCGACCCCGCCAAGATTGGCCTGTCGCTGCTCGTGGCGCTCGCCATGGGCATCCTGATCTACTACGTGTACAAGCGCGTTTTTTACTGGCGTGGTCTATTCGCGCAGTTTTGCCGTGACGCTCGTGGGCATGTGCGTGCTCACCTGCATGGTCACGCTCGCGATCTCGACAAACGTGGTCATCTCGCTTGGTATGGTCGGTGCTCTGTCTATCGTCCGCTACCGTACGGCGGTCAAGGATCCGCTCGACCTGCTGTATCTGTTTTGGTCCATTACCACGGGCATTACGGCGGGAGCCGGTATGTATGCGCTCGTGGGGCTCACGGCGGTGGTGATCGTGGTGATGATTGCCGGCTTTGCGAGCCACCAGGACAAGGCGCGCGTGTACATGATGGTCATCCACTACACGGGTCAGACCACCGGCGACGATATCGTGCGTGCATTTGGGCGCACCAAGTTTTCCGTCAAGTCCAAGACCATGCGCGGTGACAAGGTCGAGATGGCCGTCGAGGTGTTCTCGGACGGTGTGGATATGCCCTACGCCGATGCGATTCGCGCGCTCGACGGCGTTGAGGACCTGACGCTCATCCAGTACAACGGCGAATATCACGGCTAGTTTGGTTCAGTTTTATTTAAGGAGCGGTGTCGCGTGGATGTGCAGCAGCTTGAAGAGACCTGGGCCGTAAGGGCCGGCGCACGTGAAACGTGCCTTGTTGCGGCCTCGCATGTGCCGGCGGCTCTGTCGCTGCTGGGTATTGTGCGTCCCGGTGACCGCCTGGTGGCCTTTGCGGATGACTTTGCCGATGCGTTTGCGCGCGGCTTTGATGCCTGCGACGTTGTGCTCGTGGGGGAGCCGTCGGTTGCGGCGTTTGCCGCCGCGTCCGAGGGTTTTGCCACCGCGTTTGATGCCGAGGTGCCGCACCTGTGGTGGTTTGTGAATTCAATCGGCGGCTTTGGCCTGCGTGTTCCCGATTTGCGCGCGCTGGGTCGGGCGGCGCGTGAGGCTCATGCGCTGCTGGTTGTGGACAACACCGTGGCGTCGGCTTTTGGCTGCGATCCGCTGCGGCTGGGTGCTGCGCTGTCGCTCGAGGCGCTCGATCGCGTGTGTGCCGGCGAAGCTCCGCGCAAGCTCGTCGCCGTCTCGGTGGCGCGCTCGCAGCTCAAGCGCCATCGTGTGGATGCAGCTGCCGAGTGCACGCATGCCCTGCTTGAGGGCTGTGGCTTGGCCAAGCTTGATTTGACTGCTGACGAGGCCGACGTGCTGGAGCGCGGGCTGGACTCGCTCGATGCTCGCATGCAGGCTCACTTCGACCGCGCACGTGCACTGGCCGAGTATCTGGCTGCCAACGAGATGGTGCGCAACGTGCGCTATCCAGGGCTGGGTTCGCATCCCGATCATGCGGTTGCAACGGGAATCCTCGAGCACGGCTTTGGCCCGGCAGTTGAGTTTGACCTTATCGAGCGAAGTGCGGGTGAGCTGTTCGACACATTGCCGGGGGAGTTCCGCACATCACCCGCCGGCGGCGCAACGACGCGCCTTTCGGCTCCACGCGGTAAGCAGGGGAGCACCATCCGCCTCTTCGCCGGTACCGACGATCCCCTGGTTGTAGCGTCCACCCTAGACAACGCCCTTCGCAAGTTAGCTACTCTTTGATGCTGGCGATGAGGTCGTTGGCTTTGGTGGCGATGACGTTGTTGATGTCGGCCTGCAGCTCCTCGTACGCCGCTATGGCTCGCTCGCCGGCGGGGGTGAGCGATGATCCGCGGGCGCCGTCGCGCTCGATGAGCTTGCAGCCCAGCTGTCCTTCCGCCTCGTTCACAATGCGCCAGGCTTTGGAATACGCCATGCCCATGCTCTTGGCGGCGCGGTTGAGCGAGTGCTCGCGGGCGATGCCCTGCAGCAGCAAGACACAGCCGTGGCCGAACACGCCCGGCAGGTCTTTGTCGCACGCTTGAATGACCAACTTTGCCGTCGTCTTGTACTCCATGTGCTCCGCGTCTCCCCGCTAAAGTGTTTGCTGGGCAAACGCAAAGCCTGCGTCAAACCCTCGTGTGCTCTTCTTAAATCATGCATTGTAGCAGTCAAAGTGCGTTAAGATACTTCCCCAGTATTGGGCGCCCAAGGTTGGGCTGGGTCCTACGAGGCCTGCAGCCGGCCGGTCGCATGGAAAAAGGAGAAACATGGCTACGTTCTTTCCCGGTGAGTCCCACACGTTTTCGGAGTATCTGCTGGTCCCTGGTTACTCGTCCTCGCAGTGCATCCCCAACAACGTCTCTCTTAAGACGCCGCTAACCCGCTTCAAGCGCGGTGAGAAGCCGGCAATCACCCTGAACATCCCCATGGTTTCCGCCATCATGCAGTCCGTCTCGGGCGTCGACATGGGTGTCGCGCTCGCTACCGAGGGTGGCCTGTCCTTCATTTACGGTTCCCAGAGCGCCGAGTCCGAGGCCGCCATGGTCAAGGCCGTCAAGGATCACAAGGCCGGCTTCGTTCAGTCCGATTCCACGCTGACCCCCGACATGACCATGGAGCAGGTCATCGAGCTCAAGGAGAAGACCGGTCACTCCACCATGCCGGTTACCGACGACGGCACTCCCAAGGGTAAGCTCCTGGGCATCGTCACCAGCCGTGACTATCGTCCCAGCCGCGATGACCACCAGAAGAAGGTCTCCGAGTTCATGACCCCGCGCGAGCAGCTCATCGTGGGCGACAAGAACATCAGCCTCAAGGTCGCTAACGACGTCATCTGGGACAACAAGCTCAACGCCCTGCCCATCGTCGACGATAACGATCACCTCATGGGCATCGTCTTCCGCAAGGACTACGATAGCCACAAGACCAACCCCAACGAGCTGCTCGATAACGACAAGCGCTACATGGTCGGCGCCGGTATCAACACCCGCGACTATGCCGAGCGCGTGCCGCTGCTCATCGAGGCCGGTGCCGACGTTCTGTGCATCGACTCCTCCGAGGGCTTCAGCGAGTGGCAGAAGCGCACTATCGAGTGGATCCGCGCCAACTACGGCGAGGACGTCAAGGTTGGTGCCGGTAACGTCGTCGACGCCGAGGGCTTCCGCTTCCTGGCCGACTGTGGTGCCGACTTCATCAAGGTCGGTATCGGCGGCGGCTCCATCTGCATCACCCGTGAGACCAAGGGTATCGGCCGTGGCCAGGCCACCGCGCTGATCGATGTCTGCCGTGCTCGCGACGAGTACTACGAGGAGACCGGCGTCTACGTGCCCGTGTGCTCCGACGGCGGCATCGTCTACGACTACCACATGACGCTCGCCCTTGCCATGGGCGCCGACTTTATGATGCTGGGCCGCTACTTCGCCCGCTTTGATGAGAGCCCGACTGAGCGCGTCAACGTGAACGGTCAGTACATGAAGGAGTACTGGGGCGAGGGCTCTGCGCGTGCCCGCAACTGGCAGCGCTACGACCTGGGCGGCGCCGCGAAGCTCAGCTTCGTCGAGGGCGTCGACTCCTATGTTCCCTATGCCGGCTCCCTCAAAGACGGCGTGGGCGGCACGCTCTACAAGGTCAAGTCCACGATGTGCAACTGCGGTGCCCTCTCGATCCCCGAGCTTCAGGAAAAGGCACGCCTGACCCTGGTGAGCTCGACCTCGATCGTCGAAGGCGGCGCCCACGATGTAGTCGTGAAGGATTCTCAGCAGTCCGTATCTTATCGATAAGGTAAGAGCCTCACATAAAGGTTGAGTTTCAACCACGTTATTTAGATAAAGCGAGATGCCCGCAAGTCGCAGGCATCTCGCTTGTCGTATTTGCTATCATCAGTCAAGTTAACCTTAGGGTCGGGCGGCTTGGCTTTGTTCGCTACAAGTTCCGCACGCAAGAAGAGCACTAATGTGCTCTTCGTCTTGCGCAGGACTGTCCGCAGTAGCGAATAAAGCCAAGCCGCCCGACCCCAGCTAAGATTAAAGGAGCTGATATGTGCGATTGCACAGATCATAAGGACGAGATCCCTGCCTACGACGCGCAGGCCATTGAGTCCAAGTGGATGAAGGCCTGGGAGGACTCCGAACCTCTTTGCCGTCGACACCGACGAGAGCAAGCCCAAGAAGTATGTGCTCGAGATGTTCCCGTATCCGTCGGGCGACCTGCACATGGGCCACGCGCGCAACTATACCATCGGCGATGCCATGGCCCGTCAGGCCCGCATGCGCGGCTACGACGTGCTGCACCCCATCGGCTTTGACGCCTTTGGCCTGCCTGCCGAGAACGCCGCCATCAAGCACAACACGCAGGCTGCCGCCTGGACGTATAAGAACATGGACCAGGCGCTCGCCACGATGAAGCGCATGGGCTTCTCCTACGATCTGGATCGCATGGTCAAGACTTGCAGCCCCGACTACTACCGCTGGGGTCAGTGGATCTTTGAGAAGATGTGGGAAAAGGGCCTGGTCTATCGCAAGAAGAACCCGGTCAACTGGTGCCCCACTTGTAAGACCGTTCTGGCCAACGAGCAGGTTACCGAGGGCAAGTGCTGGCGCTGCGGCACCGAGCCCGAGAAGCGCGACCTTGAGCAGTGGTACTACAAGATTACCGAGTACTCTCAGGAGCTGCTCGACGACTTGGAGAAGCTCCCCGGCTGGCCCGAGCGCGTCAAGCAGATGCAGGCCAACTGGATCGGTCGCTCCGAGGGCGCCGAGGTCGACTTTACCCTGTGCGACCAGGATGGCGAGCCCATCGAGGGCGACGAGGGTAAGATCACCGTCTTCACCACGCGTGCCGACACGCTCTTCGGTGTCTCCTTCTTTGTCCTGGCTCCCGAGTACGCGCGCCTGCACGAGCTCGTCGAGGGCACGGAGTACGAGGAGGCCGTCACCAAGATCGTCGAGGACTCCAAGCATATCTCTGCGGTCGAGCGTGCCCAGGGCACCCTCGAGAAGCACGGTGCCTTTACCGGTCGCTACGTGGTGAACCCCGTCAACGGCGAGAAGGTCCCCGTGTGGGTTGCCGATTATGTCGTTGCCGACTACGGCACCGGCGCCGTCATGGCCGTTCCCTGCGGCGACCAGCGCGACTTTGAGTTTGCCCGTAAGTACGACCTGCCCATCGTGCCGATCATCCTGGACGATGACGACCGCGCTGCCGTCGAGGCCAGCGGTGAGACCATCGATACCTTCCATGCCGAGACCGTCGACTGGGATTGCGCCCACGCTGCTGAGGGCACACTCGTCCAGTCCGGCAAGTACACCGGCATGCGCGGCGGCAAGCACTCCGAGGGCGAGGCTGCCATCGTGGCCGACCTCGAGGCCATGGGCTGCGGCCGTCGCAAGGTCGAGTTCCGTCTGCGCGACTGGCTCATCAGCCGCCAGCGTTATTGGGGCAACCCCATCCCGGCCATTCACTGCGAGCACTGCGGCATCGTGCCCGTGCCCGAGGATCAGCTGCCGGTGACGCTGCCCGAGAACCTGGACTTGGGCGCCGGCGAGACCCTCGCCGAGTGCAAGGAGTTCTACGAGACCACCTGCCCGGTCTGCGGTCGCCCAGCCAAGCGCGAGACCGATACCATGGACACCTTTACCTGCTCCAGCTGGTATTACCTGCGCTATACCGATCCGCACAACACCGAGCTGCCCTTCTCCCGCGAGGCCGCCGATCGCTGGATGCCCGTCGATAACTACATCGGCGGCATCGAGCACGCCATTTTGCACCTGCTCTACAGTCGCTTCTTTACCAAGGCACTGCGCGACCTGGGCCTGCTGAGCGTTGACGAGCCCTTCACCAACCTGCTGTGCCAGGGCATGGTCAAGGACGAAAACGGCGACACCATGTCCAAGTCCAAGGGCAACGTCGTGCCCCCGAGCTCGGTCATCGAGCCCTACGGCGCCGACACCATGCGTCTGGCGATCCTGTTTATCGCCCCGCCCGAGAAGGACTTCGACTGGGATCCCAAGGCCGTTGAGGGCGCCAACCGCTTCATTAAACGCGCCTGGCGTATCGTGTGGCAGCTCGTCCAGTCGGGTGACGCCAACGTGGCCTTGACAAGTCCGCGCTCGACGAGACCGCGATGAAGCTCTACCGCGAGCGTCACCGCACTATCGCCAAGTGCACCGAGGACTTCGATCGCGGCCAGTTCAACACCGCGATCTCGGCCGTCATGGAGCTCGTCAACGCGGCGAGCGCCTACCTCAACGCTACCGAGGGTACCGCCCGCGACAAGGCGCTGTGCTACGGCGTGGCCAAGGATATCGTGAGCGTCCTGCCCCCATCTGCCCGTTCTGGGCCGACGAGCTGTGGCACGAGGCACTCGGCTGCGAGGGCAACGCCTACACCGCCGCCTGGCCCGAGTTCGACCTGGCCGAGTCCATCGAGGACACGGTGCAGATCGTCGTGCAGGTGCTCGGCAAGGTCCGCGGCCGCGTCGACGTCGCCCGTGATGCCTCCAATGAGGATATGCAGGCTGCCGCCGAGGAAGCCGTCGCCAAGTGGCTTGAGGGCAAGACGGTCGTCAAGGCCATCTGCGTGCCCGGCAAGCTGGTCAACCTGGTGGTCAAGTAAGCATTGCGCGCTTAACTGACGCATAAAAGACGAGGGGCGATCCGGTTGGGTCGTCCCTCGTTTTTCATGTACCTGCCCTGATGTCTGCGGTCAATTGTCCTATTCTTGTGGAGAAGCTGTGCGCACGCTGACCTGCAGATTCGTACTGTGCTTGCACGTTTCCGCAGCTATTGTTATAGTTTGCTTGCAAATGAAGTTGTAATTGAAAGAAGTGGGGTTTCGGCCCCGCTTCTTTTTTGTATGGATGGAGGTGCCGCAATGGTCAAGACCAAGACCGAGCAGGCGATCATCGACGCGCTCGAGGCCGTCGCCCCCCAGCACGATGTCGACATCGTCGACGTCGAGCTCGTGGGTGCCACCAAGGCCCCCTGCGTGCGCGTGCGTATCGAGGGTGCCGAGGGTCAGAGCCTGTCGCTCAACGACGTCACGGCCAACACCAAGTGGGTCGGCGATGTAATTGAGGAGCTCGACCCCATCTCTTCGAGCTATACGCTCGAGGTGTCGAGCCCGGGTATGGCGCGCCCGCTGCGCCGCCCGAGTGACTTTGCCCGCTTTGTGGGCGAAAACTGTGAGCTCACCTCCACCGCCACCGAGGGCCGTCGCAAGTACGCCGGCAAGATTGCCGCCGCCACCGAGACGAACGTGACCCTTGAGCTCGAGGGCGGCGAGTCCGTTACCCTCGATTTCTCTGATGTTAAAAAGTGCAAGTTGAAGCCCACCTACGACTTCAAGCCCGCGAAGGAAGGAAAGTAAGATGGCAGCATCCGACATGATGTCCGCCCTGATGGAGCTTTGCCAGGAGAAGCACATCGACCAGCTCTACCTGATCGACCGCCTGGAGCAGTCGCTCGCCAAGAGCTATGCCGAGATCCTGCATCTTGAGTGGGGCGCCAAGGTGACCATCGACCGCACCACCGGCAAGATCTACGTCTACCGCCTGGAGCCGATCGACGATTCCATGGACGAGGAGGGCAACTTCACCGAGTTCGAGGAGATCGACGTCACCCCCAAGAACACGAGCCGCATCGCCGCCCAGCACGCCAAGGCCGAGATCAACGCCATCGTGCGCAACTCCGCCCGCGAGCAGATCTACGAGGAGTTCTCCGGCCGCATCGGTGACCTCATCAGCGGTACCGTGCTGCAGTCCACGCCCGACTTCACGATCGTCAAGATTCGCGAGGGCGTCGAGGCCGAGCTTCCGCACTTCGACCAGCGCCGTTACGAGAACGAGCGCAACGAGCGTCCGATGGGCGAGCGCTACCTGCACAACCAGCACATCAAGGCCGTGATCATCGACGTTCGCGACCCCAACTCCAACCTGCAGCCGGTTCGTGGCGAGCACAGCCGTCCGCCGATTGTCATCTCCCGTACCCACCCCGAGCTCATGCGTCGTCTGTTTGAGCAGGAGGTGCCCGAGATCTATGAGGGCACCGTCCAGATCAAGTCGATCTCCCGCGAGCCCGGCCAGCGCTCCAAGGTCGCCGTTCACTCGCTCGACGACCGTTTGGATCCCGTGGGCGCCTGCGTCGGCCCCAAGGGCAGCCGTGTCCGCGCTGTCGTGGGCGAGCTCCGTGGCGAGCGCGTCGACGTCATCCTGTGGGATGCCGATCCTGCCGTCTACGTCGCCAACGCCCTGTCGCCCGCTAAGGTCACCCGCGTCCTCATCGACGAGGAGAAGGCCTACGCCGGCGTCATCGTGCCCGACGACCAGTTGTCCCTCGCCATCGGCAAGGAGGGCCAGAACGCCCGCCTCGCCGCGCGCCTGACCGGCTGGCACATCGACATCAAGTCCGAGACGCTTGCCGCCGACATCCTCAAGAACGTTCCCGTTCACGAGGAGCCCGCCGCCGACCTGATCGGTGACGAGGAGGACGAGGACGTCCGCCGCTGCGAGTACGTGTCCGAGGACGGCATCCAGTGCCGCAACCAGGCTCGTCCCGGCTCCCGATTCTGCGGTGTCCACGACACCGACGCCTTCGATGATACGGAGGACCTGATCTAGCGCGCGCTTGCGCCGGGCGGGTCCCGGCGCGTCTCCCACGCTCGTTCAGTCTCTAGGCACCCAAGGTGCCAGAAAGGGTAGGTGAAGTCATATGGCAAAAGTCCGTGTGTCCACCCTGGCCAAAGAGTTCGGCATGACCTCCAAGGAACTGATGGGTCATCTCGCCGATATGAAGATTCCCGCTAAGTCCGCTTCCTCCACCTTGGAGGACGCTTATGTCGCCATGGTCCGCAAGCAGCTCGCCTCGGTGATCGAGGCCCGCGCCCAGGAAGTCGAGGCCGCCAAGCAGGCCGAGGAGCAGGCAGCTGCCGCCGAGGAGGCCGCTCGCGCCGCCGAGGCCGAGCGCGAGCGCATCGCCGCCGAGAAGGCCCGCGAGGAGGAGCGTCGCCAGTTTGCTGCAGCCCAGGCTGCCGAGGAGGCTGCCCGCGCCGAGGCCGAGGCCAAGAAGAAGGCCGAGCAGGAGCGCCTTGCCCGCGAGAAGGAGGAGGCTGCCCGCGAGGCCCAGCGCCGCGCCGTTCCCGCTTCCGACTCCGGTTCGCGTTTCCGTTCGCTGCTCGACCAGATCGCCGCACAGGAGACCGTGCTCAAGGAGAAGAAGGACGCCGAGGACAAGGCCAAGGCCGAGCGCGCCGCCGAGCGCGGTAACCGTCGTGGCGGCAACAACGACCGCCGCGGTGGCCGTCGTAACGATCGCAACGCTTCCGACAACAACTCCGAGCGCAACGCCTCCGAGAGCCGTCCGCACAGCCATCGCACCAACGCCAGCAACAACGTCGCTTGCCGGCATGGACTTCCCCAACCCCGACAAGCAGGGCAAGGGCAAGAAGCGCAAGGGCGGTCACAACAACGAAGAGGACCACTACAGCCGCATGGCTCGCGAGGCCGAGGAGTACAGCCGCGAGAAGGTGCTCGAGGAGGCTCGTGCCGCCGTCGAGGAGGCCTCTCGCGAGTCCACCGGTCGCCGCAAGAAGCGCAAGGAGAAGCGCGAGCGCGAGGCTGCCAAGGCTCAGGAGGAGCGCAAGATAGAGGAGGCGCTGGCCCAGGGCGTGAACCCCGAGGACCTCGACGCCATCAAGGTCTCCCAGGGCGTTACCGTTCAGGAACTTGCCGAGGCGCTCGACGTTCCGGCCAACGACATCATCAAGCGCCTGTTCCTGCTGGGTACTCCGCTCACGATGACGCAGTCCATGTCCGACGACCTTGTCGAGCTCGTTGCCGACGACCTGGGCCGTCAGATCAAGATCATCACCCCCGAGGAGGAGAACACCTTCTCGTTCTACGACGATCCCGCCGACCTCAAGCCGCGCGCCCCGGTCGTCACCGTCATGGGCCACGTCGACCATGGCAAGACGTCGCTGCTCGACGCCATCCGTCACACCGGCGTTGCTGCCGGCGAGGCGGGCGGCATTACGCAGGCCATCGGCGCTTCGCAGGTCATGATCAACGACCGCAAGATCACCTTCATCGATACCCCGGGCCACGCCACCTTTACGGCTATGCGTGCCCGTGGCGCCAAGGTGACCGACATCGTCATTCTGATCGTGGCTGCCGACGACGGCGTCATGCCCCAGACCGTCGAGTCGATCAACCACGCCAAGGCCGCCGGCGTACCCATCGTCGTCGCCGTCAACAAGATCGATAAGCCGGGCGCCAAACCCCGACCGCGTGCGCCAGGAGCTCACCGAGTACGGCATCATCCCCGAGGAGTGGGGCGGACAGAACATGTTCGTCAACATCTCGGCCAAGCAGAAGATCGGTATCGACGACCTGCTCGAGACCGTGCTGCTCCAGGCCGACGTGCTCGAGCTTAAGGCCAACCCCGACACCTTTGCCTCCGGTAACGTCCTCGAGGCTAAGCTCGACAAGGGCCGCGGTTCTGTTGCCACGGTTCTCGTGACCCGCGGTACCCTGCACGTGGGCGATACGCTGGTCGCCGGCCTTACCTACGGCCGCGTCCGCGCCATGCTCGACCCCAAGGGCAACGCCGTCACCGAGGCTGGCCCCTCCGACGCCGTCGAGATCCTGGGCCTGCAGTCCGTGCCCAACGCCGGCGACGAGTTCCGCGTGTTCGAGGACGAGCGCGAGGCTCGCGCCCTGGCCGATGAGCGCTCGCTCAAGGCCCGTATCGAGGAGCAGAGCCGCGTGAAGCACGTCACGCTCGAGAACCTCTTCGAGACCATCGCCGACGCCGAGGTCAAGGAGCTCAACCTGATCATCAAGGCCGACGTCCAGGGTTCCATCGAGGCCCTTCAGGACTCGCTCGACAAGATGGATCAGTCCGAGGTCCGCATCAACACGATCCACTCCGCCGTCGGTGCCATCAACGAGACCGACGTCGTCCTGGCCGACGCCTCCAACGCCATCATCATCGGCTTTGGCGTGCGTCCCGACGGCAAGGCCCGCTCCGCTGCCGAGCGCGAGGGCGTCGAGATCCGTTGCTACGACGTTATCTACAAGTGCCTCGAGGAGCTCGACGCCGCCCGCATCGGCATGCTCAAGCCCACCGAGGTCGAGGTCTCCACGGGTACCGCGACCGTCCTGGACACCTTCAAGGTGCCCAAAGTCGGCATCGCCGCCGGTGTCCGCGTCGAGGAGGGCGAGATCGCCGCGACCGATTCCGTGCGCCTGGTGCGCGACGGCATCGTGGTCTTCAATGGCAAGATCGCCTCGATGCGCCACTACAAGGACGAGGCCAAGAGCCTCAAGAGCGGTTCCGAGGGCGGTATTGGCCTGGAGAACTTCCAGGACATCAAGCCCGGCGACCAGATCGAGGGTTACCGCATCGACCAGGTTGCCCGTACCGAGTAGGGGGTAGCGCTATGAAGCAAACGCAGGCGACCCGCCGTCTGGGCGAGCAGCTTCGCGAGAAGCTCGGTTATATCCTGCTCTTTGAGGTTTCCGATCCGCGTCTCGACCTGGTTACCCTGACCGCGGTCGAGGTCGCGGTGGACCGTTCGTTCGCGCGCGTGTACGTGTCGTGCGACGTGAGCCGCTACGATGAGGTCATGGAGGCGCTTGCAAGCGCCAAGGGCCGTATTCGCAGCCTGTTGGCTCGCTCGCTCGATTGGCGCGTCACGCCCGAGCTCGATTTTCGCATCGATCGCTCGACCGATGAGGCCGAGCGCATCACGCGTGCGCTGGAAAACGTTCCGGCCACGCTTGCGATCGAAAAGGACGAGGACGGCTACCCAATTGCGGATTCCGCCCAGGAGGCAGCTTTAGATGACTAATTCCGCCGATCTCGCCTCGTGCGAGTCT
>ENA-OQMY01000223-OQMY01000223.1-human-gut-metagenome-genome-assembly--contig:-NODE-223-length-17276-cov-4.066418_pt1 | contig 17276 bp, 16 predicted proteins | sample MGYA00242623_ERZ504868 | MGnify/ENA primary metagenome ERZ504868 (study PRJEB26092, sample SAMD00036386) | human gut metagenome | host: Homo sapiens | study: EMG produced TPA metagenomics assembly of...
CCCGCAGCACGCTGCTAAAAAAGCCGGACGCAGCGTCTGCCCGCAGACGTTTTCCACAAAAGGCCGCGGATTCCACATACACATAGTATGCGTCCGGGTAAAAAAATAAAATTCCAGCGGCAGCTCATGGTCCTCGCACGAAATCCACAAGCGCGTACATTTCCTCGGGCGTCATGCGGCTCTGCCACACAGGCCGCCCCGCCGCGTCCGTCACGTCCGCTCCGTTCACCGCCGCGAAATAATCCGGCTTTATCCCGCTGCCCAGCACCCACTGCGCCGTATACCGCGCGCGCCCCGTGGCAATGACGACGGCCACACCGCTTTGCGCCAGCTCCCGCAGCGCCTGCACCGCGGCCTGGCCGGGGCCGGGCGCGCCATAGGGCACCAGCGTGCCGTCAATGTCGAACACAGCCGCTTTGATCTTCATGCAAACCACCCATTCCGCCGCCCGCGGCGGCGCAGATTCCGGCGGAGCTTTCCGCCGCTGCGCCCATCATAACACAAAACGCGCCGCCCGTGCAAACCGCCGGACGGCACGCTGCTTCTGCTTTTCAGGGGGCATCCCTGCCCCGCGGCGGCGCGTCATTCGTAGCGCAGCGCCTCAATGGGGTCCAGCCGGGCCGCTTTGTTCGCCGGATAATAGCCGAAGAACACGCCGATGGCCATGGAGAACGCCACCGCAATGAAAATAACGCCCGCGCTGGGCGCGGCCGCATAGCCCAGCAGGTTCGCACCCGCGGCGCCCAGGCCCAGGCCCGCCAGAATCCCCAGAACGCCCCCGATGAGGCAGATGATGACGGATTCCACGATGAACTGCACACGGATGCTGCCGTTCGTCGCGCCCAGCGCCTTGCGGGTGCCGATCTCCCGTGTGCGCTCGGTGATGGACACCAGCATGATATTCATTACGCCGATGCCCCCCACCAGCAGGCTGATGCCCGCGATGACCGCGATGGCCAGGCTGATGGTGGAGAGCATCTCCGTCATGCTCTCCATCAGGCTCTCCATGCTGGAGGCCGTGGCCGTATAGGAGGTATTGCGCGTGTAATAGCCGGCGAAGAAATTTTCCGTCTGCGTCAGAAATGCGCTGGTGTCCACGCCTGTGGCCGCCACCACCGTGAAGCTCTGGTAGCCGTCGTCCGCATGGGACATGGCTTTGGCCGTGGAGATGGGCAGGTACATGTCCGTGGTGGGGGTGGCGTCTGTGGATTCCAGCACGAGCCCGTTGCTCTCATACGGGTACACCCCCACGATATAAAATGTGTATACCTTGGTGCCGTAGGTGAGCTGGAACGCCTGGCCGATGGCCTCCTGCCCTGGAAACAGCGTTTCGGCAAACACGTCGCTCACAACGGCCACCGTGCGGGCTTTTTCCTCGTCCTCCTCCGTGAAGAAGCGCCCGCGGGACAGCTCCACGCTGTTGGCGGCGGCATATTCGGTGTTCACGCCCGTGGCGTTCACGCCGGCTTCGTCCGCGTTTGTGCTTACCGTATAGCTGCCAAGGCTCTGTGTCAGGCTGACAGCGTAGATGCTGCCGCCGTAAAGCGCGCGGTAATCCGCCAGCATCTCATCCGTCAGCAGGTCCTCCGCGCCGGGAGTGGTTGGGCGGAACATGCGCGTCTGCGCACCCTCGGTGTAATCGCTGTCGCTTTTTTGCGTCAGGCTGACGGTGATGTTGTTCGCGCCCATACTCTGCATGCTGGTGGTGATGGAGTTCGTCATGCTGCCCGCCACCGTCATGATAGCGATGACCGAGCCGATGCCGATGATGATGCCCAGCATCGTGAGCAGCGCGCGCATCTTGTTGGCCCGCAGGCCGTTGAGGGCAAGCTGGATGTTTTCAAACAGCAGCATCCGCAGCGCCTCCTCCCCTGCGCACGCCCGTGACGCGGCCGTCCTTGATGGTGACGATGCGCTGGCATTCGCCGGCAAGCTCCGGGCTGTCGGGTAATGAGCACGATGGTCTTTCCCTGCTCCCGGTGCAGCCGGTGGAACAGGTCCATCACCAGGCGCCCTGTGGCGGAATCCAGCGCGCCCGTCGGCTCGTCGGCCAGCAGGATGGCGGGGTCGTTGGCCATGGCGCGCGCAATGGCCACGCGCTGCTTCTGCCCGCCGGAAAGCTGGCTGGGCGCATGGCCCGCGCGGTCGCCCAGTTTCCACCATATCCAGCAGCGCGCGGGCGCGCTGTGTGCGCGCAGCGCCGCGCACGCCGTTGTACATCATGGGCAGCGCCACGTTCTTCAGCGCGCTGGTGCGGGGCACCAGGTTGAACGTCTGGAATACAAACCCGATCTTCCGGCAGCGGATGCGGGAGAGCTGCTTGTCGCGCAGTGTGCCTACGTCCACGCCGTCCAGCACATAGGTGCCTTCCGTGGGGCGGTCCAGCGCGCCGATGATGTTCATCAGCGTGGATTTGCCCGAACCGGACGCGCCCACGATGGCCACAAATTCGCCTTTGCGCACCGTCAGGTCAATGCCGTGCAGCACCTCCAGTTCCTCGCCCGTGCCGATGGGGAACCGCTTGACGATGCCGTGCATGTCGATGATGGGAGCATCCATATCACATCCCTCCCGGGCCGCCGCTGGGCATGCCGCCGCCACCGGGCATATCGCCGCCCGGCATGCCGCCGCCCATGTCCATGCTGAACATGGCGTTTTCCCCGCTCTGCTGCGCGTCGTCCGCGCCCGCGGCGGCCGTGGCCGTATCATTGGCGCTCGTCTTTACCTCCATCCCGTCGGAAAGCCCTTCGCCGGAGATCTCAATATAATAATCCGTTTCCATGCCCGTTTCCACAGGGATGGCCGTGAATTCCGTTTCGCCTCCGCTGCGGGCGTAAACCACGCTGCCGCCGTTTTCGTCCGTGCCCACCGCATCGTAAGGAACGGCATAGACGTCCGTCACCTGGGAAAGGATGATCTCCACCTTCGCGGAAAGGCCGATGAGCAGGCCGCTGTCCTTCCCGGTTACGGTCACCTCGGCCCCGAAGCCAGAGCTGCCGGTACCGCCCTGCGTACTGCCTGTGGAGCCGGAGGTGAGCGAAAGCTGGGACACCGTGCCCGCGATCTCCGTGTCTCCGGTGGCGTCGCTTTTGATGATGGCCTGCTGGCCCACAGCCACGCTTTTGATATCGTCCTCGTCAATGGTAATGGACACCTTCAAATCGTCGGTGTTCTGGATGACCGCCAACGCCGTGTTGGAGGTACCGCCGCCCGCGGCCGAGCCAACCGTCGCGTTCAGCGTAGTGATGGTGCCGGACGCACCTGCGGTGATGGTGCAGTCCGCGATCTGCTCCTCCAGCTCCTCGATCTCATCGCTGGTGCCCGCGTTTTCCAGATTTTCGGCCGCGGTCTCCATGTTTTCCTTAGCCTGCCGGAGGGTTTCCGTAGCCGTCTCGTAGGTGCTCCTGGCCTGCAGCCAAGCCTGGTCCGCCGCGGCATAGGCCTGATACAGCGCGTCGTAGCCGCTGTTTGCCTTCGCAGTCTTGAGCGCATCCTCCGCCGCCTGCCGCGCGGCGGACTTCGCGGTGTAATCGCTTTGCGCCGCCGCGGCCGTGTTCTGCGCCGCCGTCAAAGCCGCCGCCGCGTTGTCCCGGGCCGCCTGCAGCTCCGGGTTGGCGCTGTCCGCATCCAGCGCGGCCTGTGCGGCGTCGCAGGCAGCCTGCGCAGCGGAAAGTGCCGTGTTGGCGTTGTTCAGCGCCGCGCCCGCCTCCTGCTCCGCCGTCAGAGCCGCGTCGTAGGCGCTCTGATACGACGAAACGGAATTGGCCGCGTTCAGATATTCGGTGTTGCGCGCCGTTTCCAGCGCCGAAGCCGCACTGGCGTAGGCGTTGTACGCCTCGGTCTGCTTCGCCGCCGCGCTGTTGTAGCTTTCCACGGCCTTATCGTAATTTTTCTGCGCCGTTTCCCTGCTTTCGGCCAGCGCCTCCTGCCATTTGGCAAGCTGTTCCTCCAGGTCGGAGGAATCCAGCGTGCAGATGACGTCGCCCTCGCTTACCGTGTCGCCCACCTGCACAAAGATCTCCTTGACGGGATAGGAGAGCGACGTGGTGACGTTTGCCACGCTTCCGCTCTCCACCGTGCCCGTGACGGTGATGCTCTCTGACAGCGTGGTTTTTTCCAGCCGGGTGGTGCGCACCGCGCCGGCCATTGCGGGCAGCGCCCCGCCGGCAGGGCGCAGGAAGCGCCAGACGCCGAAGCCCAATGCCGCAGCCGCCAGGACGGCCGACACCAGGAGCACACGCTTTTTGGTAAACCGGAACGACCGCAGCCTTTTCCACAGCCGTTTGAACCAAAGGCCTGCTTTTCCCATAATAAAACCCCTTTCTTTGTACCGGATCTTTACAAAAAAATGGTAAATAAAAAATGCGAAAGGGATGTGTGGAGCAGCGGAAAGAACGGTGAAAACAACGCGGAAAAGGAGCAGAGCCGCCGGTCACGGCAAGGGCGGCGCGCTTTTCGCACGCGGCAGCTTTACCGCGCATTCACGCTCCGCCCGCCTGAAAAAGCGCGCCAGCACCGTCGCGGCCGCGGCGGCCATCTCCAGCTCGGCCGCTGCCTGGGCGTAGGGCAGGCCGTACAGCGGGAACAATGCATCCAGCAGGTTCCGGATGGCCATAGGGCACGCAAAGACGTTTTCCACGCCCCCAAAAGGAGCTTTCGCGCTGGAGGACTTGCTCGAGAAAATAAAAATGTATATACTCAGTACAAAGAAAAGGAAACAGGTGAGCCCGATGGTGCGGAAATAATAGGCCTAAAACCCAAAAGGAGGTTCTCTGCGTGTCAAAAAATAAGACAGCCAAAGAGAAAAGACCTTGGCATATATTGATTTGGCTTATACTGTATCTTGTTAACCTGCTTGCAGCCCTGGCCTTCCAATATTTTTTCATTCATACATACTCCGCGCCATTAACAGCGGAAAGTCTCGGGAGCATTTCGTATTTTAACGGGTGCGAAATATTGGACATAAGCGGTGAGGGTGTTCCCGATAACAGTTTGATTGGCAAAAGTTCACCGGACTGGATTCTTTATAAAAATCAAGCTGGTGAGACTCATGCTGTACGGATTGAATGGAATTTATATATGCCAAGATTCAGGATTGAAAAAAACAGTAATACGCTTATTCCAAATGAAGAAAGCTACACCTTTTCAATGCGGGACTTTTTGGGAAAAAACGAAGTTACTGTTGAAAATCAAGAGGCTATTGTTCAATTAAAGTGGTCCGGATTATTCAGGCAGCAGGGTTATATTCAGGGCATACATATGTTAACCGCTTTGGGATTGCTGCTTCTGGAGGCGTGGATTTATCTCCGTATTCAAAAAAACAAAACGCATAATTACAGCAGTTACAACTGTCAATTAAACATTTTGAGTAGTAGGATTTGTTAGGAGCAATCATTCATCTTATTACTAAATCACAAATTTTGGCACAATGACCATCGTAAAAGCAAATATGCATAAGCATGATACAAAAGCAAGAGAATCGGCATCAAGCGCCGCATACTATACCTTTGTGGCATACTTCGTTGACGGTTTTGGCAGTCTGTATGGAAGTCCCTTGCGAATCTAACGGTAGGAAACAATAATTTCTCTTAGTGTGCAACTTAGCTGCTTCACAAAATTGTATATATTAATCATTTAATAGATTTCCAATTATCTCTTTAGGTTTTCTTATATGCCGGTATAGCCCGTAACTTCGGGCTTTTCCGGCACTTTTCCTATCGGAAGAACCTCACAAACGTTCTTATTACCCTTCATGTTTTCGCTCTCAAACGTAGTACAAACAGTAGTACATTCTGCGCATTCTATGCGGCTTGGGCTTCCTGGGCGCTCTCTGACGCTGGCTGCGTGTTGACGGTTGCGCTGGTCTGTGCCTGAGCTTGCAGCCGTTCCATTTCCTCCTGTGCGGAATGGAACGTGGCGTGAGCGTAATAGTTCAACGTCATAACGATATTGGCATGCCCCATGATGTACTGTAATGCCTTTGGGTTCATGCCTGCGTTTGCCATTCTGGTACAGAATGTATGCCGCATGGTGTGCGGCGTCATGACCTCCGGCAGCGGTTCCTTATGGAACTTGTTGAACTTCTTAGCAAGGCACTGAAACATGGCATCATAGTGGACAGCCACTTTCGGCAGTCCATCCCGGTTTAAGAACAGGAAGCCCTTATATCCGTCCACCACAACGCCTTTGCCATCCTTTCGCCTGTGCAGCACGCGCTGAAATGCTTTGTAGGCTGCTGCGCTCATAGGCACCTGGCGATAACCGCTGTCGGTCTTTGGCGCTTCGATGTAGTAGCCGTCCTCGGTGCTTCTCAAAAGCTGGTGGTCTACATTCACAAAGCGCTTTTCAAAATTCAGGTCGGCAGGTGTCAGGCCGCAGAGTTCGGAAACACGAAGCCCGGTTTCCAGCAGAATCAATACCTCGTCATAATACTTGGCATAAACGGGGTCACTCTGCATGAAGTCCAAAAGCTCCTTTTCCTGTTCAGGGGTAAGCGGCACCTTTGGTACGGTATCGTCGTTGATAACCTCATTGATCTGGAAGTCAAAGGGGTTCTTGCGGAGGCAATCGTCCTGTACGGCCATGTAAAAAATGGCTTTCAGGGAACGCTTGCCGTTGCAGATGGTGTGATAGGCCACACCCTTTTCCTGCATACGTAAAGCCCATTCTTTGGCGTCAGACAGCTTTACGCTGTCGATGCTGGCCCCTCCGATTTTATCCTCGGACAGAAGTTTCATTAACTGCTGGCGGCTCTTATGGGTTCCCCGCTTCACATTGCCCCTCTGCCGGATGTACTTTTCATAGAGCTGGCACACGGTCATTTTCTTGCCGATGGTGTCAATCCCATCGTCAAGGTCTTTTTGTATCTGCTTGATTTTCTCACGCAGGGAAATATCCGGGCGTTTTTCCGGCAGGGATTTTGTCCGTAGGGACTAACTTCCATGAGTACACAAACTTCGGTTCTCCAAAGGTATCCGTATATTTGTAGGCGTATCTTCCGTCTGTTCGCTGGCTCTCTCCAGATTTCAAAAGGCGGCCTTTGCTGTCCCGTCTTTTTTCATCTCGTTCTTTTTTTGACATTTCGTCATGCTCCTTTCCATGACGGAAAGAGCCTTGACACGCTTTAAGAGTATTATAGCATAGTCAAGGCTCTTTTTCACTAGATTGTGTCCAGAGAATCAATGATTTTTTCAAACTTTTGCCGTTTGATCTGGATGCGGTTGCCGTTCAAAATCACCCAGCCAGCGGATGGGTTTTCCTCGGCAAGCCGCCGCAGCTTGTTTTCTCCAATGCGAAAATATTTCGACGCTTCCTCAATGGTAAGCGTATATTTTTCCCAAATAGGCACATCGTTATTACTCATAATCTTGCCTCCTTATGTTCAAAAAAAGGATTCTTGTAACTATGGGCAAAACACGGACGGCTGGCGGCCCAGCTCCACGGGACTTTCACCCCCGCGTGGTTCTCACACGGCCATACCCATTGCCTGCGACGCTTTTAACGCTCGGACTGTGGCTGTAAGGGAGTATCATTGTCCTGCCTGCACGTCGTCGCCCATAAGCAGCCACGCCTATGTGGCGGCTGGGTGGTGGTCGCTCCGCTGTTTTCGTAGAAACCAGCATCATGGCGCACCCGCCGTCCGGCTCGGTACAGACAGAATGTGTCCGTATGCCCTATGACGCACCGCCATTGTCCTGCGGGCGTATTTGTCAAGGTGCATCCATCAGCCACCAGGTCGGCGGAAATGCGGAAAGGGAGTTAGAAAACATTTCCGTTACCGTGGCCGGGCCGTTACTTCAAAGCAACGATGATGGAATGGATGAGCTTGAGTTCCAAACGGTGCTTCATATACTCGTCCACGCACACATAAGGGATGCCGTTGCTGTCGTACAAGGTGCGGGTGCAGAGCTTGTTTATGTAGCCTGCATAGTACCGTAGCACTTGTTCCATAGCCATTGCGTCCCCAGCGTGGGCAGCTTCCATCACCGAAAGGGGCAGAAGTTTTCTGCCGTTGAATGTGGGTTCCTTCATCCGCGTTTCCCTCCCTCTGGCATGAGCGCCATCAATTTCAAACGCAACTGTTTCAGGGTGCTTGTCCTGTGGCGCTGTACGGCGCTGCGGGACATTCCCATGAGGCTTCCGATTTCTCCGTCTGCCAAATCCAAAACACAGTGCAAAATCAAAATGCTTTGTTCTTGTTGTGGCAGGCTGGCGAATGCCTCGGCTACAAGCTCGTTGTCAATGAGCAAATCATATCCATGCGACGAAAAAACGTAGCTGTCGCTGGGGTAATAATCTACCGTGGAGAGCTTGTCCAATTCCTGCTGTGTCAGGGCGTCCAGCGACTTTTCACGGTCGCGCTGCTGTCCCATCTCGCGCAGATAATCTTTGGCCTCATTGCGGAGTACCGCCTTGCAAAATGCGTCATAGCGGTGCCGCAGGATAAAGTCATTGCGGGGGATCGTATCCATCTTCTCACCCCCTTTCTGTGGGTGATTTCGGTGGTTCTCTCCCTTTCCGCCAAAGTTACTTTTGAAAAGCCGCCAGCTACCCGCTAAACACCACTTTTTGCAACATTTTTTGAAAAAATGTGTGGCCGGTGGCACGGGACGCAGGAAACAACAAAATTCGCCCGGAAGGGTGTAAACCCTCCGGGCGAACGTAAAAATAGTATGATATTTTACTGCATGGGATAATGCATGGGTCCGGCCGCATTTTTGACTGGCCGGGGGATGGCTTTTTTTAACGGTGCTACTCCCGTTTCTGGTGGTCGATCTCCCTTTTTACACATGACAGCTTCCTCCTAGAGCCGCCAATCACGCCAGTGTCAGGACGCCATTTCCAATAGAAGGCGAAGAAACGGCAGACTTGGTCTTGAACCGCCGAAGGTTAAGGAATCTATTTTACGCGCAGGAAAGCCTCTGTCCCTGCAACGTTTTTTTTTTGCCTATTGGGCGTGAAGCGTGTTTCGTGTGATTCACTTCCTATTGGTCGGCTGTTTCTTTTAACCGTTCAAAAGATTCACTACTAATAACGTGTTCCAACCGACAGGCATCGGCTTCTGCAATTTTAGGATCAACGCCTGCGGCTATGAGCTGTTCCATGAAAAAGCAATGGCGCTCATAGATTTTTACGGCCACTTCTCGACCAATGTCTGTTAGATGCAGATAGTGTTCTTCATCCATTGTCAGAAAGCCGCCCTCACGCAAAACTGCCTACTGCATGGCACACGCTGGGTTTTAGACACCTCCATGTGCCGGGCTACATCTACGGAACGCACCATGTCTATTCTCTTATGCAGAACGAGGATAGCTTCCAAGTAGTCCTCCCCGGATGCATGAAGTTTCATCTCAGCCTCCTAGTACAAAAATTATACGGCCCAACCAAGGCTTTCCTGCTGAATATGAAATAACTTATGGTATAGACCGTTCTTCTTCATTAGTTCCTCATGAGTGCCTTGCTCAACCAACTTACCATTATCCAGGACAATGATCTGGTCAGTATCCACCACAGTGCGGAGCCGATGAGCAATCATAATAACCGTCTTACCCTCTACCAGTTTTGCAATAGCACGCTGAATCAAAACCTCGTCTCTGGGTCAAGGGACGCTGTTGCCTCATCAAGCAGAATAATAGGTGCGTCCTTCAAAAGCGCGCGGGCAATGGAAATCCGCTGACGCTCACCACCCGGAAAGAGTGCTGCCGTTCTCTCCAAGGACAGTCTGATAACCGTCCGGCAATCGCTGGATAAATTCGTCACAGTATGCCGCCTTTGCCGCCGCCATGACCTGCTCCTCGGTAGCGTTCATGTTGCCTACACGGATATTGTTAAAAACAGTATCATTGAACAGGGTCACATCCTGGAATACAAAGGACATACAGCGCATCAGGTGTTCCGGTTCAATGGTGCTGACATCTATGCCGCCAATGGTGATCTGGCCTTTTCTTACATCCCAAAAACGGGCGATCAGTTTGGAAATCGTGCTTTTGCCGCTGCCGGAAGGCCCTACCAGAGCCGTTACGCTGCCAGCGGGAATAGAGAAAGACACATCCTTGATAACATCGTCCTGGTTATATCCGAAGGTGACATTTTTCAGTTCAATGTCATATTTGGATACATCTTTGTCCACGCCCTCCATGGTGGGCGTGGTCAGCAGGGTACGCATACGGTTGGTAACAGTCCCCAAGTGAAACAGAGAGGTCAACTGCGAGAGAATGGCAAGGATCGGACCGTAAATTTGCGTAGAGAACATCAGTAGAACCAGTAAAGAAAGCAGTTCAATTTTACCGTTGTTATCAGCACCGTTCCAATGAAAATAGTAATGCCAAGCCCTGCTTGCAGGATCAGGCTGGCTCCCTGAACCAGAATACCGGAGGCCAGTTCTACCTTGATGGCGATTTTTCTCATAGCCTGGAGTGCTTTATCCAACGCATCGAAGCGGGAACCGCCAAGACCACAGGATTTGATAATTTTGATACCTTCCAGGTATTCCTGAATCTGGCTAGATGCCTCCAGTTTCACATCCACCTGTTTGTCAAACAGACGAAGTTGTAGCTTGCGCCCGCACAAGATGATAAGGAATGTAACCGGCATTGTGCAGAAAATCGCAAGGGCCATTCTCCAGTCAAAAAATGCCAGACAAACGCAGGTCAGGGTAACAGAGATGATATTTGCAATCAGCGGCGGGATGGTACTGCTAAGCATGGATTCCATGCTACTGCAATCTGCCATCATGTTGGTGGTAATATCGGACAAATCTTTTGTGTTAAAGAAGCTCATGGGGAGCTTGCGAAGATGCTCCGCGATCCGAAGTCTGGTCGTGCTGGCCTCCTTATAGGAAGCAATATAGGTTTTCCTATAATCGTTTTTCGCGGCCAGGAATACCAGAATAGCCGCCACCAGCCCTAGGCCCAGCAGCTTCCACAACGCGGCCCACGAAATTGCTTCTCCCGTAAACGGCTTTAACAGCTCCCAAAAGATCAGGCAGGCTACCATTGATGGGAGCAATAACGCGATATTGGTTATTGTGCAGGCCGTAATTGCTTTTTTACAGGTCGGAATAGTCCTTTCTCCGACAGCATTAGCTTTTCTTTCAGCTTACTCATAGATCACACCGCCTTTCCTGTGCCAATTTTCCAGTTGATCGACTCCGTATAGCTGCTCCACATCTGCGCGTATTTTCCGTCCTTCTTCAGCAGCTCGTCATGGGTGCCGGATTCAATCAGGCAGCCCTTTTCCATGACAAGTATCTGGTCAGCATTACGAATCGTGGACAGGCGATGGGCGATCATTACAACTGTTTTATTTTGGATCAGCTTTTCAAAGGCTTTTTGAATCAGGTACTCGTTCTCCGGGTCACTGAACGCAGTAGCCTCGTCCAGAACGATGATGGGCGCGTCTTTTACGATAGCCCTTGCAATGGCAATCCGCTGACGCTCACCACCGGAGAGATGGACGCCGGTACTGCCGATCACAGTCTGATAACCGTTTGGAAGCTGCTCAATAAAATCATGGCATCTTGCAGCCTTTGCCGCCGCAATCACCTGTTCTTCCGTTGCATCTGGATTTCCCATACGGATGTTATCCAGGATGCTCTGTTTGAACAGGAACGTATCCTGAAATACGAAGCTGACCTTATCCATCAGCGCATCCAGAGGAATATCCCGAATGTCAACGCCGCCGATCTGAATACTTCCGTCCGTCACATCATAAAACCGGGAGATTAGGCTGGCGATGGTACTTTTACCGCCACCGGAGGGGCCGACAATGGCTGTCACCTTGCCCTGATCCGCAAAGAAAGAAACATGAGACAGGGCCTTGACCTGGGAATCGGCTTCGTAGGAAAAGCTGACATCCCGGAAAGCAATCCCATAGTTTTCGATTGCTTGCGCCGTACTCTTTTCGGGCAGGGCCGGGATACGCAGGATTTCATCCATACGCTCCACGCTGCCGTCAATCTGCGTAAAGGACTCAGAGATATACATGATTTTATTCAGGACACCGGAAATCGCATGGACAATAATCAGGTAGAAAATAAATGTCAGCGAATACTCCCTGAAATCCGTAGTGTGCATCCCGATCAGAATGCCCACCGGAATCAAAAGCAGATAAATATTGTTGATGATCGTGGTAAAAGCAGGCATACAGTTCTGCCAGCCCAATGCGTACTCCAACACAAAAGAGGTATAGTCTGTAATGGATTTGCCCAACCGCTTAAAGGAATCGGCGGTCTGATTAAATGCTTTGATCTCCGACATACCACGTACATATTCCACAGAAGCGCTGTTCATGTTCTCCTGGGCGGTCTGAAAACGGTGCATTTTTTCCTTTGCTTCTCCGTTGAAGCCCGCAAACTGCACGATAAAGGCCAGAACAATACCGACCAGACAAACCACGCCATACCGCCAGTCAATTCCAAGAAGAATGATAACCAGAACAAGCGGCGCGACCAAAGAGGCCACAAAGTCCGGGAGCTGGTGAGCGATGAATTTCTCAACACTTTCAATGTTTTCATCCATGATCTTTCTCATTTTGCCGCTGCCCAGGGTCAGATGATACCCAAGGGGAATCTGCATGATGTGGTCGGCAAAGGCCACCTTCAATTCATAAAGCGTTCCAAACGCCGCAACGTGGGAACACAACAGGGCAAAAAAGTAAAATACGATGTTCCCCAAAATTCCAGCCAGGGCCAGCCATCCCCAGGTCGAGATTGCGGAAACATTCAAGAGCGACATATCCGGGTAAACAAACAGGATTTCCCGAATGATGTAGTAGATTGATAAGTACGGAACAAAAGAACAGATCGCAGCCAGCGCCGCCAAAAACCCTGCCAGGAACACCAGCCCTTTATGGCCGGAAGCCAGTTCCAGGCAGCGTGCCAGTCCGGTTTTCGCTTTCGGCTGCTTCTTGTTTTGCTGTGCCATTTCTAACCCTCCTTTTTGTCATATCCAATTTTGTCTAAGAGAAGCTCTGCGCCTCTGATTTGAAAATCATCGGTAATGCAGCCGTTCTCCAGGCGTATTGCCCGCTCACAGCAGGCAAGCGCACACTCCGCGTCATGGGTAATGACGATAATGGTGCGCCCCATTTTCGCCAGCTTGCGGATCATCCGGCTGACATTCCGCATATTCGTACCGTCCAGCCCGCTTGTCGGTTCATCCAGTACGATAATCGGCGCTTCGTGCATTAGAGCCACGCCAAGAGCCAGCCGCTGCTTTTGCCCTCCTGACAGCGTAGAGGGATGCTGTTTGATGAATGGCGTCAGTTCCAGGGCCTCCAGGATTTCTTCCGCCGCTTGTTTCCGCTCCGGGTTGACTTCTGCACCGGTAGTCAGTTCGTCAAGCAAATCCTCACCGAATAGCTGACTGTCTAAATCCTGGGGAATATACCAGACCTTTCCCAAGCGGCCTTTCGGTCTACAATGCTTTCCGAATAAAACGACTTCGCCGGATTTCTCTTTCAAAAGCCCTGCCAAGATTCGCCCTATGGTGCTTTTGCCCGTCCCGTTTGGGCCGATCAGGGCTATCGCTTCTCCCTTATGGCATTGAAAGTCAATATCCTTAGATACAATCGTTTCACCAAAAGAGTGGTTCAGTTTTTTCACTTCCAGAACAACCTCACTGGTTGCCGCAGACGGGATTTCCGTCTGCTCAATCTGATGCAGGTTAGGAGTGCGAAGCCCCAGCGCCTGGATTTCCTTATTAGTCAGAGCTTTCATCTGCTGTGCAGTAAATTCCCGCACAATTTTCCCTTTCTGGACACACAGGAAACGGTCTGTCAGATCCATCAGATAATAAAGCCGGTGTTCCGCTATAATGATGGTTTTTCCCTTCTTCTTCAAATCGTGAATAATATCTGCAAAGCGGTACGGGGCTATATCTTTGGGGCCTCCCCAACGGGCGCTGCCGTACTCGACACCCCGGCGATATTTCTTGGCGTTCTTGCTCTTGCAGTACACCATCAGCCGCAGTGCCACCGCACCTGCCACGCCCACCGCCAGATCGAACAGGTGGAAGCTGGGGGCGGTGCTTTCAAAGGCAAGGGAAAAGCCGTCCGCAAGGTGCAATAGCTTTTCCGACAAGTCCGCCCCAGCCGCCAGCCGGTAGGTCTGTCCCAGCTTGCCGAACAGGTAAACAAACAGCAGATAGGGCAGGTTGGCAATTATCAGCTTTTTCATTTCCGGCTTCATCGTGACAGCCCCCTTTCCTTGATTTTCTCCTTGGCCTGCTGGCTGCTTCTGGCCGCTGCCTTTTCTTTCAGGACGGCAAGGGTCTTTCGGATGGAGGGGCGTTCCTGCTGTTTGAGCTTCTTGGCTGTAAACTCCTTAAACGCCTGTTCCAGATTGTCCGCCTGCTTGGATTTGAAGATCACGATATACCGGGGCGGATGGGTAGTGCGGTCTTTCCGCAAGGTAAAATCAATGTCGTATTTCTTGGCGCAGGGCTTAAATAAGCCAATGTTGGCGTCGGTGATCTCAATGTTGGACAGGGCGGAACCGTCCTTTTTGAGCTGCCGTAAGCTCTGCTGTCCGTGACGGGTCTTGCCCGTCCCTTTCTGCCGGGCGGCCAGATATTTTCGGATGGCCGCTTGCAGCACTTGGGCGGTGAGCTTGCCCGTCTTAACCGCTAACGCTATGGTTTTCTGGTCTACTTCTTCCTGCAACTGCTATCCCTCCTTTGGAAAGTCAGCAGGTAGGCGGATGGCTTAAATCCGCACCCGCAGGCCGGAGAGGTCGTCGGCATGGATTCCTACCAGATACCAGTTCTCGGCCATTTCAATGCGGGTCGGCCTCCATCTGCCGCCCACCATCACATCAAAAGTTTCTCCGCAGTGCAGGCCGCCGTAATAGTCCGCAAGGTCAAAGCGGATGTCGTAGCGGTCTGTCTGCTCGTCAAAAATCAAAGCACCCTGTTTCATAGGGTCGTCCTCCTTTCTCGTCGTCACAAGCTCCATATCGCTTGTTTCCACGCAAGCGTGAAAAGCTCGCTCATTTCGCTGTTCCTCCTCTCCCCACAAAATCACCGATTTTGCGGGGTTCCCCAACTGCCTGTGTTCATGTCATGGGCCACCAGCGCCGTGTAATAGCCGTTGATGGTGCTTGGGGCGTTGAACAGAACCGCCAGCAGGTATTTTTTGATGTTCCGTATTTCCGTGGTGTTTTTGCTGATACAGTCAAAGACAAACTCAATGTGAGAACTGTTCAGCTTCATCAGCTTGGATTTCACCAGCTCGGCGGGGTAATCGTCCCCGGCAATGCGGATGGTCTTTCGGGCGCTGCATACGGTTTCCACCAGCAAGTCCACAATCTCGTCCAGCATATCCCGGTCAATCCCCTTGGCGTACTGGCAAAGGTGTTCATACTCGATGTTGTCCTTGATGATCTCCCGATAAATCTCTATGGCGCTCTGTGATTTCGCTCCCGTTCCTTTCCGTTCCGGCGGCGCAGCCGCTTCTTCCCCCAAAGGAGAGGGAGGGGAAAGGATAGGAATGGAATCGGTATTTGATCCATCCGTAATTGATTTGTCTTTACTTGATCTATCTTTATTTAATTGCGTTGGTTTTTCCTGCGTAGGTTTTTCCAACGTTGGATTATCCAATGTTGGATTTTCCAATGTAGGTGAATCCGGCACAAGCTGGGGCTGTTCGTAAATGATGTAATCCGCCCCACGCAGGCGGCCTTGGCTGTCACGCTCACGGGAACGCACGATATAGCCCGCCTGTTCCAACTCTCGGACAGCCGCCCGGATCGCGTCGATCTGCTCCCGGTTGATAAGGGACAAGCCTTTCAGCGTAAAGTCCCAATCCTCCGGCAAGGACAGCATTTGCGACAGCAGGCCCTTGGCTTTCAGGGACAAGTCCTTGTTCCGCAGGTGGTGGTTGGACATCACCGTGTAGCCCCGGTTTTTCTCCACTCGAAAAACTGCCATCTCGTCGTCCACTCCTTTCACTTGAAATTTCACCGCGCTGTCAAGGGCGGTGAGCTTGCCCGGCTGGTAGGGACATTCCTCATACACACAAAACTGGTACTTCCAGTGCGGGCGGTAGAAACGGCAGGTTCCGCAGTCCTCCGGCGCTCCGGCCTCGCCGTTGTCAAAATGATCTGCGCCCGGCCTTGTCTGCATGAGCTGTTCAAAGGCCCGGTCACTGCCGGAAGTAAAGTACATAGGCGGTCGCCTCCTTTCTTGGTTTTGGGCGCAAAAAAAGCGGCGTCCTGATCTCCCCAAAGGGGAAAAGAGAACGCCGCCGTCTGCGGTGTCGTATTCAATTTTCGATGTGTCACTATTTGGGCGGTGGGCTTCACGGGAGGAAGAAGCGTGTCAAAGCTCAATCCGAAAGTAGTAAATCGGTAGTAAATTCAGTTCTTATATCCCGTGAAATGCCCGTATTTCCGGGCTTTTTGGAGATAATCAGAGTTGTTCTAATAACCATCTAATAAAGCACGGCAACTCAAAATGAGTTGCCGTGCTTTAATTGGGTAAGCGATAGAAACAGCCTCAATGGAAACCTTTAGGCAGGTTGTTCATATTCTTCTTGTTTACCCCATTGAACGCTAACTAATATGGCGCAGCGATAAGTGCAAAATTCTTCAAATAAAAGCCAGACAAAAGAGCCACGGTTTATTACCGCCTTTCAGTATGGCGTGTTGCAGCTTTGTTCCGTCAGAGTTCTGCAATCATATCTCTTTCTTTTGGGCGAAACTTTTCCGCCTTATCCCAACGGATAAGCTACTTGCACCACAGGATATCACCAGGGATGGCGCTTGATGCCGTTTTATGAGCAGCTATGCGAAAAGACGCTTTTTTCCGTTTCCCTCCGGCGGGCCGCTGCCCGCTCACAGCACCTCGTATACGTTTGCCTCATAGGGGCGCAGCACGGGCGCTTCCTCGGCATAATTACCGATTCGCTTTGCCTGTGCGCCGGAGAGCGGCGCCGGGCGCGGCGTCTGGTGGGCCGTCAGGTTGCATTCCACATAAAATTTTCTGCCGTCCAGCACACGGAAATAGCAGAACACATCCGCATGCCTTTTCGTCTTTAAAAACACGGGACGGAACGCGCCGTATACCAGCGCCGGGTTTTCCCGCCGCAGCGCGATCAGCTTCTTATAATAATGGAACACCGAATCCGGGTCCCGCATCTCGTCGGCGGCATTGCACGTCTGCCAGCCGTCCGCCATGCGCAGCCAGGGCGTTCCTGCGGTAAAGCCGCCGTTGGGCCCCGCGTTCCATGGCATGGGTGCGCGGGCATGGTCCCGCGTGCCGGCCAGGATGCGCTTCCAC
>ENA-OQMY01000226-OQMY01000226.1-human-gut-metagenome-genome-assembly--contig:-NODE-226-length-17150-cov-2.972155_pt1 | contig 17150 bp, 7 predicted proteins | sample MGYA00242623_ERZ504868 | MGnify/ENA primary metagenome ERZ504868 (study PRJEB26092, sample SAMD00036386) | human gut metagenome | host: Homo sapiens | study: EMG produced TPA metagenomics assembly of...
TGCTTGTGCAGCTCTCGGATTACCGTTGATGGTAATCACATAGTCTCTGCCCGTTTCGCTTCACCACCACTTGATGCTGTCGCAAATTACGGTTCTCTACCACACGGTACGGAATGTTTACCGCATCCTTGCCGTGCTTGTAATTATCGGGGGCAGATTCAGCAAGCTGCTTCATCTTATCCTCAAATTCGTTCATCTTTCGCTCTACCTCTTCGGGACTATCGTTGATGTCAATATTGTCGGGGAATATCGGCTTCCATTCATCAGCAACCGCATCATACTGCAACCACAAATCACTCACACTAACAAGGTCGCTCGGATGGTTGAGGGCAAAGTTCAAGAACTTCTGCTTCACGAGTTTGTTGCGGTTTCCCTGCATAATGGCACTCTCGGCCATGGATTGTAGGTTGGCAAATGGATCATCTGCTTTAGAGCGTCTTCCCTCTGCTTTCTTGATAGGTGCATTGAACAGACTCTGCTTATGTGTAAGGTAAGCGTATGCTTCAGAACTCGTTTTTTCATCAAATCCACGCAAAGGGATATAAAACTCATACATATCTCTTACACTGTCGTAGGTTTCCTTGCTCATCATTCCGCATTCGTAAGACTTGGAAAGGACTGCCTTGCTGACGGCATTAACCTTGCTCCACAATGCGGTGGTGTCGTGTGCGTTTTCGTACTCATCTACCATAACCTGTGCTTCGGCTTCTGCATCTACAATCTCTTCCATACCTGTAAGGGCAGTAAGACCAGCATAATCACGCTTACGACACTCGTCGATAAAGTCCTGCAAGGCCTTTGTACTCTTCGGATGCTGCTTCTGATATTCCGCGAAGTCCTTTTGTGCATCACGCTCTGCCATTACTCTATTGCGTTCAAGACCGTGTTTAGCCATCATATAATCGGTCAGTTCCTCGCGCTCTGCTGTATTATGTGCAAGTTTGGCTACTTCTTCAAGCATTGGCTTGAACAATAGGTGCGCAAAGGCATCGGCTTCGGCTTTGTTCACACTTGATAAGCGGTTCTCACCTAAGTAGGCATTTTCAAATCCATCAACATCTTCCATTCGGGTATTCTTGCCGAGGATTGCGGTCATTGCTTCTTTCAAACCAAGCATACTATCTTGCAAGGCTTCCTGTGACTGATACATTCCACTCTTCACACGTTGTTCATATTTTGCTCGTGCCAAAGTACGCTCGTGTATTTCGGGATCACCGTCTCGGTTCAGTACATCATCGGTTGAGGTGTCGGCAAATTCGCCAACCCTCAACTTGTGCTGCATAGCAATGTCGGCAGCTTCTCCGAACAGGTTGCTGTGCTTACCCTCTTTCAGATTTTCATAACTACGCCAAAGGATATAACGGAGTTCATTATCCGTCAGAGTAACCCCTCTAAAATCGGAAAAGCCCAATTTGTCGAGCATTTCAAAGAAGATTTGTTTTATCCTCTGCCACCAACCGTTTTTACGTGCTTCCTCGAAATTAATGTGTTCGGCAAGTCCGGCAAGGTATTCTTCGGTAGCCTTGCGGAAATCCCAACCATTCTTTGAAGCCATATCTACAATACGTCTGCGTATAATTTCATCGGCATTGTTGAATACATTATCAAGGAATGTATCAAAATGTTCTCCGAACAACTGCCGTAAGCCGTAGTGTGCCACAGCCTCGTGAAGTAGGGTCTGCTCAACGTCAAACATGCTCGTGTGATTAGGGATGACAATAGTTATCTTTCCTGTACTCTTTGAGTAGAATCCTTTCGCACGCTGTTTCTTACCATCCAGTGTTGAGGCATCGGTAACAACCTCCACATTGTCAAGATGCAGTTTCTCTGTCAGGCTTACCACGCGCTCTGCCATTCTTTGGCGTTCACGTTGTGCAAATTTCCTCCGTTGCTTTGCAGTTCTCCTTGACTGCCCAAGCAGTTTTACCACCGAGTCATTATCATAGCTGACCTCATCATCGGTGTATGCACCATCATCTTCACGTTTTAATTCATCATCTTCTTCCGAGGTAGAAACATTATTTGCCGTTTCTACTGTGGCATCCATTTCCGCATACTTGGCTTCCTTTTCTTCCAATTCTTTTTTCATCAGTTCGGCATATTCTTCCAACTGTGATTTCGCTTGTGCCAATTCCTCTTCATACTCGAAAGGTTTGCCCTCTCTTGACAAGAGTTCTTTCAATTCGGTCTCATTGTGTTTCTTGCTTCGTTCAGCGGCTTCCAATCTTTCGGCAAAGTTCTTTCCTGTAATCACATTGCCGGTAATGTCCTCAATGGCATTACGGAGCAGATTTTGACGTACAGGAACATCCTCGATACCGAGTTCTGTACATGAATAAGTCATTTTTCTTTCAACGTCATTGAACAAAGTTGTACCATCACGCATGGTCTGTCTTGTCAATTTAGTTGTTACAATGAATGGGAAATTGCCTATCTGTATAGTCAGTTCTCGCTTTTGTTCCCCTGCAATATCACCGTCTTTCATCTGCTTCATTTCAGCAAGAACAGTCTTGTTGTGTTCCTTGAAGAAATCATCCATTGTATCAACAGAGGTAAAGCGATGTTTGCCGATTACAATCTCTTTGAATTGTTCATCGGGGAATGATGCACGTACAGCCTCCAAGGATCGGCTGTTATCCTCAACACGCTTTTCAGCATCTTTGATAAAGGCTTTTAACCTTGGCTTGGCATTATGGATGTAGGCTTGGTCTGTTTCCCATTGCTTTTTACGGCTTGCATACTTGCGTACATTCTTTTCCGCATTGTTTTTCAGCATGGCATACTCACTGCCGGAGAGTTGTGCTATAGTATCTCCAAACACATCTTCTTCCTCCTCAAGCACACGGTTGGTCATACTGTTCGACATCATCTGCTTGCCATTCATAATACTATCGGCAATGGCCCCCTTTGTTTTCAGACGTTGGTAGGCAGTAACGTCCAGACTATCCTCTACACCGAAGCGCAAGATACGTATAGGTTTATTCATATCCTTGTGCAGATTTCCCTGTCGCAAAATACGTCCGTTACGTTGGGTATAGTCCATTGGACGGTTAGGCGCATCCAAATGTATCAGCGTGTGCAAGCGTTCCTGAATGTTCACGCCTGTACCGAGTGTAAAGGTCGAACCGAGAATCACACGCACCTCGCCACGGTTTACCTTTTCAAAGATTTCAAGTTTTTTCTTGACAGTCATTCCCGACCTCATTATCACAATCTCATCTGCAGGAACCCCCGTCTGTAATCAGCTTATCCCTGATGTCATCATAAAGGTTGAAGCCACTCTGTTTGTTTTGGTAATTGTCGGCAAAAACTGGCAACCGTACCTTTGTAATCGGCTGTTTCTTTCAGCGAGCGCAATGTCTGTCGAACGGCTTCATGAGTCTTACTGTTTACATCATCTTCGGCATCAGACTGTACCAATCGGGCATCCACGGCAGCGGCTTTGGCAATACCGTACATCGTGAGCGGGATGTGGCTGTTCTCTTTCTTCTCCTTTCCGCTCATCTGTTCATAATGTTCAAGTTCGTTCTTTACGAACTTCATGATGCTACGCAATGCGCGTGTCTGTGGCAGATAAAGGTCTTGTGCCTTTCCTCCCTCCATTTCGGGTATTTTGTCCTTTACGCCGCCGGCTTCTTTAGTTAGGACGGTATCGGACACTCCCGACCATATACGCACCAGTTCAGGCAGATTGACATACCCAGCAAAGCGGTTGTTCTCTTTGAACTTTCCACTTGTGGTGAACTCCAGCATCTGCTGAATGTTACCGAAGTTGCGCACAAAGTCATCAAAGTAATAGATACCGTACTCTTTCATCGTATCAGCAGGCATGAGATAGCGCATGAACGTCCAAATCTCTGCGGCGGTGTTGCTGATAGGTGTACCGGTTGCAAAGACTACGTTCCGTCCGTTGTTTTTTCCAAGATAGCCTGTGTCTTCAGGAACACGCCTTGTGACTTCTTGCTGTATGACGGATCCACACCTTTAACTCCACGCTGCATGGCAGTGGCAAATCCGAGGTGCTTATACTCGTGCGCTTCATCTACAAGTAAAGCATCAATGCCCATATCGTCAAAGTTCTCCACATCGTCAGTTCGGCGGTCAAGCATTTCCATAGCTTTAACCTCTGCGTTCTGCAAAGCTACAGCACGTTTCTTTTCATCATTGGCGGTACGTTTCTTTGAAGCATTGTCTGCAAGTCCGGCAAGCTGCTCCTCCAATAATTCAATTTCCCGTTCAGCCTGTCGGGTAATCATATTTTTTCCGTCCGGGTCTTCTTCTTTCATCTTTTCAAGAATGAGCATCTTCTCCTCAATCTTGTCCTGCACGAAAGTCATTTCCCTTTCCTCGCTGTCGGGGATAAATTCAAAGGTAGACTGCGGAACGACAATCATATCCCAATCGTTGTAGCGTATCTTGGCATAAAAGTTCTTTCTGCCCTCTGCACTGCGGTCTGCTTCTTCAAGTGTCAGTATCTTGGCGTTGGGGTACAGTTCCTTTGCACTTGCAACGAATTGTCCAACGGTAGCATTCTGCACCACAATCATGGGTTTGCGTGCAGTACCCAAACGGCGCATTTCCATTGCTGTAGAAATTAGAGTAAAGGTTTTCCCTGTTCCAACCTCATGGGCAAGCAACAAAGGCTGTTGTGTGCCTCTTATAATGGCTCTGCCTTGATGCGGACGCATCTTAAACTTGTGCGAGGCACCTCCGAAATACTCCGGTACAAACTCATCTGGTATGCTCATAGGCACAAAGTTATTGAACGTGTCATTATAGATACGCTCAATCAATGCCGACATTTCCGGGTCACTCTGCATCTTCTGCCTTGCCCAATCCTTGAAATCTTGACGGATTTCATCAATTTTGGCGGCACAAGCCTGTGTCGCTTCCTTGTCGGTAATGGTTTCGGTAGTGCCGTCATAGTGTTTCTTGGTGGTGGAAACGGTGATGCTTCTGTTCTGAATGGCAGCTTCAATGAGAGTATGCCCCATAATGGTACGGTTAAGCATTTCGCTGGTTACCCCCATTGCACGGTTCTTCTCATAATCAGTGAAGTATGGTTCTTTCATAAACCAAGTACCGCCCACAGCTGTAAACCGTACGTCAACCTCCGTGCGTTCCTTTACAAAATCCTCATACAGTTTCGGGTCAATCCAAGAACTTCCGAGGGTAAAGTCAATCAAATGTGCGGGGATTTCCATAGGCATGACCTCCTGCAATGCCTTGATGTTGCGGTCAAATTGCCCATTCTCGTTATTTACCTCTGCTTGACGCAGTTTTTCACGAATATTTCCGCTCAAGTAGTGATACGATGCTTCCATCTGTCGGGTTACAGGGTTCTCGAAACCGTAACCGCTCTCGATGATTTCTTTCTTCACATCCTCGATACCTGTGCCAAGTTGTTCGGCGATGTACGGTATATCTACACGACCGAATTTAAAGATACTTGCAATGATACCGTCCTTGACATTGGCAGGAGTGGGTTCTTTCTCTTTTTCAACAACACGTTTGCTGAATACATCGGTCTTGTCAAATTTCTGTATCTGGTTTCCTTTTTCATCTGCCGTTTCTTCAAACTTTTCAAGAGCGTATACATTGGCATAGTCCACATCATTTCGGAGAAACGCAATGGCGGTGTTCTTGTTGAAGTGTCCGTATGTGCCGACAAAATCATCGTATACTTTGTTGAGTTTGTCAAGCAACGGTTTAAGTCCCTCATCGCTTTCATTCGCAGTCTGATAGGAAAGGACTTCCGCAAGAGCTTCCTTGATAGCGGTGTATGCCTCAAAGCATTCCACTTTCGTATGCCCCTTTACCTTGTTGGCATTCACTTCGAGAGGTTGTGCGCTTGCAGTTGAGTTGATGTATAGTTTTCCGTCTTTGACAAACACTTCGCCAAGCTTCTTGCCGGGCATTACATCGGTGGCAAGCTCGGTATTGCGCTCACCAAATTCCTCTGCACGGAATGAGCGGACAAATTCAGCCAACATTTCTTCCTGTTTCTTATTCTGTTTAGGATATAAGCCTTTGCTGGTCGGGCGGAAAGTATCGCCTTTCTCAAATGCAAAGTGCATTTCACCTGCCATGTTTTCGGGGTGTTCAATGAAATAGCGGTTGTAGCCCATTGAAAGCTGCTTAATGACTGGTATCTCCTTGCCTTTAACCTTGCGTGTTTCCCCAGTATCGTACTCTGCCATACGCTCTCCGCTCACATCACTTACATCAATGGCATGGACAGACTTCTGCCCGTTCACACGCTTGCGGATAACAACGATGTCAGAGGTTACTCCGGTGCCGCCGAAAGTCTTGTTGTGCATGCGGAAAGCACCCACGAAGTCTGCACCTCCCTCGCCCACAATCCAGTCACGGAGTTTCTTACTGTTGTCAAGCGTACCATTGGACGTGATGAAGATACCCAAACCGCCCTCACGCAGTTTGCGCACATTCTTTGCTATACAGAAATCGTGTATGTTGTGGAATTTCTTCGACAGGTCTTTGTCGCCCGTGGTGTCATTCACACGGAGTCCGGTAACGAACGGAACATTAGTAATAGCCAAGTCCACACTTCCATTAGGAATACGTGTCTGCTCAAAACCCTGTATCTCTACTTTGGCATCAGGATAAAGGAGTGAGAGAATACCACCCGAAGTCCCGTCAATCTCAATAGCATGGATGTCGCTGTGCTCGCTGATATTTGTAGGCATCTGCCCCAAAATGTTTCCGATACCTGCAGAACCTTCAAGAATGTAACCACCCTTGAAACCCATTTGTGTAACAATATCCCAAAGAGTATCTACAACATAAGCAGGGGTATAATATGCACTATTAGCACTCATTACAGCTTCTTGATAGGCTTCTGTGCCCATCAACTGCTGTAGACGTGTCGAATATGTATTATCACTAAATACTTTACCTAAACCACCCCAGCCGCTAAACTTGCGAAGTACTGCCATTTGTTTAGGAGTAGCAAGCTCTCCACTCTCAATAAGTTGCTGTGCCAACTCTATAGCTTTAATATTGGCCTCTATGCGTGCATCTACCGAAGTTGGAGCATAGTTCGTCCCCCGGTCTGAATGATTATTGCGAGTATTTTTCGGTTCATCTATGGCATCATCGGAAAGTCGTGTTCCTCGCCCCCGTTGTATTTCGCCTGTTCCTTCCTGTACTCTACGATTTCCTCGTCCGTCATCCCTGCCTCTTTGTAAATCTCCGTCCACTCTTCCTCGCTCCATGTGTACGGTGCTTCTAGCGTTTCCGCTTTGTGGCGGTAGCATGCTGCGTCTATCCGTTCCTCCAGCTCCATTTTCGCTATTGACTTCTCGCTGTGTCCCTGTAATCTTAGTACTTTCTTGGTGTATTCGTCCATCTTCGTTGTTGGTTTCGTTATTATCAAACAAACTGCCAAACAAACCAAGCTCGTTTGACTGCTGTAAATTTACAGTTTTTTTCTCACTCTTCTTGCGCGTTGAACGAGTTTTCTTTATACGTTCCTGTGCAACTTCAACCTCCCCGCCACTTCCGCCTCTTTCGTTACAGTTTCAGCGGTGGCGAGTGCATCAATGCCGGACTTGTCAAAGTTGGCCACGTCGAACTTCTGCACCTCATTGTAAGAGGTCATGTCAGTATTAAATCCGTTTTCTGACACCTCAGGCAAATCTCTCGCACCATTGTAAAATGCTTTAAGGTACGGACGTATGGAATCACCCAAGTCTGCAATCATAGCCTTTGCATATTCTGCAAACTTCCGTGAGCCTTTCTCTAAATGGTAAACAGCCATTTCTGTGCCAATGGCAAGTATTTCAGGGTCAATACCGATATTCATTTGACCGAGTAACTTCTTACGCATACGCTCACGAAGTTCCGCATAACGCTCATCAGTAACAAGACGGTTACCACTCGCTTCAGTCTTTTTCTGTGAATTGTCTTGTTGCTGCTTACTCCTCATATCGTTGATAAGAGTTCGAGCTTCATTAGCAAACTTGTCTGCACTATCTTTGGTCAGGAAAATAATATTTCCTTCATGATAAACGTCTCCACCACGCTTCTCTCCTAAATCCATCACAGCCTGCTTTTCCGCGTCAATCATCTTCATCAAAGTACGAACAGAATATCTGTTATCCATTTCCTTATCAACAACGAAATCTGTCCTTTTGTCATGAATTTCATCCTTTGCCTTGCGATCAAGTTCTCGGGTCTTAATTTTATTTTCAAGCGGAACACCAACTGCATCCAAAACTTCTTGCATGCCATTCTGCGGATTGCGAAGAATGCCTAACATTTCCTCCGGGCTGTTGGTTGTCTGACGAAAACGTGCATCACCAATAGGTATGGGACCGCTCACATCATCGCGAGTCAAAGTCGTATATCCGGTTTCCTTATCAACAGAAACAGAGTATTGCCATACAGGGGTGTAATCCTGTTTTTCATCCTTTGCTGGTGCTTTGGGTTCAGTAAACAGCACATCACCATCATTTACAGCCTGTATATCCAACATTGATATGGGAGGTTGTCCTTGTGCATCTACTGCGTATTCTGCTAATCGTTTGGCATCCTCTTCGCTACGCATCATAAAGCCGTGTTTTTCCCTGTCCCACCAACCTTTCATTTCTTTGGCGAACATACTTACATGCTTTTGAACTTCCTTGCGCAATTCCGATGGGAACTCAACAAGTTGCATATCTAACACCTTACCTCGCTTGGTGATGTACTGCGCCGGAGTAATGGTGTACGGAGCATCAGTCGGTACAGTCGCTTCTTCACTGGAAGCGTCTTGTTCCAACTTGCGTTGTTCGGTAAAAAGGTCGTTAATTTCAGAAATAATACGAGCCTCATCAAAAATGTCGCTACGGTTGTGCGCTGCTTCTTGTTCCTTGTGCAATTCTTCAATACGGGACTTGACTTCTGAAAGTCTGTTGCCTTGCGTGCCGGAACTCTGCCCCTCGATCGTCTTTACAGACTTGTATTCCGAAAAAGCCTTGGTCTTGCGATGGCTACTCTCTATCCACTTCTCGAACTCCTCCAAGTTAACGCCCGTCAGCACCGTCTTGTGCTTCTTCGCCCAATTTCTGTCATAATTAGCAAAGTAAGCTGCTTCAGCAGCGTCAGCCTCATTGAAACCCAACATAACCTTGTGTTCGTCAAACGTGCCGTCCTCGTTATATTGGTCAACCACAAACACCTTGCGACCATTCCACCCGTCAATATCATCAGAGAGGAACACATCTATATGGTCGCCGTCTACACCTTCCGTGCCACGAATATAGCCATAGGTGTTCTGCATGGTCGTTTCCCATTTGTTGCCCTCTGTATCTATTCCACTACGAACGGATCCTTTCGGGTTCTCAATGGTGATATTGAATGTACCAACCTGCACATGACCTTTCTTATAATTGCCGGCTTCTTTCTGTTTCTCCGTAGGAGTAGTATCGGTTTCTTTCTCTGCCACTGCAACGGCATTGGCTAAAGACGAAGATGCATCAATATAATTAACAACATCCAATAAATCTCCGAATGTTTGACCGTCATACTCATAAGTACTACCTGTATAATTACCTTTCGTATCGGGTGCATCAACTTTTATAACTTTATGAGTACCATCAACAATAATTGTCTGTTTATAAGTATCGCCATACTTTCCGCTTTCAACCCAATCATCTTCTTGAACTTCAATGCGTCTTGCTATTTTTGCACTAAGTTGATTGTCAGTATCATCAGAAGATAGCATTTCTTCTTGTGATAAAGAAGGTTCTATTTCGCTTTGTTCACCAATGCTTTCAGTTCTTCCTGTATCATCGGTTGTCCCATTTCCGTCCTCAACTCGTTCTCTTGGCGTAAGAGCTCCATTGCTTCCTTGCTGCCCTCGTTGGCTTGTTGCAGTATCGCCAACCAATACATTGCTTCGCTGTTGTCCATTGTAATCTAAATTTAATGCTTCTTTAATAGCCTGTACGAGCGTCCGAGGGGTATTGTCCGGCTGTTCGAACAGAGTTTCTTCCTGTGTACCTTGTATAAGGTCATAAATCTTGCCGAATGTGTTTTGAATGAAGCTTTGGCTTTCACCTTTATACATTGCGGCCAAATGCAAGACAAAGTTACTGAAATTATCAGCAGGGAGATAACTTTCCCCTGTAACATCATCCATTTGATACTGGCGTTTCCAGTTTTCTACAGCAATACGTGCTTCCTTGAAATTCTTTGCCTCTGCAAACATTTTATCTTGGGACAAAGCATAGTAAGCGCGAACGGAATTCTGTATCTCATCTACCATTCGTTCACTGTTCGGACTGTCATAATCACGGAAAGCAGTAGCAAGAATAGCCTTTTGTGCTTTTACCGGCAATACGTTGAACATTTCCTCCAACCGTGTGCTGCCGTCCTTGAAGATGCTTTGATACATGATGCCACGCAAATCATTCTTGGATTCAGGAGTTAAGTTGCCCTTGCTGTCAAACGCACTCTTGTATTGTGTGTGACTGATGAAACCTCTTTGACTCATCCATTTTAGAACATTTGCACCATTGGCATCCACAAGTCCGGCAAACGACATTTCATCATCCGAAGTCCTAAGCAACAGGTTGGCAAACGAACGCATTTCGGTTCCCATGCGCTGCAAGGTGTTTTTAGGTTTGATACGTTCAACACCTCCACTTTCTGTGTCTTGTGCAACAAACTGACCAAGATTGAGGGCTTCTGTATCGTCCACATGAAGCATATTTACCAACACCGGGCTTTGTATGGGCGCAATGTCCTCGGCACGCAGTCCAAACTCTTCCGCATGGTCTTTCAGGTATTGTCTATATGCTTCGGCCTGTTCCGAATGACTTTCCCACATCAGGCGCAAGGCATCACTACGGTTGTTTCCCTGTATTACTTCACCACGTTCGTTTACGGTCGGCGCACCGGTGTAAGCGGTAATACTTGATGTGATTTCTTCCGGACGAATGTTCTCGGCGATTTTCCGTGCAGACAATACGCTTGCTTCGTCATTGCGTTCCTTTGGTTGCGCTTCATCAATAAAATGCAGAGGATTGCGCACACCTTGTATATGACTCGGTTGCAACAATGACGCATCAATCACAGTCACATTGCCGGGAGCCACTACATCATTGCTAAATTTCACATTCACCTCTTTGCCTTGTACAGCCTGTAATGGTTCTTGTCTGTCAACCTTATGGCCGTTTACACGTCTATATCCTCTTGCACGAGCATCTTTAGGAACATCTTCCACTATATCGGGAACTCCGTTAAGTGCTTCACGTTCCTTGCGTTCTGCTTCCTCACGCTCTGCACGCAATTTTTCTTCTTCCGCCTTGCGCAATGCGGCAGCTTCATCGGCAATGCGTCTGCGCTCCGCATCTGCTTCCATTTTTCTGCGGTTGGCAGTGCCGGCTATCTTTTGCCAGATGGACAATTCCTGTTTGGCTGCATCAATTGCCGCTTTGCGCTCCTTTTCAGCTGCGATCTTCTCTGCAATAGTGTTTCCACCAGCAGATTTCGTTTTCTCGACTTTCTTCAATACTGCTTCCTTGTCCGCAACCATTCCGTCAGCCACGGACTGGGCCATAGCTTCGTCTCCCTCTGTTTGCTCAACAATAGCATCCCAAGCAACATCCGGGGTTTCCGCCTGTTCATAGATAGGATTACCTTGTTCATCTTTAGGGATTCGTTCTAATACAGACGCTTGCAGCTGCTGTTCCCCCAGAGAACTTTCTGCCACTTCCGAATTATCATTCACACTTGAATCGGCAATCTCAACAAGTTGCCCATTGTGTTCTATCAGCATGGAATCAAGCTCTTCACGGGTAAACATATTCACACGCTTACCATTCAAGGCATCTTCCGTATAAACTTCATATAGTCCATCGGCATCCACATCGGCGGTGATGTTACCACGAATACCTATACCATTTTCATCACGGAGCGTCACAAGGTCATTCATTGCATATTGCGGTCGGTCTGCTTCCTGCTCTTCCTGCTGCAAAGCAAGGTTTTCTTCAGCTCTCTGTTGCTCAAACTCTGCGATTCGTGCAATGTTAGATGCATCCACAAACTGTTGGATAGCCTCTTTTGCTATAGGGAATACATTTGTTCCGTCTGTCACATTGATAGTTCCGTCGCCATTGTCTATGATTCCGTTCTCATCTGAAACTATTGTGACCTGTATTTGCGAACCGCCTTCACCGGCAATGGTATAGGTTTCGCCCGGATTGAATGTGACAACACCATCAATCTTATCCGCAGCTTCACGTGCAAATTGTTCTCTGATAGATTGTGCAACCAACTCCTTCTGCTCGTATGGGTCTTGTACATCATCAATAGACAATATAGCATCGGGAGATACTTGTTCAAGCCCACCTGTGTCCGCATCACGAACAATGATGCTATTGTCAGAATCAGTCACACTTACACCGCTACCATCTGCATATGGTACAAGAGTCCCACTAAGAACATACACCTTGCGTTCATCCTGCTTCATGGTTGCCCCCTGTATCATACCTGTCTTGCGGTTCACACGTGCATCTATCATCGAATTGCTCTGTTCCACCCGTCCGTCTATATCATCACGTACACGTTGAATCATGCCATTGTAAACCTGCTTGGCATTGATATAGTCGATAACAGAAGACTTATCCTCATCACTCCATTGCTCATTCCCGTTCACAAACTCCAATGCGGCAATCGGATTCTCTTCAATCATCGCAAACATATTCTCATCTGCAAGGTCTGCCACTTGTGTTCGATGGTATTCGTACAGGTTCTTCGCATCGTTCATTTCCTGCGAGGAAGTAACGTTGTATCCGTCAAGATAACTGTCATTTGCCTGTTGTTCGCTTTCACTTTGAACACCGCCACGGGACCGGGCCATAGAAGCAAGATTGAATCCACGCAAATTCAACGAACGTTCCATATAATTCAGTACGGCTGCTTTCTCATCAGCGGTAAAATCTTTATCACCGGCAACAAGTTCCGCAACTTCACCGATATTCTCATTGGTAGTAAGGTCAAGTGTTGCCTTCAACGGCTCCCATACTTCTTTTCCAAGTAATTCATTCACTTTTGCATCTGCTTTGTTCACGCCATGCTTCATGGATGCATAATTTGCGGCAGACAAGGTATGTTTTCCTGCCCCCATCACCCCCATAGAGAGTGCCATTCCACCCCAAATATCACCGTGAAATTGTCCAGTTGCAAATAAGTTAGTACGTGTGCCGTCCGGATTCTGCTGATAAGCATCATCAAGACTAAGCATTGTGCGCCACAATTGACCGTAGTATTCTTCAGAGACTTCACCAACATAATCACTGACACCCATTTTATTGAACATCTGATGAGTTTGTCCCATTATGCTATTCAATGCACCGGCATCTGCCTTTGAGAGTACACCTCCCAATCGCTTTGCCCCTAGAACATTGGCGAGTTTACTCATATTACCAAGTGTAAAAATGGGATCAAGGTGCGCACCGAACATTTCCGAATAATTCTCAATGATAGCATTGGCTTCACCTTGCCATATTGCACTTCCCCAGGTCTTATCATTGGAGAAATCATAGTTACCGTTTTCATCAACAACCACATCACCTAGCTTCCGGTCAATGATGTCAGAGACCGTTTTTCCTGCCTGTATGGTGTTTGTCATCGCCGGAGCACGTACAAGCAAATCATCTGCGGTTGTCCCAAGCGCTTTGATAGTCCAATCTGTTGCGTACTGTCCTAACCCTCTGACACCATTCTCTTTAATATAGGATTTGAACCCCTGGTGAGCCAGTTTTTTCAGCTGTTTCTTTACCTATGACCTTTGCGGTGACTTTAGTGCTTCCTTTTGAGAATGTAGACAAACCCTTAAATCCGCCACCAGTCAAAATGAAATCCAACATAAATGAAGGCATATATCCAGTCATGACACCGGCTCTGTTCCAAAAGTCGGCATTTCCACCGTATCTTTCCTCTGCCTGTTGTTTCTCATGGATTGCACCCATCATCATATCATGAGATTCACGCTCGCCCTCTGTGGCATTATCACCTTTAAGTTTGTCGGCATTCATCATGGTCATGGCATCCGCCATATCACCCATACCGAAATCCCACGTGCGTACATCACCCATAGTACGACCAAAACCACGCCAAAAGCCTACATCAACCCCATTTTCACGGTCTTTCTGTTCTTCAAGGTTCTTGATGAGCTCTTCTGTTTCTCTAATGGCTACTCTCAATGTGCTGTTTTCCTTGTCTGATTGCTGGCGCGGTGTGTAAGTGGCTGCTCCCAATATGGCAGCGAGCGGCGCTTTGTTCTTTTCCGTTTCTTCTACCCATTCTTTATGCACTTCGGAGGCTCTTTCCGCTTGCTTAGCTTTTAACTCCTGCAAACGGAGATTAGCCTTGCGTAACTGTCCGCCGATTGACATATCGGCAGCTTGTCGGTACCGGAAACTCTCGATGTCAGCAAGAGGTTTACTAGTAGTCTTGTTACCAAGTGGAGTAATATATGTTTTTTCCAGTTTCCCATTTTCAGGATTAAACTGCATTTTACCCTCTTTAGTTTGCAATCCGAGATTCAACCCGTATTCTTGTATATTATCTACACGTTCATTTGCGTCTTGTATCTGTGTTTCCACATTCTGCATCATACGGTTTGTACTGGCAATCATCTCTGCTTTCTCTTGTTCGGTAGGTTGCCACGCCTGTTCTGTTTGTACAGCAGGCTCCGGTACAGGTGTTTGAATCTTTCCGAAACCTATATTATTCTCAAACTCTTCAAACGGTTCCATCTCATAACCTTCTTTCACTAGAGCATCATAAGCTGCCTTGCGTTTTGTAGAATCCGATAAGTTCTTGCGGAAATCTTCTTCACTCTCCATATCGTAACCATCAGAAACAAACGTATCGTATAGTTTCTTTATTTTATCCTCATTTTCAGGCATAATGTTTCATTTATGATGTTGGACTTTTCTTTTATTACTACTATTATCTCCGGCTGTTGGACTTTTCTTCTTATTCGATGCCGTTTCAACTTCACCGGCAAGTTGGCTGATAGGTTTTGGAGTAGAGACATTCTTTTCTTTTGCCCCCATTACATCATTTTCTGTGGTTTTCACATATTGGTGAGTCTTAATACCTAACCGTTTAGCCTCACGCTGCACCGCTCTCTCATAATCTTCTTTCGTATCATAGTAAGTGGTCTTACCATCAATAGTAAGTGTCATCCTTTTCTTATTGCCGCCACTACCACCACGGTTATAATACCCAGCTCTAGCATTGGATGCGGAAGCAGAAGCTTTTGAAGCGCCCGCTTTAGCCTTTTCAGTTTCAAGTCTAGCCTTTGCAAGGTCATCAGCATATTCGGCCTCCACTCTTTTACGTTCTGCATCAGCTTCGGCTGCTGATATTTTATTGTTTTGGAGCTTAACGTTGAGGTCAAATATCTGGTTATCTCGTTTTTCCTTTGCGTCCGCAATGGCATCGGCTCTTTTCTCGCGTGCTAACTGATGTCTCCAATTACGATCATCTCTCGCTTTGACATCATCAGCCTGCATAGCACCGAACAGGCCGCTCAAATAAGCCCGGGCATTCTCATTACGTTCTTTCATTAATCGATCATACCTAACCTGTAGCCTTTCCGAAGCTGTGTTTTTTCCACTATACATATTCGGTGCACCCTGTGTTGTAAAGTACAGATTGGAGAGAGCAGATATGCCATCACCAATTGCAGCAAAAATTTGGTCACGTTTCTGCTTTTTCTTCTCTTTAGCAAGTTCTTCGTCGGTCGGTGGAGTATAAGGATTAAGTTTCTTGAACAGTTCAGCATATGAAAGGGCACCACCGTCCGAGCCTTCTTGCTTGGTCGGAGGTGGCGGTGTAGTAGTTATGTCAGGTTTAGGTGCGGTAACAACAGGAGCCATAGCCGCTTTTTGTTCCGCCCATTCCTGTGTACCCTTTACAGGTGGAGGTGCAGAAGAACCGTCTTGTTGCTGTTCATGCCATTCTTTAGAACCTTTCGGAAAAGGTGTGCCACCTCCATTACCTAATATATCATCATATGTTGCCATTAGTTACCTCCATACATTAAAATGGCATTTTGCTTGCCGCACTCGTTACTCCTTGTACGGCTCCGGCTATCGCTTCTGCCTTACCTTTTTCTAACTGATTGAGTTGCTCAACAAAGCATTGTCATTCTGCATATAGGTGGCCTCAATGTTGTCTTTGCGCGCATCCGCCTGTGCTGCAATCTGTGATGTTGCATCAGCAAGAGCCTTGCTATTCGCTTCTTTTGTAGCTGCTACACTTTCATCAGTACCGCCCATTACAGCCTGTACACCTGCTGCCTGCCTGTTACGGTTCTTGATACTCTCTTCCGTCTGCGTAAGATACGTTGTGCATCGGCTCGTTGCGTATAATCCTCATTGTACCTGCGATCATACCAATTTTGGTTCTTTTGTCGTTGCGCCTCAACGTTGCTCTTAATTTTCTTCATTGCTTTCGATGCAGAGATACCGCCAAATATGCTACCTGCCGCTCCTATAGCACTTCCAATTAATCCCATAAGACCTTTGTTTTAATTATTAAAAGTTATACCTCATTTGCGAAAGTAAGCCCTTATATTCGCAACATCATTTTATCTTTTTACAGTTCATGGCACAGGGAAGAAAAACAGGAGGGAGAGTAGCAGGAACACCTAACAAAGTGTCCTCAACAGTCCGTGGAGCAATTGCAAAAATGCTCGACGAATACTTCAATTCTGATATTTTCGTGAAGGATATAGCCGACCTTGACCCCAAAGATAGAGTTGCAGCTATGGAAAAGTTTACAGCTTATGTTGCACCGAAATTGCAGACAACAACACTTGATGTCGCAACAGAGACGAAAAAGACCATTGAGGATAAGCTGGTCGAACTTGCTGGAGATGAAGAGGACGACGAAGAATAATCTACTTCTCTCTACTTTAGACGCGAGGAGTTGCTTACCCTTAGGGGTAATATAATACAGTTTTGCTTGAAAGCGATATCCGAAAGGATGTCGCTTTTCTTCATAAAAACAAAAACCTACAAAGAAAAAGTTCCTTGTAGGTTCGAAAAAATCAGAAGCCCTTTCCTTTCTGCCGCTGATATACTACCGTCTGATTCTTATCAAGATTGACGATTTTAAACATCACC
>ENA-OQMY01000227-OQMY01000227.1-human-gut-metagenome-genome-assembly--contig:-NODE-227-length-17130-cov-2.459213_pt1 | contig 17130 bp, 21 predicted proteins | sample MGYA00242623_ERZ504868 | MGnify/ENA primary metagenome ERZ504868 (study PRJEB26092, sample SAMD00036386) | human gut metagenome | host: Homo sapiens | study: EMG produced TPA metagenomics assembly of...
CTGCTCCTCCTCGGAGAGGTTCAGCTCCAGCACACGCTGGATGCCACTGCGGTTCACAATGCAGGGTACGCCCACAAATACGTCTTTCTGGCCGTATTCGCCCCGCAGCATGGCGGATACCGTCAGTACGCTGCTTTCGTTGCCGAACACCGCCCGCGTGATGCGTGTAAGCGCCATGCCGATGCCGTAATAGGTGGCGCGCTTGGCTTCGATGATCTTGTAGGCGGCCGTGCGCACTTCTTCAGCGATCTTATCCAGTTCCTCGCTGCAATAGCGCCCGCCGGACTGGCGGCACAGCTCCAGCACAGGCTTTGTGGCCAGCATGGCCTGGCTCCAGGGAACAAATTCCGAATCGCCGTGTTCACCCATCACATAGGCGTGCATGTTGCGCGGGTCCACATGAAAATAATCGCCCAACAGATAGCGCAGACGCGCGGTGTCCAGCGCCGTTCCTGTGCCCAGCACGCGCCTTGGATTGAAGCCCGACAGCGCGCAGGTAATGCGTGTCATGATGTCCACCGGGTTTGTAGCTACAAGGAACAGCCCGTTGAAGCCGCTCTCCGTCACCGGGTCAATGATGCTTTTGAAGACGGCGGCATTGCGCTGCAAAAGGTCCAGCCGCGTTTCGCCGGGCTTTTGCGCCACACCTGCGCAGATGCACACAATGTCCGCATCGCCGCAATCGTCGTAGCTCCCCGCAAAGATCTTCATATTACTGCCGGAAAAGGCCAGCCCGTGGTTCATATCCATGGCCTCCCCCGTCTGCGCGCTTTTTGTCCACGTCGATGAGCACCAGCTCGTCGCATACGTTCTGGTTCAGCATAGCGTAGGCATAGCTCATGCCCACCATGCCGCAGCCTACCAGAGCAACCTTGCGTTTGTCTGTCTTCATTTCGCTCTCCCCTTTTCCATGTTCTGTATTAGTATGCGGCGGACCGCGCCCGCTTACTCCGCCAACGCCTGCAGCTGCACGGCCTTTTGCCGCAGCGGGGCCGCATCCGCCGCCAAAAACAGCTCCCTTGCATGCAGCGCCTCCACGCCGGCGGCAAAGCTGTGTGCCAGCGACGCGGCTTTTGCGGCATCCACCGGTCTCGCACGGCCCAGGAACATTCGTGCGTTGCCGCCGTATACCTGCTCCAGCGCCTCGGATGGAAGGCCCAATCCGCGCATGGGCGTGGGTGCGATGCGGAACAGATATCTGCCGTCCGGCAGCTGCGTATAGGGTTCATTCTCCGGCGTTTCCAGAAACGTGCGGATCACGTCCACCCGCGCGGCGCTCTCGCTGCTGTCCAGCGGCCGGGGCGGCTGCGCGATGGAGGCACGGGAGCCGATATCGCTGCCATAGAGGATGCGCGTGCCGAATTCTTCAAAAAATGCCCGTGCAGCAGGAATATCTCCGGCAAGGTTCGTGTACAGCTCGATACCGGGCGTCAGGTCTACCCGCACCTCCGGGTAACGCCGCAGCAGCGCCGAAAGCCGCGGCAGCTGCGCCGAAAAGAAAAACAGGTGCGCCAGCTGGAGCCTCAGGCCCGGGTGGCATGCCAGCACCGCAAACACCTGACGGTACTGCTCCTCATTGTTGATGGTTTCCGGGCCGTAGAACCAGCCCTCGCTTTTCGCATAGGGATTGATGCGGGAGGCGTCCCAAAACTCCTCCGGGTCGTTCACATGCCACAGAATGGGCACGCGCTGTTCCTCTGCCCAGCGCCAGAACGGTTCCCATGCCGGAGTATCGAAATCCGGAATGGGAAAATTGCGCCGGATATCGGGCTTGCCCTCCAGCAGCTTGATGCCGTCGCAGCCTGCGGCCAGCAGCGCCCCGGCCTGCGCGACCAGATCTTCGCCCAGCGCCGCCGCATCTCCCTCGTGGAGAAACCAGGCGCTGCGTTCCAACCCGTCCCATCACATAGACAGTTCCCTCCGGATGCACTGCTTTGTAATAAAGCGCATCCGGCACGGTGGAGCATACGCCCATCTGCGGAATACACGCCAGCGTACAGGCCCCGACGCCGTGGCGCTCCCGCACCGCATCAAAGGCCGGACCATGAGTATCAGAATAGTGCATATGCGCATCGAACAGCTGCAATGGTATCCCTCCCGGTAAGTCAAATATCTCCGCCGCGAAGCGGCCCCAACAAAACCGCACCTGCTGCGGTTTTGCATGGTTCAATGTTCTCAAAGCCCTGTGCGTTAGCACACAAGCGTGTGCCATGCACACGCGCAGCCGCGCAAGCGGCGGCTTTGAGGTTATTATACCATATTTCCAAGTTCGCACTTCGCATAACACTCGTATTCACTAAGAAATATGATATCTATGCCGCCAAGCGCATACTTCACCGGCGGCTCGTATTTGCTAAGCGGACATATTATACCACACTTCCCGCTCTGCTGCACCGCCTGCACCAAAAGCACAGGCGCCGGCCCCGGCTGAAAACCCGCGCGCCGGTTCCAGAACGGTCTTGACTTTCCCAGAGTTTATGCTATATTAGTATTTAGTAATACTAGGTATAAAACCAGGACGGAGGGGAGCGGATGGAATCGCGCTTTGAACGACAGTTGAAAAAGGGCGCGCTGGAGATGCTGGTACTGGGGCTGGTGTGTGCGGGACCTACTTACGGCTACGAGCTGCTGGACAGCATGGCCCGGCGCAGCAACGGGCTTTTTGCGCTGAAGGAAGGCACGTTGTATCCCATTTTGTACCGGCTGGAAGACGATGGGCTTATCGAAGCGCAATGGCGTACCAGCGGGGGCCGCACCGCACCGAAAAAATACTACACGGCCACGCCGGAGGGTCATGCGGCTTATGCCGTACAACGCAAAGCATGGCGCGCCTTCGCGGACTGCGTGGACGGATTTGACAGGGAGGAGCAGTTATGACGGAACAGGAGAAAAAGATCAAGCGCTATGTCAATGCCATCGAGCGGGAGCTGCGCCTGCCTCTGAAAGCAAAAGCGCGCATCAACGGGGACATCGGCACCGATATCCACGCCCGGCTGGAAAAAGGACAAAGCATCGATGAGATCATCGCGGAGATGGGCACGCCGCAGGAGGTTGCCGCGGGCTTTAACGAGGAAATGCAGGATCAGCTTCTTCCCAAAGGCAGCCCCTGGCGCTGGGTGTTCCTCATTGCGGCGATATTGGCGGGCGGAGCAGCACTGCTTTCCATTCTTCCCTTTCTGCTTTTTTATTTTCAAAGCTCCGGCATGGGCGTTATCGGCGGTGCAGACGGGCCGACGGCCATTTTTATAACAGGCGCTGCAAATTTTCTCGCCCCGATGCTCACACCGCTGTGGCTCGCCGTTCCCTTCATTCTGGGATGCTGCGCCGCCTGCGTGCTGCTGCGCTGGGGGCAAAACGGGCCGCGTGCAAAGCATACGCTTGCTTTGATGCTTTCCGCCGCCGCTTTGCTGTGCTGGCTCCTGTTGGGCATATTGTCATTGTGGCAGGTTTCCTCCGCGGCGGGCGCCGCTGTATTGTCCTGGAAAACGCTGCTGTTCCAGCTGTTCAACCTGATGCTGCTTCCGAGTTTCTGGCTTCCCGTGGTAACGCTGTGCATTGCAGCGCGCCGCCGGAAAACCGCGTCCCCGAGGCAATAACGTCAAACGAAGATACGGAAAACCCGTCCCGGCCGGGGACGGGTTTCTATATTTTCGGCTCTGCGCCGTCCGCAAGCCTATTTGCGTCTGTCCTGAAAGGAATCGCTCCCCACAATGAGGCAGCAATAAACAACGAACGTAACGGCCAGTGCGCCAATCAGCAAAAACCATCCCATCCGCGAGCCTCCCTTTTGTATTTACTTCATTGTTATCACTTTATTATAGCACTCGTGTATGACAAAAAACTGTATATCCCACCGTTCCTGCGGAACGGGTTCCGTGGACACGGCTGCACGCTGAAGTGTCTTTCCAGTGCAAAATATCGTTGAAAAACAAAAACGGCATCCCAACCGGGATACCGTTCCTGTGGTGCGCTGCAAGGGATTCGAACCCCTGACCTTTTGGTTCGTAGCCAAACACTCTATCCAACTGAGCTAGCAGCGCATACCACTCCGCTTTTGGAGTGCATCATATATGTTATCATAGTCGAACACGGTTGTCAACCGTTTTTTTCGTCCAGAATCGTATTTTTTGCCTTTTCCAGCAATTCCTTGTCGGCGGCATAAGTCAGCCGGCGCTGTGCTTCCTCCAGCGGCAGCAGGCAAACTGCCCGCACCTCCTCCGGCTGGGCCCGCAGCGTGCCGCCGGTGATCTCGGCCACAAAGAACACAACATCCTTTGTCACGCCCTTTGCGGGCGAATAGGTCGTCACCTCGCGGTAGCCCGGACGCACGCGTACCTGCGCGCCCGTTTCTTCGCGCACCTCGCGCATGGCGGTCTCTTCCTCGCTCTCACCGGCTTCCACATGGCCTTTCGGAAAAGCCCAGTGGCCGCCATAGCGGTGGCAGATGACAAGCACGCGGGGCGCGCCTTCTTCGCGGGTATAGCAGATCGCCCCGCAGGATTTCTCATGTTTCATGTTCTTTTTCCTCAGTTCAAAATAAATTTACGTTTCGTGCGCCGCCGGGAATTGTGTTTTGGCGCGGGCTTTGGTATACTTGTAAAAGGATTTTACTGCGCGCAGCCTTGCGCTGCGCGGTATTTTTGTTTTATTGGAGGTTTTTCACTTTGACTCTCATGGATCTGTTGCTTCTGCTCCTTGTTATCGCCGCTGCAGTGGCCGTTTATTTCTTTTTTAGTCAAAAGCCGGGACGAAGGCACAGAAACGCCCCGGAAAGCCAAAAACCTGGACGGCGTGAAAAAAACGCGCAAAAGCCCTGAGCGCGGCCCGCCGTTTCGCGGCGCTGCACCAGTATCAGGTCATCGCTCCCGCGCAGATTGCCAAGGACGGCAAATTTGCCGACCTTGATTTCATCATCGTCGGCTGGTTCGGCCTTTTGTGCGTAAAATGTGTGGGGCTGGGCGGCCAGATCTACGGCAAACCCCGGCGACCCGATGTGGCTGCAGGTGGACGCGGAAAAGCGCATCTCGTTTGAAAAACCCCATGCGCGCCGCAGAGGCCGATACCCGCCTGGTGCGTGACACGCTGTTTACTGCGAACCTGCGCGGCATCCAGGTGGAGACCGTGTGCGTTTTCACCAATAAAAAAGCGACCCTTGCGCTGCCGCGCGGCACGGGCCACTACACGCTGAAGGACTTCAAGGCGCTGCTGGGCAAGAGCAAGTACGAGCAGGACAAGGGCGTCGATATTCCCCAGACCGTGGACGCCGTCAAGAAGTGGGTCGTAGAGGGCTGAGGCCCGCCGTCTTGTCCTATTATAGCAAACCGTGGCGGATTTGAAAAGCCGGGCAAAACTATTTACAGTTTGTTCACAGCGGTTTAACAAACCTTACGCAATTCTTTTCTATAATACAATCACAGGGACACGGAAGCCGCAATCCGGGTTCCTGCACATGATTCCTCCTCACACCAAGAGAGATACCCCTAAAAGCCCCCGTGCTCACCACACGGGGGCTTTCCCTTTGCAAAAAGCTGCGCGGTGCGGGACGCTTCCGTTCCCGCGCGCCGCGCAGGTTTTTTCTTTCAGGTTTCAGCGCCGCAGCCCGCCTGCGCCACCTCGGCCGCGATATAGCCCGGCACCTGCTCAGGCGTGATGCCCAGCGCGGCGGCCAGCTCACCATGAAGCAGCTCCTCGGCACGCTTCATATATTCGGCCTCGGTACGTGCGGGCTTTTGCCCTGCGCCGTACGCTCCCTGTTTTTGCCGTAGATCGTCTTGATAAGCTGCACCAAATCGTCGCAGTCGTGCGTGCGCATGAGCGAACGGTAGTGCTCGGCCAGCATCTGCTGATCCTTCCCGCCGCATGGGTTCTCCTCAATCTCCGGGATCCGGCCGATGAGCGCCTCTGCCTGGGCATGCGTCAGAATGGGCCGCATAAACACCTTGGCGTCCACGGGAATATATACCGTGCCTGTTTCGTACACAGGGTCCAGCTTATAATACAGCTTTTTTCGCCGGCGCCCGGCAGCCCCGCCGGAGCCTCCACAGCCTCCACACGGCATACGCCCATATTCCCGTACACGATCAAATCGCCTTTTTGAAACATCGTATTCCCTCCTGTAAAACCACTCCACCCGTTTCGTCCCGAACAGGCGAACGCGCCGCGCCGTGCTCCCTCCCCTGCGCTTCGCTCCGCCGAAAATCAAAACAGCGTGCGGTTTTGACAGCCGGACTTACGTTCCTCAAAACCACACGCTGCAATTTTTCAGTATCCCGTTTTGCCGCCGCTGCGGCATTTCCTGTTTATAGTATACCACATTTTGCCCCCAATTGTAAGCGGAAGTTTTTTCTCTCCGCCGCGCGCCCTCCGAAACCGGGCGGACAGCCTGTCCAAAATTTTATCCGGGCCGGACTTTTCCCCACCCCCTATGCATATAAATTGCATGAGGTGATGTCAAAATGTACAAGCGGCGCAGAAGGCGGCATATTGTAATGCCCGTGCTGGCGGGCCTGCTGACGCTGGCCACGCTGGGCAGCACGGCCTTCGCCGCGCCGTCCTTTTCCCTCCCGCAGGCTGCCGCGTATTTCAGCAGCATTCTGTGCGCGCCGAATGCAGCGCTGGCCGCAACCCGGCGAGTGCTGGACGACGCCATGGACGAGGACGCAGTGCCCACGGCGCAGCCTATCGATGAGGACGATCCCGAGGCAGGCTTCTGGACGGTGGGCCCGACCGAGGAGGAAATGCTGTCTCAGAGCGAAGCGCAAAGCGTATCTTCCGGCGCTTCCTCCGTACCGGACGGCCCCATTCCCGATGGCATGGCCCCGCTGCTGGAAGCGCATTACGAGCAGGGCGCGGGTGCGGGCTATGTTTCCAGCGGCGCAGCCACCGTGCGCAACAGCACCGACCTGCCTGACAGCGAGGTAGCCGCGGAAATGATGCAGACGCTTCCGTTCCAGGTGGAGCTGAACAGCGCGGAGCCTCAGGTACTCATTATGCACACGCACACCACAGAAACCTACGAACTGGAGGAAAAAAACTGGTGCGATCCGGCGTTTTCCGCCCGCAGCACGGATCTTTCTGTCAATATGGCCGCAGTAGGAGCCGAAATGGCTGCTCAGCTCAACGCGGCGGGCGTAAACACTCTGCACGACACCACCCTGCACGATTACCCAAGCTACAACGGCAGCTACGCCAAAAGCAACGCTACCGTGCGCAGCTATCTGGAGCGGTATCCCAGCATCAAGGTGGTGCTGGACGTCCACCGCGACGCCATCCAGCGGGACGACGGCACCCGTGTCAAGCCCGTGGCGGACATCGGCGGCATGAAAGCCGCCCAGGTCATGATCATCTGCGGCGCAGACGTGGACGGCAATCTGCCCAATTTTAAACAGAACCTCCGCTTTGCCAGCCGCTGGCAGGATAAGATGGAAAGCATGTTCCCCGGTCTCACACGGCCTGTGCTGTTCGACTACCGCTATTACAATCAGGATCTTACGACCGGCAGCCTGCTCATTGAGATGGGCGGCCATGCCAATACTTTGGAAGAGGCCAAATACTCCGGCCGCCTGGTTGGTCAGGCCCTGGCTGCTTTGTTTGCAGAGGGCTGAACGCGCCCGTATATAAACTCTTCGGCCACGCAAAAAGCCCCGCGCATACGCACGGGGCTTTTATTATTGGTACAGTCTTATTCCGCCACTTCTTCAAAGGCCTCTTCACCGGCGCCGCAAACGGGGCACGGCACGGGAGGAACGTCGCCCTCAAATGTCTGGCCGCAAATCGTGCATCTCCATTTTTTCATAATACTAACCTCCTTTTATTCATTTCGTTTCACCTATTGATATTATATACCAATTGATAATACAACGCAATAGTTTTTAAAAAAGAATCATTCACCGCGCACGGCTTTGGCAAAATCCCGGCCGAACTGTACGGCTGCAGCCAGGTCCTCCTGTGTGGGGCAGAACCGGACACGCATGCCCTCCAGCGGCAGGCTCAGCCGAAGCTGCTGCATGCGCGCAGTCAGATTGGGAACCGCCTCGCCGCTCCAGCCGTAGCTGCCGAACGCACCCGCCGGCTTGCCCTTGTGGATGATGGGGTTCAGGCCAAGAAACATTTCGTACACTGGAGGCAGCGCGTCGCCGACCAGCGTGGGGCTGCCCAGCAAAAAGCCGTCCGCCGCGGCTACCGCGGCCTTTGCAGCGGCGGTGTCGTCGGAGACGAGGTCGTACATTTCCACACGCACGCCGCCTTCCTTCAAGCCGTCGCGGATGTGCTCGGCCAGGCGGCGCGTATAGCCGTAAGCGGAAACGTAGGCAACTGCCACCACTTTTTCCGGCCTCTGTTCAGGCCGGCACCAGGTGCGGTACATGTCAAAATACTTCTGCACGCCGCTGCGCAGCACGGGGCCGTGGCCGTTGCCCACAAACTCCACGGGCAGGCTGCCGATCTTATCCAGTGCGCTGCGCATGAACGGGTCTTTGAACGGCCCGATGATGTGGTCGAAATAATATTTGTACGCGGGAGTGAAATCGCCGTCGATGAGGTCGTTGAATACGCGCGGGTCGGCATAATGGCAGCCAAAGCTGTCGCAGGTAAACAGGGCTTTCAGCTCCGGGATGTACGTATACATGCTGTCGGGCCAATGAAGCATGGGCACACTGAGGAATTTCATCGTCAGACCGCCCAGGTCAATCTCGTCCTTCTCCGTGACGGCGCGGGACGGAAACGGGCCATTGACGATTTCTTTCAAAAACGTCAGCGCCGTTCCGCTGCCCAGCACCGTGGCGCCGGGCGCAAGCTCCAGCAGCCGCTTCATGCTGCCCGTGTGGTCCGGCTCGGTATGGTTGACGACGATATAATCCAGAGAAGCCGGGTCGCACACCTCGCGGATATTGGCAAGGAACTCCTCAAAGAACGGCTCCTTGCTCGTCTCGAACAGCACCGGTTTTTTCAGTGCCCTTCACGATATAGGAATTGTAGGAAGTACCGTGGTCTGAATGCATGATGATATCGAACACGCGCAGGCCGGGATCCTGCACGCCCACGTACCAGATGTTTTCTTTCGCCTGTAAAGCGCCCATAAAATCCAATCTCCTTTTATCGGTTTTGCATCATACATTTTATCTTATTTTGTTGAAAGCCGCAAGGACCGGGCCAGGCGCGCACTTCTAGTATATGCAAAAAATCTCCGGCAAACCGCGGTACCGGAGACCTTTTATCTGTTCCATGCCGGCAGCCGTTTCACGCATGCGCCCGGCGGTAGACCAGAAAATCAAAATGCAGTTCTGCTGTAAGCGTATCCAGCGAGGCCAGCCTTTCAGCGCCGGAGCGGGGCGTTTTCCAATAATAAGGCGTCATCGCAAACAGGTCCAGGATCGTGCTGCCCGTCACGGTGAGCATGCTGTGTACGGGTATCCTCTGCTCCAGCGCAAAGCCGGGATAAGCGACATCCTGCACCGTATTTTCGTAAGGGCGCTCGTAGAGCACCTCCTTAAGGCCATACAGGTGGCGCGGGCCGGGCACCGCAAACACGAATGCTCCGCCGGGCTTCACCACACGGGCAAATTCCTGTGCGGCGGCCGGGCTGAAAATATCGACCAGGCAATCCGCCGCCGCATCGGCCACCGGGATGGCGAAGCTGCTGGCCACGGCCCACTGCACGGCATGTCCCTTGTCCCGCCTGGCCGCTGCCTTTACCGCGAATTTGGAAATATCGAACGCGGCCGCCGACGGCGTTTTGCCTGATGCGCGCAGCGCCTGTACAAGACGGGCGGTATAATACCCTTCCCCACAGCCCGCGTCTACCAATGAGGGAGCCGGCAGCTCCATAAGCAGGCTGCAGACAAGCGCATTCAGCCCGTCGGAAAAGCAGGCATACCCGCCCGTATCCAGAAACCGGCGGCGGGCCGCCACCATCTCCCTGCTGTCGCCGGGGATTTTGGCGTGCATCTGGGCGGCCGGCAGAAGATGGGCGTAGCCCTCAGCCGCGAGGTCAAAACTGTGGCGTTTGGGACAGACCAGGACGCGGGCGCCGCGTGTCAGCGGCGCCCCGCACACCGGGCAGCGGAAAAGCTCCATGGTATCGCTCCCTTTCGCATGTTTTTCCGGGCGGCGCCGCGGTGCGGCAGGCGCAAAAAAGGCGCGGCGCGGGCGTGTGCCCGGCGCGCCGCGCCCTGCCGTATATCCGCGGTGCTTATTCTTCGTGCGCCTTCATATACTCTTCAAAGCTGGCATATTTTTGTGCAGGGGCCCTACGTGCGATAAGCTGGATGCTGTCGTCCACCTCGGAAAAGCGCGGCTCCTCTTTTGCAGACTTTGCGCTCTTTTCAGCGCGGGGCGCGTGCTCGGCTTTTTCGCCGCGTCCGTTCTTGCCGCGCGGCGCGCCGTTTGCCAGTTTCTCCTTTTGGGGCTGCTGGGGCTGCGCCTGCGGAGCACTCTCGTTTTTTCTGCGGCGCCTGGCTGGCTGCAGCCGGGCCCTGCCCGCCGCTCGTTATGGCGGCGGCCGCCGCGCCGACGGCGGCGCTTTGCACTTTCGGCCGGGGCCGCGCCGTCCTGCTGCGGGCGCTGTGGCGTATTCGTCTGTTCCATTTGAAATTCCTCACGTTTTTTCCGGCCGGACGGCGGCCCGGACCGGCTTTTTCCGCGCAGGGGCCTGCTGCTGCGCCTGTACGGCCGGCCGCACGGCAGGCGCGCGCTCGGCACGTGGCGCGCGCTGGCCGCGCCCCTGCGTCTGTTTCTCTTCTTTTTCAAACACCTGCATCGGCCACTCGTGTTCCACGGACGGGATGCGGATGTGCGTCAGCTTTTCAATATCCGCCAGATATTCCTTTTCCTCAAAGTCGCAGAAGCTTACGGCCACGCCCGCGTGCCCCGCGCGCCCCGTGCGCCCGATCCTGTGCACATATGTCTCGGGGATATTGGGCAGATCATAGTTGAACACATGGGAAAGGCCGCTGACGTCAATGCCGCGGGCGGCAATGTCCGTGGCCACCAGCACGCGGATACGGCCGTCCTTGAAGCGGCCCAGCGCGTCCTGCCGTGCGTTCTGGCTTTTGTTGCCGTGGATGGCCATAGCCCCGATGCCCGCGCGGGCAAGCTCCCGCACACGCGGTCCGCCCCATGCTTGGTGCGGGTGAACACCAGCGCGCTGGTCACCTCCGGTTTTTAGCAGCAGCTGCGCCAGCAGGTGGCGCTTGTTGCCCTTGTCCACAAAATAACGCTTTGCTCAATGCGCTCCACCGTCGTGGCAGGCGGCGCGACCATCACCTTTTCCGGGCCGTGGAGCAGGCCGTCGGCCAGCTCCTCGATCTCCCGCGGCATGGTGGCCGAGAACAGCAGCGTCTGCTTTTGCCCCGGAAGGCAGGCGAGCACCCGCTTCACATCATGTACAAAGCCCATGTCCAGCATACGGTCGGCTTCGTCCAATACGAATATCTCAACAGTTTTTCAGGTCGATATAGCCCTGTCCGATGAGATCGTTCAGGCGGCCGGGCGTGGCTGTCAGGATATCTACGCCCTTTTTCAGCCGGGCCACCTGGGGATTCTGGTTCACGCCGCCGAAAATAACGCAGTGTGCAAGGCGCATATGGCGGCCGTAGGCCGCAAAGCTTTCGTCGATCTGCAGCGCAAGCTCGCGGGTCGGCGTGAGAATGAGCGCTCGGATGGGGCGCCCGCCCGAAGGTGCTGGCGCAGCCGCCAGACGCTGCAGAATGGGCATGGCGAACGCGGCGGTCTTGCCGGTTCCGGTCTGAGCGCAGCCCAGCAGGTCCCGCCCGGCCAGTACGGGCGGAATGGCTTTTTGCTGAATGGGAGACGGTTCTTCGTAGCCCGCCTCGGCGGCGGCTTTCAAAATTGGGGGAATCAGGTTCAAATCGCTGAATTTCATGCAGTGGGTTCCAATCTTTCCTTATCGCGGGACGCGCACACCTTCTGTCCCGGGCAATAAAAACATATTTTTTCGCGGGCGCGGCCCGCACCGGGCAAAAAATTTTTCCGGCAGGCTCCGCGCGGCTTGTACCGACGCGGACAGTGTGCTAAAATGGGGGCGGTCAGAGACAAAACATTGCGGAAACGGCTAAAAAACCCCCGATATTATTATATATTATATCATGTCTCCACCAGCCGTGGCTAGAACAAAACCGCACCTGCTGCGGTTTTGCATGGTTCAATGTCCTCAAAGCCCTGTGCGTCAGCACAGGGGCGTGTGCAGTGCACACGCGCGGCCGCGCATGCGGCGGCTTTGAGGTTATTATACCATATTTCTAAGCTCGCACTTCGCGTACCGCTCGTGTTCACTAAAAAACATGGTATCTATGCCGCCAGGCTCATGCTTCGCCTGCGGCTCGCATTCACCAACCGGACATATTATACCACAGAACGGGAGAAACCCCAAGATGGAAGCTGCTTAAAAAAATCTTTACCCGCGCGCATATCATCTGGTTCCTGCTGCTCAACTTCGGCCTTGTGCTGCTGGCGGCAGGCATCCATTTTTTCAAATCACCCAATAATTTTGCAATGGGCGGTACGTCCGGCATCTCCATCATCGCGGCCACGCTGCTGCCGCATATGGATGTGGGCACGTTCATGTTTATCATCAACGGCGTACTCATCGTGCTGGGGCTGGTGTTTCTGGGGCGCGCGGTCATCGGGGCCACGCTTTACTCTTCGGTGGCGCTCTCGTTCTATGTCTGGGTGCTGGAGCGCGCCGTGCCCATGGCCCGCCCGTTTACGGACGACACGTTCCTGGAGCTGTGCTACGCCGTTATCCTGCCTGCGGCGGGCAGCGCTATTATTTTTAACATCGGCGCCTCCAGCGGCGGCACCGACATCATTGCCATGATCCTTTCCAAATACACGAGTCTGGAGATCGGCAAGGCGCTGCTCGTTTCGGATTTCTGCATCGCGCTGTTTGCCGGCGGGCTGTACGGCGTGCGCACAGGCCTGTACTGCGTGCTGGGCCTGCTGGCCAAGGCCTTTGTAGTGGACGGCGTCATCGAAGGCATCAACGTGCGCAAAAAGGTCACCATCGTGTCCCGCCAGCCGGACAAGATCAATGAGTTCATCATGGGCACGCTGCACCGCGGCGCTACCGTATATACGGCCCACGGCGCCTTTTCGGGCCGGGACGAGCAGGTCATCACCACGGTGCTGAACCGGCGCGAAGCTGTCTCCCTGCGCAATTACATCCGCCGGACGGATCCCGGCGCTTTCATCACCATCGTCAATTCCAGCGAGACCATCGGCAAGGGCTTCCGCGCCATCTGAACGGCGCGCCTGCCTGCTTGTCCTTTCACATAAAAAACCGCTCCGGCGCTTTGTTGCATACCGGGGCGGTTTTTTGTAATTTTCCCATCTGATTATACAGAAAGTTCAGCTTTCTCTCCCAGCAGCGCGCGGTTTTCCTCCAGAAGCGGGCGGATGCAATCCGCCAGGAATTCCTCCACCTGTGCGGCGCTGCGGCCCGTGAAGTCCTCCGGCTTGAGGATGGCCTCAATCTCCTCGTAATCCAGCCCGAAAGAGGAGTCGGCGCAGATGCGCTCGATGAGGTCGTTTTTGCCGCCCTCCTCTTTCACGACCTTTGCCGCCTGCTGCGCATAAACACGGATCTTCTCGTGCAGTTCCTGGCGGTCGCCGCCTTTCTTGACGGCGCTCATCATGATGTTTTCGCTGGCCATGAAGGGCAGCTCCGCCATAATGCGGCTTCGGATGACCTTTGGGTATACCACCAGGCCGTCGCACACGTTGAGCATGATGTTCAGAATGGCGTCCACGGCCAAAAAGCCCTCGGCCACGGCCACGCGCTTGTTGGCGGAATCGTCCAGCGTGCGTTCAAACCACTGTGTGCCCGCGGTGAACGCGGGGTTCAGCACGTCGATCATCACGTAGCGGGCCAGCGCGCAGATGCGCTCGCACCGCATGGGATTGCGTTTGTAGGGCATGGCGGACGAACCGATCTGGTTTTTCTCAAACGGTTCCTCCATCTCCTTGAAATTGGCCAGCAGGCGCATGTCGTTGCCGAACTTCATGGCGCTCTGCGCAACGCCGGACAGCGCGGACAGCACATTGTAGTCCACTTTGCGGGAATACGTCTGGCCCGAAACGGGAACCACTTTTTCAAAACCCAGCGCGGCGGCGATGTCGGCCTCCACCGCCTTGATTTTTGCGTCGTCGCCCTCAAACAGCTCCACAAAGCTTGCCTGTGTGCCCGTGGTGCCCTTGCTGCCCAGCAGCGCAAGCCCCTTGATGCGCGTCTCGATTTCGGCGTAATCCATATACAGCTCGCCCAGCCACAGCGCGGCGCGCTTGCCCACGGTGGTGAGCTGCGCGGGCTGCAGATGTGTGTAGGCCAGCGCGGGCATGGCCTTGTATTCGTCCGCGAATTCTGCCAACAGGGCCATCACGTTCAGCAGCTTGCGGCGCACTACCTCCAGCGCCTCGCGCATGACAAGGATATCGGTGTTGTCGCCCACATAGCAGCTGGTGGCCCCCAAATGGATGATGCCCTTTGCCTCCGGGCACTGCACGCCGTAGGCATAGACGTGGCTCATCACGTCGTGACGGCACTCCTTTTCCCGGGCGGCGGCCACATCGTAATTGATGTCGTCCTTGTGCGTCTCCAGCTCGGCGATCTGCGCGTCGGTGATGGGCAGGCCCTGCTTCTGCTCGGCCTTCGCCAGCGCGATCCACAGCCTGCGCCACGTCTTGAATTTATTGTCCTCCGAGAAGATGTACTGCATCTCTTTCGACGCGTAACGCGTCTGGAACGGGGAAGTATAGGTATCGTGTGCCATTGTGCTCTCCTCTTACAGTTTGAAGTAATCCACGCCGCCCTCAAACAGCTTCTGGTATTTGTTGCCGTCCACGTTCTTATACAGGTTGTCGCCGCTGCGCTCGGAATGGCCCATCTTGCCCAGCACGCGGCCGTCCGGGCTGGTGATGCCCTCCACGGCATAGTAGCTGCCGTTGGGGTTGTGGCGCACGTCCATGGTGGGCTTGCCGGACAGGTCTACATACTGGGTGGCGATCTGCCCGTTTTTCACTAGGCGGTCCAGCGTTTCGGCTCCGGCCACGAAGCGGCCTTCGCCATGGCTGACGGCCACCGTGTGCACATCGCCCGGCTTTGTATACTGCAGCCAGGGCGAAAGGTTCGACGCCACACGGGTGCGCACCAGCATACTCTGGTGGCGGCCGATGGTGTTGAATGTCAGCGTGGGGCAGGTATCATCCGTCTCCACGATATCGCCGAAGGGCACAAGGCCCAGCTTGATGAGCGCCTGGAAGCCGTTGCAGATGCCCAGCATCAGGCCGTCGCGCTTTTGCAGCAGCCCGCGCACGGCCTCGGTGATGGCCGGGTTGCGGAAAAACGCCGTGATGAACTTGGCGCTGCCCTCCGGCTCGTCGCCGCCGGAGAAGCCGCCCGGCAGGAAGATCATCTGGCTGCGCCCGATGAGCTCCTTCACAGCAGCCACGCTCTCGGCCACATGGGCCGGGGTGAGGTTGTTGATGACGAATACCTCGGGCTCGGCCCCGGCGCGCTCCATGGCGCGGGCGGAATCGTACTCGCAGTTTGTGCCCGGGAACACCGGGATCAGCACGCGGGGCTTTGCTGTGCCCACCTTGGGCGCCACGCGGTTCAGCGCCTCGTACTTCAGCGCGGGCGCCTCCTGCGCCGGCCCGGCTGCCTCTGCCGTACGGTAGGGCAGCACCGGCTCCAGCTTTGCTTCATAGGCTTCCTGCACTTTGGCCAGGTCGGCTGTCTCGCCGTTCAGTTCCCACACATAGCGCGCTGTTGTCTCGCCGATGGGCGTGCCCACGTCGATGTCCTCCGCCAGCTCCAGCACGAAGCTGCCGTAGGCATAGCCGTACAGCCTTGCGGCGTCGAAGCCCGGAGCAAAGCGCACTCCCAGGCGGTTGCCCAGGCCCATTTTGAACAGTGCCTCGGCCAGACCGCCCATGGACGGCGTGTAGGCAGAAAGCACCTTTTTCTCTTTGATGAGCGTCTCCACCTGCGCCCACAGCAGCTTCAGGCTCCCGGCATTGGGCAGCAGGCCGTCGCGCATGGCCGGGCTCAGCAGCACCAGCTTCGAGCCGGGCAGCTTGAAGACGAACTCGCGCTCCTCGCCGTAGGGGGTGACCTTGAGATCTTCGAGATTGACGGTCACGAAGTTGGTCATGCGGCAGGCGCTGTTCGGGCAGCTCAGCTCCAGTTCAACCTCGTCACCGAGGGAAACCTGGCGCAGGCGGACCAAGGCGAACAGCCGGTCACCCGAGAGCAGGTTCATCACCTCGGAAAGATCGGGGTCGGTCTTCTCGCCCAGCCGGACGAAACAGTTGCGGAGCACCTGGTTGATCGCCTCTCCGGAGCGGATCAGGCGCTGATTGGTGAGCAGTTCTTCCTCGGCCCCGGTCATTTCCCGGAGCTCGAGTTCAGTGCCGCTTGGCAGTTCAAAGCTGTACATGGTCGATCCTCCGGTTTAGGTCCAGTACTGGAAGCAGATGGTGAGCTTCTCGATGGTGTTCTCGGTGTTGCCGCCTTCGAGCTCGTCGTATTCGAGCGCCTTCACCCAGGCCCCGTGCAGGGTCCAGCGGCGGGTCTCGTTGCCGGTGCGGTCGTAGCGGACAACGTCGATGTCGCGCATGTAGTCGGCCGGAAGGCCGCCGGTGACGGCGTTCACGTCCACCTGTTTCTTGATCCATTCGCGAGCCGCCTCGTCGGAGCCGTCCTGCAGGGTGCCTTTCTCGAGGGTGATGTCCTCGAACTTGACCCGCCCCGCCACCTTCTGATCGAACATCGAACCGGCCGGGGCGAAGGCCACTTCCTCGAATTCGGTTTTGGGCTCCTGTCCCTTGTGGAACAGGGCCACGTCGAAGCCGTTTACCTCGATGGCGAACTGCCAGTTCTGGTAAAGGCTCTTGGGCATGTTTCCGCTTCTCATAGCCGTGTTCTCCCGTTAGATGATTTCTTTGAAGTCCGCGCCGGTGCTGGTCAGGATGAAGTTCAGCTCGATGAACTCCGCCGTCTTGGTCGGCTTGACGAACACGCGGGCCACCATTTCGTTGCGGTCGATGACCGCCGGGGTGTTGGTCTCCTCGTCGCACTGGAAAGCGAAGTCGTAGAGGCCACCCTTGTCCTTG